>Ga0316189_10006642_pt1 | contig 11011 bp, 7 predicted proteins | sample LowCovwburrow_MG_FD_204930 | JGI IMG/M metagenome (GOLD analysis project Ga0316189, IMG submission 204930) | Coastal sediment microbial communities from Maine, United States - Lowes Cove worm burrow | ecosystem: Environmental > Aquatic > Marine > Coastal > Sediment | place: USA: Maine... | reverse complement strand
AGTGGGTGCGTTGGGGTGCTCGATGTCTCCGCCCTCGCACCAGCCGAAGCGCGCGACCAGTGGCGGGGACGCGTGCAGCACAGGCAGCCCCAGGGCTCGAGCCAGCACCTGGGCGCGTCCGCTGGCATCGATGACAAAGCCGTCCAGCGCACGCCCGTCCGCGACGACTCCGACGCGGTCGCCGTCGGGCCGTAGCTGGACTTTGTCGACCTCGAGGAGCGTCGCGCCAAGCTCGACCGCCCGACGTCGCAGTGCGGTATCGAGGTCGGCGCCGTCGATCTGCAAATTCAGCCAAGGCCCGTCTGAATCCTCCCCGTACGGCACGAACCGAGAGCACGTCCGCTCGAGTACCCAGTGCCCGGGTTGACGGGCCGTGCAGTGCTGGACGGCCTGAGACCAAACGCCGAGTTGGCGCAGAATGGGCTCCACGCCCGGCGGCTGCGTTTCGCCTGGGCGCGGCCGCGGCTGTGGGCGGTGCAGCAGCGTCACGGAGGCGTGCGGTGCCAGCGTGATCGCTGCTGCCGCCCCTGCGGGGCCCGCCCCGATGACGACAACATGCATTGACGATGCAGCCTACTCGAAGCGAAGTCAGGTTGACCATTCGCAGCGGTGTGGTCCGAACGGCCAAGCGCGGACAAAACAACAATTCGCCCGCGAAACACCGCGGGCTCTGATCGAATCACGAACGTGCGACACTAACGAGGTCGTGGATGGTCGGTTGATGTTTTTGTTTGGGGTCTTGGCACTGCCCGCGTGTGGCCCGGAAGCTTCCGATGACCCAACCGTGCCGGACGGCGGTGACCCGGACAACTTCGCCAGCGCTTGCGAGAACGTCTACGCGCAGCTGTTTACGTGCTACGGCGAGAGCCCCCCGCCTCAGTACTTGAGCGAGATCAGTGAGTACTGCGCCGACTACGCCGAGATTATCGAGGCCGAGTATGGGACGGACTGCGTGGCCGCTTTGGAGGAGATGTATTCGTGCGTGGCAAGCCTCGATTGCCGCTCACTACTCGACGGTGACGGCGACGCGTTTGCAGTCGAGTGCCGCGAAGTCTCCCTGGACGCCCACACCAAATGCCCAGAGCTCATCGGGCTGTGCAGTAGCTCGGCAGTTTCTGATGGAGGCGGAGCGGGGTCCGATGACCAAGATATTTGTGAACTCCGCGCGTCCGACTGCTTGGACGGCCACGAGTATTCGGTCTCCTGCGAGAGCGTTCCGGGCCAAGATGACGAGACTCCGGAGTCGCTGTCCTGCACCTGCCAGCGCAGTGGCGCGGACATGATGTCGGTCGAACTCGCGGGTGGCTGCTGGTCGGATGAGTTTCAGGCGGCGGCCGAGGACGCCTGCGGTTTTCCCGACGGCGCGTTTGGCTAAAAATCAACGCAACATGCGGCGATCCGTCCGTCTGGGGGGCTGGTGATGCGAATGCGAACCCACCTATCGACCACAACAGCCGGTCTGTTGGCCGCATGGCTCACAACCGCCGCTGGATGCGGCGTCTCGATCCCCGAGGGCTTTGAGGAAATCGTACCGAAGGACGGCCGCGACAAGATCGAGCTCGCGACCGAAACGAGCGGTGCCAGCTTTGGGGCCGACAAGCTGCTGTTGCTGGCCTACGCGGAGGGGACGGACCTGCAAGCCAGACACGAGGGGTTCCGAACAAGCTTGGAAGGGGCCGGCTACACACTCGTAGGCACGTGCAAGACGGACTCGGGCGGGATCGGGTCACAGGACTTCATCAAGGCGCCCGCAAAGCATGTACAGGTCTTTTCTCGGACCGACACGATGCTCAACGTTCTGCGCGCGGCGAAGTTGATGCAGCTTGATATGAGCCCGGAGCCGTGTAGCTTCACGGATGCGGCGGCGGAGCTGTGCGCAACGCTTGAAGGCGACGTCTGCACGCTCCCCAAGTAGATCCACTGCGGTCGTAGATCACGCTGCGCCTGGCGTTCGCTAGTCCGCGGCGGTTGGCCGCGGGGTCGGCGACTTGGCGGCGGCGCCCGGGGACTGCCCCAGCCAATCGCGGAGCCGCTCGGCCCCCTCAGATTCGGACGCGTCGGCCCGTTCGTAGGCGCCAAGCGCCCGCGTAGCAAACGTTCGTGCGCGCTCGAGCTGCCCAGCGCCAGCGAGCGCCCGCGACATCAGGTAGGCAGCCTCAGCCCGCTGGCTGGGCGGCACGTCGTCTCCCTTGCGCTGCTCCCACACCATTTCGGCCAGCGGCAACGCCTCCTCGTGCTCCCCATGCTCGATCAGGCTCAATGCAAACACAGCCCGCGTGCTTGCTAGGAACGGATGATCGGCCTTAACGACTCTGGTCGCGAGCTCCACCGCGTGGGTGAACTCGACTCGAGCCGCGGGGTACCGATCCTGACCGTCGAGGACCCTGGCGAGCGTCTCATGGGAGCGGGCCACGTCCGGATGCTCTGGACCCTGCGCAGCCTTTCGAGCGGCGAGCGCACGACGAGCCTCGACCTCGGCCTCCTCAAATTTTTCTTCGGCCAGCAAGGTACTCGCCAAGCTCGCGCGCGTGCGTGCCACCGAAGGGTGATCGCGATCCAAGACCGCCTCCTGAATCGCGAGGGCACGTCGGTCTTCCGACTCGGCCTCCACATACTTCTCGCGATCGAAGAGCAACGTCGCCAGCCCGTGGCGGGACGCCGCGACATCGGGGTGGTCCAGTCCCAGCTCGAGCTCGCGAAGCTCGATCACGCGCCGATACTCGACCTCGGCTGCCTCCAGCTTTCCCGTTTGGTTGAGCACGATCGCCAGGTTGTGGCGCAGCGCCGCGATCGTCGGGTGGCTTGGGCCGAGCTTGCCCTCCATGCCCGCCAGTGCGCGACGGTGCTCGGTCAGTGACTCCTCGTACTTGCCGGCGGCGTGCAGCACAACCGCGAGATTGCCCCGCGCCTCGGCGACTTTTGTGTGCGCCTCGCCGAACCCCTCGATCCACGACGCCACCGCCCGGCGACTGGCCGGCACCGCCTCATCGTACTTCCCCTGGCCCAGCAAGATCGCCGCCAGACTGTGGTGGAACGCGCCTTCAAAGCGGGGTTCCCCGTTCGCCAACCCCAGCGCAACCTCGCGGTAGCGCATCCCGTCCTCGGGGCGCTGCAAGCGGTCGCCGACGGTGAACATCAGCCGTACCGCGGCCCGATGCATTTGCGCCCACTGTCGCCAGCGCGAGGCATACTCCAGCGCCTCCCGAAGGATCAGCTCGCTCGCCTCATAGTGGCCCAGCGCGTTCGATACGCCCGCCTGCTGCAACTTCAGTTCTGCCCACAGCGGCCCGTAGTCGAGTGCCGCGAGCACCTCGGCCGCATCGTTCAGAATCGTTTCCGCCGCCTCGTAGTGGCCTGCCTTGGCCTGCGCTGCCGCTGTGGCAAGACTCTTCTGGACTTCATTGACACCCTCGGCGTCCGCTCCCGAGGGCGGATCAACATCGGCGATGAGCGCGGCGGCGTCGCTGCAGGACTCCAATGGACGAAGTCCGCTGACCAAAGAGTGGGCCCGCCGCACGACGCCCGCATCGGCGCTCGCCAAGACATCCGTCGTCGCGGCGAGCACATGGCGTGCGCGACGCAGGCATGCCATACGCAGATCCATCATCGAGGTCGATTGCTCGCCCCGCACCGTGGTCGCCTCGCATGTGTCTCGGTGCATCTCGACCCACGCCTCGGCGTAGCTGTCGATCTCCGCCGAAGTCCGCGCCCAAACCGGCTCAGCGTAAGAAACACCCGCGTCCGCGATCGCGGCTTTGGCCGTCGACCGCTTCGCGGTGTCCCAGACCCCCGCGAGTTGCTCGCGCGCGCCGCCGCACGGTTCGACAGGCTCGGGGCGCGATGCCCACGCGGCGCCCGCGAGCCCCACCCCCCCCAACCCAAGCGCTGCGACGCCCAGGGTCCGACGGCGATTCGGTGGGCGGCGGGTCAGCTCGCCAAGAAGCTCGGACATGGAGCTCCAGCGACCGCGTGGGTCCGCCGCCAGCCCGCGCGAGATGGCGTCGGCGATCCGTCGCGGCACCGACGGATTGGGCCACGGCGGCGGCCCGGCAGCCTTGGCCTTCGCAGTGCCGGGCTCGGTAAACGGAGGCTCGGCACACAGCGCCTCCCACAGCGCGATGCAAAACGCATACTGGTCGGCGGCATCGGTCAGCTCCACGCCCGAGTACTGCTCGGGCGCCATGTACCGCGGCGTGCCCATCGCCAACCCAACGCCGGTCAACACGCCATCGGGGGAGAAACTCGCCACCGACATCCCAGAAGCGGAGATGTGTGCCGATTCCGATACGTCCCCTGGCCGCACAGTGGGCCGCGCCAGCCCGAAGTCGGTGACCTTCACCGCTCCCGTGTCCGACACAAGCACGTTTGCGGGCTTGAAGTCTCGGTGGAGCACACCCGCTTCGTGGGCGGCTACCAGCCCTCGGCCTGCCAGCACAAACCGCGCAAGAATATCGTTGGCATCCCGCTGGTCGGCACGCAGCCATGCGCGCAAGGTCGTGCCCGCCACGTACTCCATGACCAGCGTGACCCCCGACGCCGCTGCGGTTTCGTCCACGTCGTAGACGGCGACCACGTTGGGATGCGACAGCTGGGCCATCGCGCGCGCCTCGGCCACGAGGCGAGCTGCTCCGTTGGTCCCTATGGCGCCAGCGCGGACCTCCTTGAGTGCGACCTCTCTTTGGAGTTTCTGATCGTATGCCCGCAGCACGAGCCCCATCGCGCCGCGCCCCGCCTCGCCGAGTACAACGTATCGCGCGTCATGACTCTCGCCCTCGTCCAAGCGGGGCGCCTGTGGACCCGTGGAGTCTGTGGTGCCGAGCGCTTTGGTCTCGACCTCCTCCTCCCGAAGACGGCTCATCCTTGTCGAGTATGCCCCATCCCGCGGGTGGCTCAGAGCGCGAGTCGAACGCAACGCGTGCCCGTCGGTCGGCATCGCGTGATGCCTGTATCACCGTCCAGTGTTCGGCAGCCCCCAACTTCAATCTGTCGGAGACGCCTCGTCGACCGATCTAATCCCCTTCGGGTAGGCAGCACGCCGTCGTCGGGTTCTGGAGCTCCACGCCACCCAGCGGCGTGTTCGTACCCGCATCGGGGGTGCATGCATGTGCCCCTGAAAACGCGGGCACGCTCATCGAGGAGACGAGAGCGTCTCCGGGCGCAAACGGCAGGCAATCCTGCGTGGCGCTCCCGACAACCGGCCCAGAGCAATCGCTCGTTCCGTACAGCGCAGGCTCATCCATCGCGCAGTCCTCATCGACGAAGGAACAACTGCAGTCGGGACAGCTGCGTGAATCGGTGAGGGATGTGTGAAGGAGCATCCGAACGCTGTAGTCTGTTCCTTCTGGGCAAATGTGGTCTCCCTCGCGCAGCAAGCAAAGGGTGCTCATGAACGGTGCGTTGGGCCGAGCAAGGCAGACTTCGTCGGAGTCGCAACCCGGTGCACTCGCATCTTCGGGTGCGCACAAGATGACGTTGTCCATGAAGTCGGTCGGCGCCACAACCGTGCCGCTGTCGTTGGGCGTGCACTCGGCGTCGAGGACCGGTGGCGCGAGCGCGCCTCCGTAATAGGCGGTCGTGATGTTGGGTATGTCGTAGCACCCCTCGGTGGCATCGAGGACCTCAACGTCCGCCGAGCCAAGACAGCTGTTGCCGTCGTGAGCCTCAAACGCGGCCGCGCCACACTCAACGTCATCGCAGTTGCACGCGCAGGTGTGTTCGGCATCGAAAATCTCGGCGCCTCCATCAAATACCTGCTTGGTGAACCCGGCGCCGCAAGCGGGCTCTGGTTCTTCAACACTTCTGCGAACGATGGCGAGCGGCCCCTGCCACTCTTCAGCCACCTCCGCACACTCGTCCGCGCACTCCTCGGTCCCGGTCGGCGTGCCCGTCGAATCGCCATCCACCCCCGTCTCGCCCGACCCCGAGCTGTCCGTCGAGGATGTCGCGGTGCCCGTCGTCATCGACGGCACGCCCGTTTCATCGACGGTACCGTTCGTGCCATCTCCCATTGGCGTGGATGCCTCCGTACTCGCGCCATCCGCCCCTGTCGTGGTGTCGCTGGGACACGCAGTGAGAAACATCGACAGTGAACAAGCTAAGCGAAGGCAGCAGGAGCGCATCGTTTCACGAGTATCACAGGCCGGGAGCCTAGGCGTCGAGGCCCAGCTGCACCGCCGCGCGCGCCAGTCGAGCACTGCGCACACGCCCCGCAACGCCGAGGATCCCGCGGTCGCGAACCCAGCGGTCGCGCACCTGAGTATCCGCTCTTCCAAAGTTCTCGTCGTGTTGCCGCAGCCACGCATCGAACAGCGCGAGCGCGCCGCCCAGCCCGAGGTGAACCGCGGGGTCCAACGGGGGCCGAACAGCCAGATCGGACAACGTTGCGAGCACAGCAATACCCTGAGCTATCGCAGCCGCTGGCCAGCGAGTATCCCGTGCTAACCCGACCACGTACGCCGCCGCCGCCGCCACCACGTGGATGTCCTCGACGGTCCGAAACGGCTTGATCCACTGGGTGTAGCCGTCGCCGGGCAGAATCGCACTCGTCGGCACAGTGACATCATCAAGCTCGATGCGAAAATGAGGGATTTCTGGCGCGAACGGCGTCGCTGGCATCGGGCGCAAGGTGAGGCCATCTGCGTCGACGGGCACGCGCACCATTCGCAGCGCGTTGCGGTCGCCCTCCCTGCCTTGGGAGGCGGCGATGAGAAGCGTCTGCGCGCTCCCGGCCAAGGTGCTCCATCGCTTCGCCCCCCGCACAACCGCGGCATCCCCTCGGATTTCCAGCGTCGTGAGGATCGCACGTGGGTGCGCGCCCCCCTCCTCGGTAATGCAGACCGCTGCGTGGCTCGACTCCCCTGTCAGGGCCAGCAACGCCGAGCGATAGCCGCCCGCGAACGCCAGCCCAAGGCGGTCCGACGCGAGCCCAGCCCGCACCGCACGTTCGAACGGCGGGCAGGACAGGCTTTCCCAATACCCGAGCAAGGCGTCGAGCCCAGCGGCACACGCGGGCCGACGGGGACCGGTCGCGGCGGCGAGCCAGTCCGAGACTGGGTCATCGTTGGTTGAGGCTGACATGGCCCAGCGGCGCTACATGCCGGGCACGCCCTTGATCTTGACCTTACCGTCCTTGCCGACCTTCACCTCGGTGCCCCCCGACTTGACGGTCGTATTGCCGTCTTTGTCGGTCTTGACCTCGTCGGCACCACTCTTGACCTCGGACCCCTTGGCGTCGGTCTTGACCGTGCCGTCAGCGCTCTTGACCTCCGTTTTCTCGCCGTCAACTTTGACGACCGCAGTCGTGCCGTCGGCCGCCTTGGCCTCCACCGCGACACCATCCGCACCAGCCTTCACGGCTGCCTCGTTGCCATCGGCTTTGGCCTCCACCGAAGCGCCGTCCTTGCCTGCCTCGACAGCCGCACCACCCGCCTTGACCGAAGCGCCGTCCTTGCCCGCCTTGGCGGCAGCCCCGTCCTTGCCCGCCTTGGCGGCAGCCCCGTCCTTGGACTCCGTCTTCTTGGAGTCACCGGCCTTCTTCGCCGTGTCGTCACAGGCGCCCATGATCATCACGCCCGACAACGAAAGAACCGACAACAGAGTCGACATCCTGGTGTTCATGCGGCGATATTACGCGGGCGGATGGCGCGAGGAAAGTGCGCTCCCGGGCCGTAAACTGGCTCCAACGCGGAGTTGTATGTCGACAGCAGGTTTTTCGGTAGCATCCGGGGGTGTCGGACGCGTCGTACTCCAACCCGTCAGCGGACTCAGGCCGCCTGGTGGCGTACGCAGACCTCAACTGCCCATTTTGCTACGCGCTCGAGGAACGGCTTGCGACCCGCAAGGTAGGTACACAGATCGAGTGGCGACTGGTCGAGCATGCTCCAGACCTCCCCGACGCCCTCGAGCGCGCGACCGATCACGAACAGCAAGAGTTGGCCCAAGAGCTCGACGCGTTGGTCACGCGGGCGCCCGACGTGCAGATTCGCAGGCCGCCATTTCGCCCTCGCAGCGGACCGGCAATTCGTGCAGTCATCGCAGCGAGTCGCATCCACCCCGCGGCGGCGGGTCAGCTGCGCTTGTCACTGTTTCGCGCCTTGTGGCTCCACGGGCTCAACATTGCTGACACCCACGTGATCGCGGAGGTCGCATCCAATTGCGGGCTACCAGAGACTTTGGACGACTCGGACTGCACTGCAGCGGCGGCCGCATGGACGGCCGAGTGGCGCGCAGCCGAACTCAACCGAATCCCCTGCCTCATCTCCGCCGCGAACGCCAAGCTGCTCGGACTCTCCACGACCGACCGCCTCGATCTCTTTCTTCGGTCGGGACTCTTCGGTTCGCAAAGCGACGCCGCCTGCGTGACGCCGTGACAACCGGATCGAGCAGCAACACTCACCGCGACGTATCGACCACTTTGGTCAGCGGAGCGCGCAGCCAGTCGTAGTTGTCGCGTTTGTTCTCGCTGTCGAGCAACGCCGCTTTGGCCAGCTCCGGATCAGCCGTTGCCAGCGCTATCGCTGCGCGCGCCAAGAGCTTGGCCTCTCCGCTGGCCGCATCGGCATCCAACACGGGCTTCGCCATCGTTCGCGCGGCTTTGAGATCGCCGTCCAGCGCCAAGGTGTATGCGATATAGGCGGCCGCCGTCTGGGCCTTCTTGGAGTCCCCCCCGCGACGCGTGTGATGCGAGAGCACGCCTTGCCAGGCCGTCCGCGATTCGCTGGCTCGGCCGGCCGCCACGTGCATGCGGCCAAGGTTCCCGAGCGTCAGGATGAGGTCTGGATGATCGGAGGGGAAGACCGCCTGCTTGATCCGGTACGATCGCTCGAGCGCTTCCCCGGCCTCGCGATACTTGCCCTGAAACCACAACGCACCCGCAAGGTTGTTCAACGCGAGCGCAACCGTGGAGTGCTGCTCGGTGTGGGCCGTGACCAACGTAGCCACCACTACGCGATACAGCTGCTCCGCGTCCTCGAATTTCCCTTCCGACAAGAGCGCGGCTGCGACGCGCTCCTGCGATTCGGCGGTCTGCGGATTGTTGATGCCAAGCGCATCGGTTCTGAGTTTGAGCGCCTCCTCGGCCAGCTGTCGTGACTTCGCCGGATCGCCGCGCTTCGTTGCGAGCACCCCCAAGTTGTGGAGCACTCGAGCAACGTGAGGGTGCCGATCGCCAAACCTCTCGACCACGAGACCTCGGGTCTGCTCCAAGACCGCTTCTGCCTCGTCGAGGGTGCCCAGCCACAGTAGGGCGGATCCGAGGTTCCCGAGCACATTGAGGGCGGCCGTACTGTCGGCCCGCCCCTCGTCCTCGTAGATCTCGAGCGCGGCGCGGTAGTGCGTGACGGCCTCTTCGTAGTGCCCACGGCCGGCCTCGGCCTGACCGAGTCGCGCGTGCACGTACCCAGTGAGGTCGCCTCGTCCCGCGCGCCGAGCCTCGGCTTGCAGCAGCTGCAGCAGCCTTTCGGCCTCGTCGTGCTGATCGGCCACAGTCGCGAGATCGATGCGTACGGTGAGCGCGTCGAACAGCGCCGAGTCGCTATCGAGCTCGCGCGCCAGTCGATAGGCCTCGTCGAGCGTAGCGCCCGCACTCGCAACCGGCCCCACCTCGATCGCCGCGTGCGCCTGCGCGGTGAGAGCGTGCGTAAGGGCGAGCCGGACTCCCAGGGCGCGCGCACGTTCCACCGCTTGCTCGGCGACCGGCAATGCCTCGCGCGGCAGCCCCGCGGCGCGTAGCGCTGTGCTCTGTCGAATCTGCGCCCGCACCTCGGCGACGGCATGCTTGTCGCCCGCGTCGACGACGTCCGAACCACGCACGGCCCGCTCCGCGGTGCATTGCGAGCCATCCGGAAGCTCATCGGCGATCGCAAGGACGTGCTCCGCGACCTGTTCGGGACGCTCCTGTACGACTTGCAGCATCGCGCCGATACGCGCCACTTGTTCATCCAGACAGAGGCGTCGGCGATCGAGGGTCTCGAACGAGTGGGTCTGCTCAACGTGCGTTGCCCGGCACGCGTTGACGTAGGCCGCAGACACTGCCGCGACGCGGGCTTCGATCACCGTCTGCGCGGCGGACCATGAACGCGCCGCGTACGTCGGCTCAAACGCTTGCTGCAGGCGGGCTTGGCGAGCCTCGTTCCACACCTCGTCGACGGGCCGCGCGGCTTGGAGGCACCGCTCCGTCTCCGGGACACGCTCCATCCACTGCATCGCAACGACGCCACCGACGGCCACGATGCCCGCGACTCCCATCCACGCCAAGCGCCGCGCGCGACTCGGGTCGTACGAAAGCGCCTCGATCAGCGCCTCCATACTGGCAAAGCGTTCGTCGGGGTTTGTCTTGAGTCCCCGCTCCACCGCGTGACTGAGCCAGCGCGGAAGCGAACGATTCGACGGGGCGACCATCTCTCCGCCCAAGACGTGCGCGGCCAGCTCGGCGACCGTCGACCCTTGGTATGGCCGATGCCCATGCAAGGCTTCGTACAGCGCGACGCACAGGGAGAACTGATCGGTCCGCGCGTCGGTGGCCGCACCTCCGTATTGCTCTGGCGCCATGTAGGCCGGCGTCCCCAGAACACTCCCCGTGCTCGTCAGCGACGCTTTGCGCGAGTCGCTCTCGATCGAACGCGGGGAACCTGCCGCCGCATCGAGATCGGTGCCGATCTCCGGGTTGGACTCGGCGTCCCCGGACGCGGCGACCAGCCCAAAATCGAGCACCTGGACCCGCCCGTCGGCATCGAGCATCGCATTGTCGGGCTTGAAATCGCGGTGCACCATGCCCTCGCGGTGAGCGGCGCCGAGTCCCCGCGCCGCCTGCACGTAGACAGCAATGACCTCCGCGACGGATGGCTTGCTCTCCGCCCACTTGCGGAGCGTCTTGCCATCGACGAACTCCATCGCGATGAACATCTCGTCGGCGAGTCGGCCGACATCGTGCACCGCGATCACATTGGGGTGTCGGAGGCGGGCCATGGCCTGCGCTTCTCGGAGCAAGCGTGCTGTGTGCGTGGGCCGCAGC
>Ga0316189_10006641_pt1 | contig 11011 bp, 12 predicted proteins | sample LowCovwburrow_MG_FD_204930 | JGI IMG/M metagenome (GOLD analysis project Ga0316189, IMG submission 204930) | Coastal sediment microbial communities from Maine, United States - Lowes Cove worm burrow | ecosystem: Environmental > Aquatic > Marine > Coastal > Sediment | place: USA: Maine... | reverse complement strand
ATGGCGATTGAACGGATGGTAAAAGAACTGCAAAAATAAAGTTGCTGTCGGCATGGATGCAAACCGAATTTTGCAGTTCAGCTTTACATACAGCAATTGTTTTTCAGTAACTTTTACCTAAGGAGCTGTAGTAATGATCCGTTGGCACTAGATTGTTATATTATGATAGTACAATATCGCACCGGTAACTTTAGGAGATATTCATGTCCATCCAAAAAGACATCAGAACCACAAGCGGGCGTGGGCGTGTTTATGATAGTATCCTTGATACCATAGGCGATACACCCGTTATACGCGTCAATAATCTTGGGCCCAAGGGCGTTGATATTTATGTAAAGGCCGAAGCGTTTAACCCGGGCGCATCAATAAAGGATCGTCTGGCAATAAATATTATCGAGGCTGCTGAACGTAACGGCACACTGAAGCCCGGCCAAACAGTGGTTGAGGCCACCAGCGGCAATACCGGCATAGGTCTGGCTATGGTATGTGCGCAAAAAGGTTATCCATTGGTGGTAACAATGGCTGACAGTTTTTCCATCGAACGCCGACGTTTAATGCGCATGATGGGTGCAAAAGTCATTTTGACCCCGCGTGCGGAAAAAGGCATCGGCATGTATAAAAAAGCACAGGAATTGGCAGAAAAACACGGCTGGTTTCTGGCACGCCAGTTTGAAACCGAAGCGAATGCCGACATCCATGCAGCAACGACTGCGCAGGAAATATTGTCGGATTTCAAAGATAAACGGCTGGATTATCTGATAACGGGCTACGGCACAGGCGGCACTGTAACAGGCATTGGACGGGTATTAAGCAAAGAACGACCAGAAGTTAAGATCGTACTTAGTGAGCCTGCAAATGCACAGCTGGTTGGCAGCGGGCATGCGCAAGAGCGAAATGCGAACCGCGAACCTGCAGTAAGCCACCCCGCGTTTCAGCCCCATTCGGTTCAGGGCTGGACCCCCGATTTCATTCCGGCCGTACTTCAAGAGGCTATAGATAATGACTATTATGATGATCTGATCCCGATCGCCGGGGCCGACGGGGTTGCCTGGGCCAAAAAACTTGCACAAAAGGAAGGCATCTTGACAGGAATATCGGGCGGCGCCACATTCGCCGTTGCAATGGCAATCGCGGAAAAATCCGAAGCTGGCACCGTCATTTTATGCATGTTGCCCGATACTGGCGAGCGTTATATGACCACACCATTATTTGAAGATATTGCAGAGGATATGAACGCGGATGAAATTGCTATATCGCATTCGACCCCGAACCACAGGATGGGCTAGTCGCCCTGATTTTATGATGCAGATCAATGTTGAATACCAGCACTGCGTTATAATCCGGTGACAGTATTATGCAAACCCATGGTGTGTTGTCACGGCGACACCCTATTTTTGAGGCCCTGATGAGCAAAGACCCATATGCAGCCCTTGGTTTGACAAAAACCGCCACGGACGCCGAAATCAAAAAGGCATACCGCAAAATTGCGCGCACCAGCCATCCGGATTTGAACCCCGATGATGCCTCGGCCGAAGTGCGCTTCAAAGAAGCCTCTGCCGCTTATGACCTGTTGAAAGACCCCGATCTTCGTGCCCGTTTTGATCGTGGCGAAATTGATGCCACAGGTGCTGAACAGCAGCCTAAGCGGAAATATTACCGTGAGTATGCGCAGAATCCCGACAATCCTTATCAGTCAAGCCAGCAATACGAAGGTTTTGGCGATGCTTCCGATGTTTTCGCGGAAATTCTGCGCCAGCGGGGCCATGGCGGGCAACAGCATGCGACGCAAGGATTCAACATGCGCGGACAGGACAGACGCTATGCATTGGAAATCCCTTTCATGGATGCGGTTTTGGGCGGAAAAACCCGCATTACCCTGCCTGATGGCGGCATGCTGGATGTCAAAATTCCGCAAGGCACCGCAGACGGGCAGACCATTCGGTTGCGCGGCAAGGGCGGCCCCGGTTTTGAAGGCGGGCCTGCGGGCGACGCGCTGGTAACCTTGACCATACGCCCACACGCGCTGTTTCGCCGCGAAGGCAATGATATACTGATCACTCTGCCGATCACAATCGACGAGGCTGTGTTGGGCGGCAAGGTGGAAACCCCGACGATTGAGGGCACCGTGAAGCTGTACATCCCCAAAGGGGCCAGCAGCGGGCAGGTATTGCGGATGCGCGGACGCGGGGTGAAACCCGCCGGCCAACCTGCAGGTGATCAGCGGGTGGAATTGCGGATTATTGCACCTGATAAAATTGATAAAAAGCTGGAAGAATTCATGGAAAGCTGGCGTAAAACCAACGCTTATGACCCACGCAAGGGGATGAAAGTATGACCGGACGATATTCAGAAGATCAAGCGATAGCCGCCATTGCCAGCCTGACGCGCACACAACTGGTATCGTTTATCGAGGCTGAAATTATCGTACCATTGCACACCGATAACGGCATTGTTTTCAGGCAAGTAGATTTGGTCAGGATGGAACTGCTTTGTGAGTTGACCGAACATTTCAGCTTGAATGATGACGCGTTAAGCATCATTATTTCCCTGATTGATAAATTGCACAGCACGCGTGGTGAACTTGATAGTCTTTTGTTGGCGATCAAAGATGAACCCGGCGACGTGCGCGCGCGGCTGGGCAGTGCAATACTGAACATGAAAAAGGATGAATTATGAGCGCATATGTTATCGTTGACACCAAGATCAACGACCCCGAAGCCTACGAGACTTATAAGACCCAAGCCAAACCCATCGCGGAAAAATTCGGTGGTATTTACCGCACACGCGGCGGCGACACGGAGGTGCTTGAGGCCGACTTATGGACACCTACCCGTATTGTTGTAGTGGAATTCCCCGATATGCAGGCGGCGCGCAATTTTGCAAACAGTGAAGAGTATGCACCCGTAAAGGCCGTTCGGCACGCCAATGCGGATTGTACGATGATTATCGTGGATGGCGTGTAAACAAAAAAGCCCTGCATGAATGCAGGGTTTTCTTCGTCTGTAGGGAACGGTTAGTGTAAAGGTGCGACACCCAACGGTACCGTGAACTTTGCACACCAAATATAAACTTCATTGAAACGCGATAGATCAACACTTGCCGGGATCACAAAACTTTGCTTACCTTTCAGGCTTTTTAGATTACCAAGGTACGTCGCTTTCGCATATTTGCCGTCTTTACCGAAACCCACACTTGGGTCAGGTGCACCGTCCAGACTAAAATTATCTTCCAATGTGATGATATGGCTGCCATCTGCCTGTTTCGTGATTGTATAATCCCCTTTTGTTATGTGGTCGCTTGCACCGTGAAAGCTGCCTGTTTTATTTGCTGCAACAGCCGCATTTGCACCAAATGCGAAAAGAGAGACAATGGTCAGGCGAATTAAAGTTTTGAACATGGTAGGTTTTCCTGTTTTTGCGGTTCCCCGCAGTTAATGAATATAAAAGGTTTTTATAGTCAGTCCTTTATTTCCCGATCATCCATACAGTTAGGAACCGATTGGTACAAATCACATAATCGTGAGTTATTGACCTTTTGGTTCCCAATTGGTATTTCAAAAGCGAAGGATACGAAACCAATGGCGCGCCCACGCGAATTCAACATCGAAACCGCAACTCTGAAAGCAATGAATGTTTTTTGGGCGCATGGCTATGAAGGCGCATCGCTTCCCGATCTATTAACGGGAATGGGGATTGCGCGCGGTAGCTTTTACAAAGCTTTTGATGGCAAAAAGCCGTTATTCCTGTCCGTGCTGGAATTATACGACCAAGAAGCGATCATACCTGCAGTGATCCTTTTATCAGGCCCCGACAATGTTGATGGGTGGGATCGTATCATGCTGCTTTTCAATAAGGTCGTCTGTGCTGTTGCATCCGGTGACCGCAGAGGCTGTCTTGTGTGTACCTCAGCCGCCGGTCCCGCAGCGTATGATGCAGATATTGCAAGGGCTGTTGGTATGGCACTGGATAAAATGCGCAAGGGATTTGAAACTGCACTTGGCGCGTCACGCCGACACAGCGACCTGAATGAAACAAAACGCCGCGCTTTTGCAGATATGTTAACCGCACAATATGTTGGCCTGCGGATATTGGCGCGATCACAAGCGCCGTTGGAAACCCTTGAACGCAGCGTCAATTCAATCTACGCCTTAGCCGATCTGATTGACTAAGCCATCAAAAACAACTGCAAATCCGCAACATTGGTGCCGGTAGCCCCCGTCATCAGCAGATCACCCGACAGTTTCAGGGCGGCATAGCTGTCGTTATTGGTCAGCAAGTCGGCGATGATACCGCCCTTTGCAGCAATACGTTCAAGCGTTGCACCATCCACCAACCCGCCCGCAGCGTCGGTCGGGCCATCGCGCCCGTCCGTACCGCCGCTTAAGAACACCCAAGTACCTGTCAGCCCTGCGCGGGACGCTTTTTCGGCGACCAGAAGCGCCAGTTCCTGATTGCGCCCGCCCCTGCCCTTGCCTGTTAGTTCAACAGTTGTTTCCCCGCCATATGCCAATGCAAACGAACCTTTGCCTTGGTGCATTTCAACGTCTGCCAAAATTCGTGTGGCGGCATCATTTACATCACCGATTAGCGGTTCTTGCATCACAATCGCCCCTGCGCTTTCTGCCATCGCTGCTAGGCTTTGCGAATTCGAACAGATCAATGTTGCCATTTGTGTCGGTTCCACCGGTCGTTCATCCGCAGTTTCAAGATAAGTACGTACTCCTTCGGGCATTTTGTCGAAGTTCCCTGTTTCAACCAGCAAGTTTCGTGCATCAGCAATTGTCCCGATCGGGCCAATGCTTGGGCCGCTGCCGACAACGCGCAGATCGTCGCCTAGCACATCCGACAGGATATAGGACCGTACTGTGGCAGGTTTTGCATAGCGCAAGAACCCGCCGCCTTTCAGGTTGGACAGCGCCTGGCGCACAAGGTTCATGTTTGTGATATCAAAGCCGCTGTGCAGCAAAACCTCATTCACTTTCGCTTTGTCATCCAGACTAACACCCTGCACGGGCGACGGTAACAGCGCGGAACTGCCGCCGCTGATCAATGCAAGAACAACGTCATCTTGTGTGGCATTTTTCAGAAGTGAAATAACTTCATTTGCAGCCACCTGCCCGTTGGCGTCAGGCACGGGGTGTGCGGCACCGAACACGCGGCATCTATCTATATCCATCACATTTTCATAATTTGTCACTGCAATCGCACTGAAATTAGCCCCGACAGGCAGCGCATCTATTGCGGATTGCGCCATTTTGCAGGCCGCTTTACCCACCGCAATGATGATATATTTACCCATTTTTAATTCTGAAAGAGGTTGTTTTTCAAAGGCTTGACCTAATGTCCCAACTGGGTCGGCGGCTTTGACACCCGCCAGAAAAGCGGATTTCGCCTTTGTCCTAAGCGCTTTCAATGTCATGGGCCCCTCCTGTCTGTTGCCTACCCTTCAATAAACATCATCGCAGGAGTTTCCAGCAGAGTTTTGAGTTTTTGCACAAACAGGGCAGCATCGTAACCGTCAATGACGCGATGATCGAATGAACAGGATATATTCATCATGTTACGCGGTTGAAATTGCTGGCCGTCCCACATCGGACGCATAGCCATTTTATTGATGCCGACGATAGCCACTTCAGGGTGATTGATAATCGGGGTCGAGGCGATAGCGCCAAGAGCCCCAAGCGAGGTTATAGTAATGGTTGATCCTGTCAGATCATCACGGGTGGCTTTACCATTGCGTGCCAGTTCGGACAGTTGCGACATGTTTTGTGCGCTGTCCCACAAGGCCAGGGTTTGCACATTTTTGACCACGGGTACGCTTAAACCTGCAGCGGTTTGTGTGGCAACACCAATGTGAATGTCGCTATATTGTGAAACCACGTTTGCTGCATCATCGAAATGCGCATTTATTTCGGGTTGTGCACGTACCGCTTCCACAATGGCCCGCATCATAAAGGGCAGAATTGTCAGCTTTGCGCGGCTATCTTTGTATTTGGCGTTCAATTTGCCGCGCAGATCTTCAAGGTCGGTCATATCAACTTCTTCAACGATCGTGATATGGGGGATGCGTGATTTCGACAGCGCCATTTTTTCCGCAATTTTACGCCGCATACCGGTGATTTTAATCTGCTTCACTTCCACTTTTTGGCTTTGAACGCTTGGAACTGGGGCCAAAAACTTGTCCATATCCTCATGCGTTATACGGCCCGCGGGGCCAGTGCCTGTAATATCCTGCAAACTTACGCCCGCTTCTTTCGCGCGTTTCCGCACTGATGGGCCGGCTTGCGGTTTTTCAATCACGGGGGGCGCAGGCGACGCAGCTTCAATAACAACATCATGGGCATCATTCTTGGTATTTGCCCCTTCATTCCCCCCATCTTGCACATCCAACTTAACCAAAGCTGCACCAATGGCGATCGTGTCACCCACTTCACCTGCCAGCCAGGTCACGGTGCCCTCTTTTTCCGACGGGACTTCAATGGCGGCTTTGTCGGTCATCACCACTGCCAGAACATCATCCTCTTTGACAACGTCACCGATTTTGACATGCCATTCTGTCAGCTCCGCTTCGGCGATGCCTTCACCCACATCGGGCAGGATAATTGTGAAAACACCCATATTAAACCTCCATCACTTTCATTAAATTTTGTGCCACACGTGCAGGCCCCGGGAAATAATCCCATTCCTGTGCATGGGGATAGGGTGTGTCCCATCCTGTTACCCGGGTTACGGGGGCTTCAAGATGGAAAAAACACGACGATTGAACCAACGCACTGAGTTCTGCCCCAAAGCCACAGGTTTTGGTGGCTTCATGCACGATAACACAGCGGCCAGTTTTTTTCACGGAAGCCTCTATCGTATCGGTATCAAGTGGCACAAGTGTGCGCAGATCGATTATTTCGGCATCAATCCCCGCTTCATTTGCCGCCGCCTGCGACACATGAACCATTGTTCCATACGTTAATATTGTTACGTCCATCCCTGCCCGCACAATTTCAGCCTTGCCAAGCGGTGTGGTGTAATATTCTTCGTTCACCTCACCCAGCTCATGTTCTTTCCACGGTACAATCGGTTGATCATGGTGACCGTCAAACGGGCCGTTATAAAGCCGCTTGGGTTCCAGAAAAATCACCGGATCTGGGTCTTCTATTGCTGCCAGCAACAGGCCCTTTGCGTCGCGCGGGTTGGATGGCATCACGGTTTTCAAACCCGCGACATGAGTAAACAGTGCTTCAGGGCTTTGGCTATGGGTTTGACCACCGAAAATACCGCCGCCCGCAGGCATACGGATCACCAAGGGGCAGGTAAAATCACCGCCGGATCTGTGCCGTAAACGCGCAGCTTCACTGACAATCTGGTCATATGCAGGGTAAACATAATCAGCGAATTGGATTTCCACCACGGGTTTTAACCCATATGCAGCCATGCCCACGGCTGTTCCGATAATGCCCAATTCACTGATAGGCGTATCAAAACAACGGCTTTTACCGTATTTTTCCTGCAAACCGGCAGTGCAACGAAATACACCGCCGAAAAAACCCACATCTTCACCAAAAACCACGACTTTTTCGTTGTGCGCCATTGCCAGATCATGGGCGTTCCGAATGGCTTCTATCATTGTCATACGCATGGGTTAATACCCCGCTTCTTGACGTTGCTTGATCAGATGGGGCGGCATCTCGGCATATACCTCTTCAAAAATATCACGAGATGACGAGCTTTTACCGGATGTTAACGTCCCGATGGCTTCAGATGCTTTTTGCGCTTCGCGTACTTCGTCCATAATTTCCGTTTCGGCTTGGGTATGACGTTCTTCCGACCATGTTTCCAAATTGATCAAATGGGCTTTCAATCGCTTAATCGGGTCACCCAAGGGCCATGCAGAACTTTCGCCTTTGGCGCGGTAACTGGATGGATCATCGCTGGTGGAATGCCCGCCGGCACGGTATGTGACATGTTCGATCAAGGTCGGGCCAAGACCACTGCGGGCACGGTCTGCGGCCCACTTGGCAACGGCATGCACTGCCAGATAATCATTGCCATCCACCCGTAAGGACGGAATACCAAAGCCGTGACCACGTGCGGCAAAGGTCGCAGCTTCACCGCGTGCCATACCTTGAAATGTCGATATAGCCCATTGATTATTAACAACATTCAGAACAACAGGCACATGGTATGTAGATGCAAAAACAAGGGCTGCATGAAAATCACTGGTAGAAGTGGAACCGTCACCGATCCAAGCGGAAGCAATTTTGGTGTCGCCTGCAATTGCCGATGCCATGGCCCAACCGACGGCCTGAATATATTGTGTACCAAGATTGCCTGAAATAGAGAAAAACCCGTGATCCTTTGCCGTATACATAATCGGCATCTGACGGCCTTTGATCGGATCTGCGGCATTGGAATAGATCTGATTCATCATCATTTCCATTGGATAGCCGCCGGCAATCAAAAGCCCGCCTTGGCGATAGGTCGGGAAGTTCATATCACCGTCCTCCAAGGCCATCCGAAATGCACAAGACACAGCCTCTTCCCCAAGGGATTGCATATAAAAACTGGTTTTTCCCTGACGCTGCGCCATCAACATCCGCGCATCGAAGGCGCGCAACATCATCATGTGACGCAAACCCGCTTTTAACTGATCTATCGTTAAATCACCTGCCCACGGGCCAACAGCTTCACCCTCTTTACTCAACACCCGAACAATCGAAAAGGCCATGTCACGCATCGACTGGGCTATCGCATCATGCGCAGGTTTACGAACCTCTCCTGCTTTGGGAATAACAAATTCGGAAAAATCGGGTTCATCCCCCGGCCTGCATCCCGGTTCCGGTACGTGAAGCGATAAAGGATGGAGAGTTTTATGCATGGTAAGGGTTTTCCTTTGGTAAGCATTCTTGCGCTTATATTAACATGAAAACGTTCCATTATTTTTTTGTATTTTCTTTCACAATTCAATAATTAAAGTATTTTTTTCTTTTAATATTACATTTATCAAATTATTATGCTTTGTATGGATAACAATAAAGAAAAAAAACTCGATGCAATTGACGCGAAGATTCTAAAAAATCTAGTCGCAAATGCAAAAATATCCACCGCTGATCTGGCGCAATCCGTTGGCCTGTCGACCAGCCCCTGCTGGCAACGCGTACGCCGACTTGAGGCCGATGGGTATATCATAGGCTACACCGCAAAACTGGATCAGTATAAACTGGGAGCCACAGAAATTGTTTTTGTCGAAGTTTCCCTGGAACGGCACAATCAGGATGCTTTAAAGGCATTCGGTCATATCATCATAGAACTGGACGAGGTGCTTGAAGTGTTTTTAACATCCGGCGAGCATGATTACCTATTAAAGGTCGCTGTAACCGGCACCCGCGGCTATGAACGGTTTTTAACCAATAAACTCAGCAAAATTCCGGGCATTCGGCAAACACGGTCAAGCTTCGCATTACGGTGTTTGAAAGACGCGGATGTGTTCATCCCCTAAATAAAGCAGATTGCCCGATCACAAACTATTGATATTAAGTTTGTCACATGTTTCATGGTACACATCATGAAACATAACGGGAGACTAAGCGTGAAATCTTTTAACAAGAACTTTAAAACCGCCGTTGTCGGTGCTGTTTTGGCCCTAGGCCTTGGCACAAGTGCAATCGCACAGGAACTGAAATTCTTTACCATTGGCACAGGTGGCACGGCTTACACATATTACCCCGTTGGCGGTGTGATTGCGAACGCGATTTCCAAACCACCGGGGTCTCGTGAATGTGATGCAGGCGGCAGTTGCGGCGTTGACGGCCTGATTGCGTCAGCCGTGTCATCACGCGGTTCCGTCGACAATGTAAATGCAATTCTATCCGGTCTGCGCAACTCCGGTTTTGCACAATCCGACGTGGCTTACTGGGCCTACACCGGCACCGGAACTATGGAAGGCAAAGAACCTGCCAAAGATCTGCGTACAATTGCGGCATTGTTTGAAGAGCATATCCATTTGGTTGCATTGGCTGACAGTGGGATCAACTCTGTCGCCGATCTGAAAGGCAAGCGTGTTTCTTTGGATGAGCCGGGTTCAGGTACTTACGTTGACGCCAACATGATATTGGAAGCCAATGGCCTGGGTATTGGCGACGTAACAGCCGAGGCCCTAAAAGGCGGTGCAGCATCCGAAGCATTGCGCAACGGTAAGATCGATGCATTTTTTGTTGTCGCAGGCTACCCAACGGGTTCACTGGTCGAACTGGCTTCCGCTGCAAAAATCAAACTGGTTCCAATCGCCGGTGATGGTGCGAAAGCCCTGACCGACAAATACGGTTTCTTTGCACAAAGCGAAATTCCAGCAGGAACATATGAAGGTGTGGACACGGCTTCAACAGTTGCAGTTGGCGCACAATGGTACACAAACGCCAGCGAAGACGATGATTTGATCTACAACATCACCAAAGCATTGTGGAACGATAAATCCCGCAAGTTGCTGGATGTAGGTCACGCCAAAGGCAAAACCATCACAATCGAGTCTGCGTTGAACGGTATCGGCGTTCCTTTGCATGCAGGTGCCGAGCGCTTCTATAAAGAGGCCGGCCTACTGAAGTAAGCTAAATCAAAAATTTTAAGCCCGGGTACAGAAATGCGCCCGGGCTTTGATCTTTTACACGCGGAATATATTAATGACATCTGACACAAAGCCAAAACTGTCGGCCGAAGAACTTGCAGAAATTGAACGCAAATTTGACCCCGAAACTGCATTTCGCCCCACAGGGCAGTGGTTGGCGTGGGTCATTGCAATAGCGCTGGTTGCGATGTCTGTTTATCATTTCTATGCCTCTGGGTTTGCTTTGATCCGCGAATTGCTGCACCGTGGCATTCACCTTTCTTTTGTTTTGGGGTTGGTTTTCCTGTTGTTTGGCACACGAAAATCCACAGCAACCGACACCCCTGCCCCTGCGTGGTATCTGCCGGGTGGCATTCCGTTTTGGGACATTCTATTCAGCCTTATGGCCATTGGGGCCGCA
>Ga0316189_10006640_pt1 | contig 11013 bp, 8 predicted proteins | sample LowCovwburrow_MG_FD_204930 | JGI IMG/M metagenome (GOLD analysis project Ga0316189, IMG submission 204930) | Coastal sediment microbial communities from Maine, United States - Lowes Cove worm burrow | ecosystem: Environmental > Aquatic > Marine > Coastal > Sediment | place: USA: Maine... | reverse complement strand
TTAAACGGTAAATCTTCGTGCTCTTCATGCTCGTTTTCATGGTCATCTATGGCTTCACCATAATGTTCTGCTAAAAACTGAAAAAACGAATCTCCATAGGTTTCTTGATGATATGCTGCATGCTCAACCAAGACATTCATTTTAGAAATATCTTCAACACCAATATTGAGGCTTTGAAAAAGCACCAAAAAGGAAAACACTATGGAAAACACTTTTTGCATATATGTCAAAGTTATAAAAAAAAATACCAATGCTGAGCAACGTTTGTTACAAATAGCCTAAAAATAAGCCTTTAACTGAACTGATCCTGTGTGAATAGTTTTGCTGGTTTCAGTTTTTCTTCCGAAGTAATTTAAATTTAAATCCAAAAATTTAGTCAATTTTTTCTGAGCTAATAAGGTCCACGTGAAGTTATTTCCTGGTTGCAATCCTTCTAATATTTGATAGGCTACGGGTGAATTAGCATTCCCTGTGAATTCATTTTTGAAAAAATTCACTTCTCCTGTTAAAGCGACTTTATTAGTATTGTTATAGGTAAATGACAATCCATAATTATTTTGAAGTAACTGTTCCATACTACCAATCATATTGTCTTTGGATGTGTATTGATAAAACACATCAAAACGTGCATTTTCACTAAAAATGTATGATAATTTCGGTTGAAACCGCACTTCGTCAAGCTCATAATTTCGTGTTGCAAAATTCTCGCTCAAACTCTCATTCGTTTCTAAACTTGATTGTAAATTAATGAGCCAACTTTTTGCAAACTTGTGATTAAATTGCAGCTGATGACTTTGTATTTTATTCTCCTGAAAACCGATGGATAAAGTCGTTCGGTTAGTATTTGCCAAATAGGTGTAAGACGTTGTGAAATTCTGTTTTCCTCGATTATAAAACAAAACATTACGAACACTTTTATTTAATGCTAATTGATTTTCTTCATCTACGGAAAACGGATTTAAATTAAACTCATCACCTTCTCTTCTGTTTTTTCTGTCAATTAAATAAGACGCTTGGTTATAAAAATGTGACCAGAACTTCTTGCCTTTTTTTTCAGAAACCGACCATTGTTGCGGATTAATGGTCAAGGTTTGGCTAAATCTATTTTGATGTGTTTTTACAAAAACTTGATTAGGCAAGAGCACACGAATATAACTACCTTGATCAGAAAATTGGGCGACTTCAAATTCATTGAGCTCCTGAATGCCATTCTCGTTATAATCAATCCAAGTGTAAGCGCCTTGACCAGGCTCTACTTCCACATAGGTAAAATCTTGCTGTGGTAAGGTGCCTGAATTAGTTTCATAAACGGTGTTCCAAAGCACAAAATTTTTCCATAGTTTTTGGTTGAAATTCAATCTCGAATTTAAAGAGTTTTCATCTTCAATAGTTGCGTCCTCATTTTTTAAGGCTCGATAATTAGCATAAATTCCTAAATTGGTGTTTTTATTCTGTACAATTTGCGACTTCAAATAATAGGTGTTTGAAGTATTCACGCGTGTCACCTCATTATTACGTAAACTATCATTAACTCGATATTTATAACCCACTTCCACAAAAACACCTGTACTATCACCATAACCTGTAAAGACCTCGTAGGAATTAAAACGCTGGCTTAAATTGGTCAATAAATCAGTTTGTTTTTCACGTTGTTCACTATCTTCTAAAGCGATTTTTGTGCCAACCCACTGCTTTTTAAAATTATAAGTCGCCCTGTTAAACGAACGCACAAATGTAGACGTTGATATGCTACTATTATTACTCAAAAAACTAGAGTTTGAAAGCAAATTAAATTGATTTAACTGAACATTTGCCAAAACATTATGGCGATTACCATTAAAATTTTCAGAATAATTAAGATGTTCAAACTTATAACTTGCAATCCCCTTTTTTGGGTGACTCAACTCCAATCCAGATGATAGTAAATTTTGATTCCCAAGGGGGTTTTCTAAATTCCAATCCCGATTAAATTCGGCTCTATACAAACGTTGAATCGTTTTAAAATTCTTATTGATGATATCTGCGTCTGCATAGGCGCTTAAATTCCAGAGGCTATCGGTTTTAATAATCTGATGATTTACTTTTAGTTTGGCAGCAAAGCCATCGTTATTATCATCATCTAAACTTGAAAAGAGATTGACATCATTTTTACTTCCTGCCAACTCAAAGGACACGTCTGTTTTGTCGGTTGGTTTATAGCTGCCGTTTACAACAGCAATTTGTAATTTTTCTGGAGCGATCAGTCTAATAATAGGTGCGTAATTCCCTTGTGAAACACCATTAATTGGCTCTATAAATTCAAAAATATTTTCAATAGCATTACTATTAATTATAATGTAATCACCAAGATTTTCACCGACTAAGGTAAATCGAACACTAAATAAGTCATCTTCAGGATCGTTAGAAAAAACGAATCTTTCAATACCGTTAATAGTGTCTTTTCGATACAATATTCGATTTTCATCAAACTCTTCAGAAACTTCAGAAGGTGCAACCATCAATGATTGATCATCGCCTGCATTGGCTAGAATTTCGACTTGTTCTGAAGATAAATTTTGCTGCAATGGCTGGTTTTTTGCGTCCGTTTCAGAATATACCGAAACACCAATTTTCAACTTTTCAGTTTCATAACTTCCGCCTCCATAAATAGTGAATCTAGAGAAATTTCGTTCACTAAATTGATAGTCGACAGTAATTCTCATTTCCGAAGTAATGGGATATGTGGAGTTGAAAATAATTTCACCAGCATTATAATCAATGATATAGTCTTTGTTTTCTCCACGTTCAATAGGAATTCCGTTCACATAAACTATTTCACTTCCCGAAACGATAAGCACGAATAATTCATTATTTGGACCGCGAAGTTTGTAAGGCCCTTGATTACCTTCTTGCGCTGTAAATTGGCTCGTTGCAAACTGCCCTCGAACCAAAGCTCCTGAAGCAAATAAATTAGTTCTTGAATCCTCTTCTCCAAAGTTAGCACTTACCTGCAAGCCTTGTACTCGCTTGGTGAAATTGGCAAAATAACTATTAGTATTTACTAAGTCGATATCTCCTGCTCTAATATTCCAGTTATCACTAAATAATTCGATAAACACTTGATCAAACTCATCTAATCGCTGTGAATAACCACTTTCTTGTAACGGAATATTAGCATCTTGAATGGATGCCCTTAAAGATACCTTATCACTTAATTTTCCAGAGATTTGTAAATCTAATTCACTATTTAATACTGAATTTTGGTTATTACCAAGTGTGACGCCTCGAGAGATACTTCCTGAAGTGCTCAATCCATCAAAAGGTGTGAAGTTTTGCCCTAGATTAGATTGATTAAGCTTATAGAGTCGTTGTAGATTATCAGTATTTTCTACAATGATTTTATCGTCGAGTTGATAATATTTCCGTGTTAGAAAATCAGGATATCTTAAATATTCTATTTCCACAGAATCTGTTTCAACCTGCTTTTTGAATGTAAGTAATGCTTTTGCAAAATCCATCTTATAATAAGAGGAGTCTAAGACAATTTGATTATTGTTCCGAATAAAAAAGTAACTAGAATTAATACTTACGGTATCTATTTTTATAGAATCCCTTACGGCTACTTTTTTCTTTCTATAATTCGAGTTTTCCTCTTGCGCGAAAGCACAAAAAGACAACATAAAACATATAAGTGAAATAGCAATTTTCATTCAGTATATTAACTTCTAAAGCGGGAATTTATTTTATCCTTAAAATCGGGTTAAAATAATAGTGTAAAAGTACAGTATTATTTAATTTAGCTGAAAACCTAAGTTGAATTAAAAAACTCCCATTTTCATGGGAAATACATATGAAAATTATCTCCTACAACGTCAATGGTATTCGAGCAGCAATGAATAAAGGCTTTATCGATTGGCTTAAAAGTGCAAATCCAGATGTGATTTGCTTGCAAGAAATTAAAGCTATGAAAGAGCAAGTTGATATCGAAGCGATTGAAAACGCTGGATATAAATACAACTATTGGTTTAGTGCTCAAAAAAAAGGGTATAGTGGTGTCGCTCTTTTGAGCAAAACAGAACCTATTCATGTTGAGTATGGCACTGGAATAGAATCGATGGATTTTGAAGGTCGAAATATTAGAGCTGATTTTGATGGCGTTTCGGTTATGAGTATGTATTTACCTTCAGGAACTAATGATGCAAGATTGGCTCATAAGTTTGAATACATGGATATGATTCATGTGTACTTAAATAACTTACGCAAAGAAACACCTAACCTAGTGGTTCTTGGTGATTACAATATTTGCCATGAAGCTATCGATATTCACAATCCAAAAATGAAAGGTGTTTCGGGATTTTTACCTGAAGAACGTGAATGGCTTGGGAATTTTATTGATAGTGGATTTATAGATTCATTTAGATACTTACATCCCGAAAAACAAGAATTTTCGTGGTGGAGTTACAGAGCAAATTCTAGAGCGAATAACAAAGGTTGGCGTTTAGATTATGCTATGGCAAGTGAACCTTTACAAGAAAAGATCAAAAGAAGCGTTATCCTTACGGAAGCAGTTCATAGTGACCATTGTCCGATTTTAATAGAAATAGAAAAATAGTTGACAGTGTCAATTTTCAGTATACAGTCAAAATGATTAACCACAAATAAATAACCCCAAATTTAAACAACATGATCAAAAAATTGTCATTAATAGCCCTTACTTTAGTTCTTACAACCTCTTGCGTATCTAAAAAAATCTATGCGGATTTAGAAGACAAATACGCAAATTTGAAAAAAGAAAACCGAAAACTTTCTGATGGAAATCGTGACTTAGACACAGCTTTAAATAAGGCTACAAACGAACTCAGCGGTTTACAAGATGATTATGATAAAGCCATTGCAGATAGAAACCGATGGGAAGGCGAGTATAAAGCATTAGTTAATAATTATGATAATTTAAAGGACTCTTATGATGCCTTAGAAAAAAACAGTAGTGCTTCTATTACTGCAAACTCCAAGAAGAATAGAGAATTACTAGCGCAATTGGAAGCTAAGGAACAAGCACTTCTCGCTGAAAACGAACGACTAGAAAAACTGAAAAAAGAACTAGAGTCTAGATCAAAACGTGTTGCTGAATTAGAAAATGTCATTGCTACTAAAGATGCTGCCATGACCAAGTTAAAAGATGCCATATCAAAAGCCTTAACTAATTTTGAAGGTAAAGGATTAACAGTTGAGCAACGCAATGGAAAAGTATATGTCTCAATGGAAAACAAATTATTGTTTCAATCGGGAAGTTGGGCTGTTGGTTCGCAAGGAAAACTAGCGGTGAAACAACTTGGCGAAGTTTTGGCAGAAAACCCTGAAATAGCCATTTTAATTGAAGGTCATACGGATAATGTACCTTACAAAGGTAATGAGCAATTGAGTGGAAACTGGGATTTATCAGCAAAACGTGCCACAGCTATCGTCAATATCTTAAGAGATAATGAGAATATCAATCCAGAAAACTTAACAGCTGCTGGACGTGGAGAATTTGCACCTATAGCGAGTAATGCCACTACTGATGGAAAATCACAAAATCGTCGTATTGAAGTGATATTGACACCTAAACTAGATGAAATTTCTAAGTTGTTAAATGAGTCATAAACTGAACAATTTGAAGTTAAGAGAAAATACTATAATATCAATTTAGATTCTTCAGTCGAACCTCCTTCTGAATGACATTAAAGCCGTTTTTTCATTCAGAGTGTAACACTGAGCTCAGTCGAAGTGCAAGCGAAGAATCTCATTTGAGTCATAAACCTTAACATAGATTTAGACCTTTCGGTTTTCGTAAAGCTGAAAGGTCTTCTTATATTTACAATACACTAAAACCATACTAATGAAATACACTACGTTACCAAAAACCGATATAAAAGTTAGTAAAATATGTCTTGGAACTATGACATGGGGAAATCAAAACACCCAAGATGAAGGCTTTGCTCAAATGGATTTAGCACTAGACAAAGGTGTTAATTTCTTTGACGTTGCAGAACTTTATCCTGTGCCTGCAGTTGCAGAAACTTATGCCGAAACCGAACGTATCATCGGAAATTGGTTTGAAAAAACTGGCAATAGAGACAACGTCGTATTAGCGACTAAAATTGCAGGACCTGGAGACTATACAGCCCATATTAGAACAAACGGATTTAGTAAAGAAGCACTTAATGATGCGGTAGATCAAAGTTTAAAAAGACTCAAAACTGATTATATAGATCTGTATCAGTTGCATTGGCCAGAACGTGAAACAAATACATTTGGTGTTAGAGATTATACGCATAATCCTAATGATCCTTGGAACGATAATTTTAATGAGGTTCTGCATAATTTAGATGCTATTGTAAAATCTGGGAAAATACGTCAGGTTGGGATTTCGAACGAAAAAGCTTGGGGAACAATGCGTTATTTGGAAGAATCTAATGCACACGATTTACCAAGAATGATAACAATACAGAATGCTTACTCCTTATTAAACAGAGTTTTTGAAGGCGATATGGCAGAAGTTTCTATTCGTGAAGAGATTGGTTTATTAGCTTATTCACCTATGGCATTTGGTGTGCTCTCAGGGAAATACATCAAAGGTATTGAAGGGGATAATGCAAGATTAAAGCTCTTTCCTAGATTTGCCCGCTACAGCGGAGACAAAGCTACAGAAGCTACAAAACGTTATTTAAAAATTGCCGAAGAGAACAACATTACCTTAGCTCAAATGTCATTAGCCTTTGTAACCGATAGACCATTTATGACCAGTAATATTATTGGAGCAACGTCTTTAGAGCAACTCGAAGAAAATATTAATAGCGCTGATATTACCTTGAGTGATGAGATCTTAAAGGCGATTAATGATGTGCATGCTGAGATTCCTAATCCAGCACCTTGATTTTTTTGTCATTCAGAGCGCTAGCGAAGAATCTTTATCACTTACTAAAAAGCTCAAAAAACAAAAACCCCTTCCACATCATGTGAAAGGGGTTTTAGATATTATTTGATTTCCTTACCATTTTTATCAAAAAAATGATATTCAAGATATGTGTAAGCATCTCGAGGTAAAACTTTTACCCACTTTTTATGTTCTAAAAACCATTTAGAACGTACTGATGGAAACCCTTTGGTTATAAAGGCTGCTATAAACGGATGCGCATTTAAGGTTATCTTTTTATAGTCTTTTTTAAGAAGTCTCTCTAAGTCTTGCGTAATGTTTTGAATCACTTTAATTGGTGCTTCAATTTCACTACCTGCTGCGCCATCAGGATTTACTTCTTTCGTTTTAATATTGCGTTCTGGACGAACACGTTGTCTGGTTATTTGTATTAAACCAAACTTACTAGGTGGTAAAATCTTGTGTTTTGCTTTATCATCACTCATTTCGTCACGAAGATGATTATACAATTTTTTTCGATTCTCGGCTTTATTCATATCGATAAAATCTACTACGATAATTCCTCCCATATCACGTAAACGCAACTGACGAGCAATTTCTGAAGCAGAAATCATATTGACTTCTAAAGCAGTATCCTCTTGATTTTTTTCTTTGTTAGATCTGTTCCCACTATTGACATCAACAACATGCATCGCTTCGGTATGTTCTATTACCAAATAAGCTCCTTTTGCCATAGAAACTGTACGACCAAAAGATGTTTTAATTTGACGTTCAATACCGAACTTTTCATAAAGTGGTACGCCGTTTTTGTACATCTTAACTATTGATTCTTTATTGGGTGCAATTTCTTGCACATAATCTTTAATCTGTCCATAAAGTACTTCGTCATCTATCGTAATTGCTGAGAATGAATCATCAAAAATATCTCTTAAAATAGAAGAGGCTTTGTTCATTTCACTCAACACCTTACTAGGATGATGTGCTTTATTTAATTTTTTACACATTGCTGTCCATCTATTCAGCAAATTCTGTAAATCTTTGTCGAGTTCGGCTACTTTTTTGCCTTCTGCGACAGTACGAATTATAACGCCAAAACCTTTAGGTGTTATGCTTTTTACCAAACGCTTTAAACGTTCTTTCTCTTCTTTCGATTCAATTTTTTGAGAAATTGAAATACGATCAGAAAATGGTACCAAGACAATATAACGACCTGCAATAGACAACTCGCTACTAATACGAGGTCCTTTGGTTGAAATTGGCTCTTTTACAATTTGTACTAATAGAGATTGATTTGACTTTAAAACATTAGCAATGCTGCCGTTTTTGTCAATATCTTTCTCAAACTGAAAATTTTTCAGTAAAAAATCGGTATGTCTACCTGCGCTTACACGTTTAACGAATTTTAAAAGTGAAGGTAATTTGGGTCCTAAATCATGATAATGCAAAAACGCATCTTTTTCATAACCTACATTTACAAATGCAGCATTTAAACCCGGAACAGCTTTACGTATTTTGGCAATAAATATATCACCAACCGCAAAGTTGTTATCATCTTCATCTTTGTGTAACTCGATAAGTTTTCCATCTTTTAATAAGGCAAAATCAACAATATCAGAACTCGATCTAATAATCAATTCTTTTTCCATGTTGTTAATTTTAATCTATCCCGATTCATTTCGGGACAGATGGATTTTATTTTGACACAGGATATTTAAATCCAGTAAATTCATGTATTACATAATTAAATGCAATAAAACTCATGAATTATATATCAAAGAACGTTTGTTATTAAAACTGAAAAAGTAGTTAAAAACTACTTTTTCAATTTATTTCTTTTTGTGACGATTAGCGCGTCTACGTTTTTTACGCTTATGCGTCGCAACCTTGTGCCTTTTTCTTTTTTTACCACTTGGCATAAATTAAAATGTTTTAAAATTAATATTAGTTTAAATGCTAAAATAAATTCAGCACAGTTTGTTTTAGCTTACCTCAACGTTAGTTTTAACGCCTTCAACAAATACTTTTGCAGGTTTAAATGCAGGGATGTTGTGTGCAGGTATTTTAATAGTTGTGTTTTTTGAAATGTTACGTCCAGTTTTCTCAGCTCTAGTTTTCACTATAAAACTTCCAAAACCTCTAAGGTATACGTTATCTCCTCCTTCTAAAGACGATTTAACTTCTTCCATAAATGTTTCTACTGTTGCTTGTACATCTCCTTTTTCAATTCCTAATTTATCAGAAATTTTAGCTACGATATCAGCTTTTGTCATTGTTATTAATTTTTAGGGTTATCTATTATTATAAGGGATGCAAATATAAGTAATTTAAATTCAATATTTCAACCGTAATTAATTAAAATTTAACCTTGTAAAGATTTACTTTTGCTGAAATTTAGCATTTTCAATGAATTTTACGGAAATTTTAACACATTGGTATTCAGCATATAAACGAGATTTACCTTGGCGAAAAACTAAAAGTCCATATCATATTTGGCTATCGGAAATAATTATGCAACAAACCCAAATTAAACAAGGGTTACCTTATTATGACGCTTTTATTGCCAATTATCCTTCAGTTTTTGATTTAGCCAATGCCAACGAACAAGACGTTTTAAAGCTTTGGCAAGGTTTAGGGTACTACTCTAGAGCACGAAATCTACATGCTTCATCAAAATATGTGGCTAATGACTTGAATGGTGAATTTCCGAAGACCTATAAGGAGCTTCTAAAACTCAAAGGTGTTGGTGATTATACGGCAAGTGCCATTGCTTCTATTTGTTTCAATGAACCAGAAGCTGTTGTTGATGGCAATGTATATCGCGTGCTTTCAAGGTATTTTGGAATTGATACGCCTATCAATAGCACTTTAGGTATCAAAGAATTTAAAACATTAGCAACAACTTTGATAGACAGCAAAAATCCAGGTGATTACAATCAAGCTGTTATGGAATTTGGCGCCATACAATGCAAACCAAAAAACCCAGATTGTAAGGTTTGTCCTTTAAAAAATAGCTGTGTTGCGCTTCAAAAAGAAAAGACTGATGTGTTACCTGTTAAGCTAAAGAAAACAAAAGTCACAAAAAAACACTTCAACTTTCTTGTGTTTATTTCCGCAGATAAAACCACAATTTTTGAAAAAAGAACTTCTAAAGGAATTTGGCAAAACTTGTATCAATTCCCACTTATTGAAAGTGAAATCGAAATAACTTCCGACACCTTCAGAGCTCACGAAAAAGTGATATCATTTCTTAAACATTTAGAATTTGAATATAGCCTTTATAACACAACCCAAATTGTTCATAAGCTGTCTCATCAACATTTATATACCAAATTTTGGATTATTGAGATAACAAGTCTACCAAAACAAGGTATTCCAATTTCCGAGGTAAAAAGCTATCCTACACCTATACTTATCAGTAAGTTTCTAGATGGATTTAATTTTTAACTCCTCAACATTTGCTTTGGAAAACAGGAGATTACAGTCACATTTATGAACTATTATTATTTTTTATTTGACTATTGACCATTGTGCACTTTCATAAATTTTTCATACTTTTATTAATCAAGTTATATTGATTGCAAATTGTGTAATTTTGTAACCTTAGAACAAAACAGATTATGTCAGGAACATTAAATAAAGTAATGCTAATTGGGCATTTGGGAGATGAAGTTAAGATGCATTATTTTGATGGTGGCAATTGTGTTGGACGCTTTCCTTTAGCGACCAATGAAACCTACACCAATAAGCAAACAGGCGAACGCGTGAGTAATACGGAATGGCACAATATTGTGGTGAGAAATAAAGGCGCTGAAATTTGCGAGAAATACCTATCAAAAGGGGATAAAGTATATATTGAAGGTCGCCTAAAAACTAGAAAATGGCAAGATGACAAAGGAGCCGACCGCTATTCGACTGAAATACAGTGCATTGATTTTACATTTTTAACGACTAAAAAGGAAAATCAAGGTGGAAATACGCAAAATCCAAATTCACAACAAGCTGTTCAAAAACCATCAAGTAGTCCTGTTTCTGAACCCTCAACTGAAGATTCTGATGATCTTCCGTTTTAAATTGAATTAAATTTAAATGATTTACATTGGATCCTGAACCCACGAGTT
>Ga0316189_10006639_pt1 | contig 11013 bp, 6 predicted proteins | sample LowCovwburrow_MG_FD_204930 | JGI IMG/M metagenome (GOLD analysis project Ga0316189, IMG submission 204930) | Coastal sediment microbial communities from Maine, United States - Lowes Cove worm burrow | ecosystem: Environmental > Aquatic > Marine > Coastal > Sediment | place: USA: Maine... | reverse complement strand
GCCACGGGGCTGACCCCGTACATGTAGCTGCAGTCCCCCGCACAGCCGCGGGCCAGCGACTCATCGAACGCCCGGTACCCGACCAGAGCACGGACCGGCCAACCGAGCTCGGAGCGCACACGGCCGAGCCCGGCCAGGCTGGCCTGCGCCAGTCGGGCATCCGTGCCGACCCAAACCCAGTCGACGGGCGTGTACGTGGGGTCGGCGGCCCGCTGCGCGAGTTCTTCTTCGAAGTAAGCGAACACCGCAGCGCCCACGGCTGCGTCGTCTGCGGTGCTGTCCAGCGACAGCGTGCGGCCGATCCGGAGCCCCTGCTCAACCGACGCCTGCGAAGCGGTGGCGGCGAGCGGGGCCACACACTCGGTATCGTCGCAACCAACAAAGCCGACTTTGTTCGGGCGCTGCGTCGCGAGGAATGCCATCCCGAGCCGGCCGGAGGTCGAGTCATCACTCGTCGCGGAGAAGCTGCGCGGATAACCGGGGGACGTCCGGGTCCCCCGGCTCAGCGCGAACTCGAAGTCCGCGTCGACCGTCACCAGATCCGCGCCGACCTCGAGCGGGCCTGGCGCGAGGTGTTCGCCGGCCGTCCGCGCCGAGACGAGCGCCACCTCGCCCGCGGCCAAGTCCGCGCCCAGCTCGGCGACCGTGCCTTGCGAGAACGAGAACACGGTGACGACGTCACCCCACGTCGGGTCGGCAAGCCATCCCGTGTGAATCTCTCGGGCTGTGGCGGGATCCGACTGCGCGTCGCCAGCCACCGCGACGATCGGACAGCCTCGAATCCCGCCCTCGAGATTGATCTGTCTAATCCGGTCCAGTTCGCCCTTGAAGTAGGGGATGCCACGCTCGGCGTCGGGACCCGTCAGGTCGACGAGCAGTCGCACGTGAATGTCGCCCTCGCAGCGAGCGGGCGGGTTGGCGCGCACGCGGCAGTATCCGTCGCTCGAGCAGCGGTGGGCGCCGCCCACCGTCTCCGCACAGTCCGCGTCGCTCTCGCACGCCTCGTGCTCGAGTGTGGATGCGGTGCAGCCCTGCCCCGCCCCGAGAACGAACCCAAGCGCGATCGTTCCGATCGCGCTCCCGATCGCCGTTCCGACGCCGGATCCCCTGGGCTCGCCCAACACGAGCCCAATTGTTCGGGCAACGGGTGGTCGCGCGCAAGCCCCCTCCGCTGGAGGCGCGGATTGGCGCTGGTCGCCGCTCTAGGCCGCCGGTTGGACGTCGCTGGCGGCAAGCGCGGTGAGGACCTCGCGCTCGCGCTCGGATGCCAGGCCCGCGCGGGGCTTTTCTCGCCGCGCCTCGGGGAGGTCGTTCCACCAGGCCAGGGTGTCGGTGACCGTCTCGTGCACGGGCCTGAACGTGAGGCCAGCGGCGACCGCCTTGCCGATGTCGACCTGACCCATGCCACCGAACTCGGGATCGTCGGGCGGGACCCAGACCGTCAGCTGCATCCATGGCGCAACCTTCTGCTCCGCCAGGAACGGGGTCGGCGCCCACACGAGCTCGGCGTCGCTACCCGTGGCTTCACGGCACGACTCCAGCAGCGCGCCTATCGAGGTCGGCTCGGCCGGGCCGGTCGCGTTGTAGATCCCCGTGAGGCCTTTTCCGGCCGCGTCGACCATAAACGCGGCCAGGTCGCGCGCGTCGATGAACTGCACTGGGTCTTTGGGATCGTTGGGTGCAAGCACCGTCCCTCCGTTGGCCATGCGCACCGGCCAGTACGTGAACCTGTCGGTCGGGTCGCCTGGGCCGACGATCAAGCCGGGACGAATGACCAATCCATGGTCGCCCATCGCAGCCAACGTGGACCGCTCACACCCCCCTTTGAGCGGCCCGTAGTTGTCCGGCATCTTCTCGGAGTAGGGCTGGGGCATCGCAGCCGTGGGCGCCGACTCGTCGAGGCCAGGCTTGGACATGTCGCCGAACACAGAGATCGACGACACCAACAAGTAGCAACCAACGTTGTCCTTGAGGACGACCGTCGTCGCTTCGACTTGGCGCGGGAAGTAGGCGCTGGTATCGACGACGACGTCAAACTTGCGCCCCTCGAGAGCCGACACATCGGTGTTTCGGTCCCCGCGAAGCTTCTCGAGCTTGGGGAACAGGTGCGGATTGGTCTTGCCGCGATTGAACAGGGTCACGGTGTATCCGCGCTCCTGGGCTGCCGCGACGACATGCGGGCCCAAGAACCCAGTGCCGCCGAGGATCAGCATCGTGGGCGGCCCCTTTTTGGTGGGTGTGGCGTCGGACGGGGCGGCCGTGGGCGCCGCTTTGTCGGGCCCGCACGCGGCCAGGAGACCCGCCACCGAGCATGTGGAGAAATACCTTCGAGAGACGCTCATAGTGCCGCGCGTTCGACCCGGGGGGTCTGCGCGGGGTTTCGGCGTGCCACGGAAAAGACCCGGACCCGCACACGCGGGTCCGGGTCAGGACCATCTACCCAGTCTCTACCTAGCTGCTGTGGTTCACCTACTTGCTCGAGCCTTTGTCGTGGTTGGAATTTCGTCGGGTCCTAGCTCGCGATGACACACACCCCGAGGTCTTCGTACTGCGGCGGCGCTTCTCCTTCGGCGTACCAGGACTCGCAGCTCTGGCCTACGCCCGCGCAGTCGTTGGGTTGGGTGATGTCGCAGACGGTAGTGCAGCAGCTGCCCGTCGCGCAGTCGGCCACCGCATCCTGCAAGCACGCCAGGCCTGGGTCGCAAACGTTGAGGAACTCGCAGGCGCTGCCGAACGCTCCATCCTCGCCCGATGCATCCGGGGCACACGCCCACGCGTCGTTGATTGGGTAGCACGCTTGGGTGTCGGCCTCGCAGTCCTGCAGGAGTGGGTCGCACTGCGGCAGGCACAGCGTGAGCGCTCCGTTGTTGGCGATGCTGCAGGTCGTGTCCGGATCGTCGCAGATGGGGTTGTCAGCGCTCCCGTTACACAGCGCAACGCAGACCCCCTCGTTGGTCTCCGGGTTGATGTCCCAGCACATCGAGCCGATGTCGCAGTCATCGATCCCGCTGGCTCCGCCGCCCTCGACCGTGCAGGTGTCGCCAGGCTGGTTGGCGTTGTCGGCGATCTCGGCGCAGCGCGTCCCATTCCACGTGCCTCCGTCGCTGGCGTAGCCGATGCACTTGCTCCCATCGGGACAGTCCTGGGCCCAGACATCGCAGGCGAAGACACCCGGCATGCCCGCATCGGGAGGCACGATGAAGGTGGTGCCCCCGCTGGACTCGGACCCGCCTTCGTCGGCCGGCTCGCCGTCGTCGGCCTCGTCGCCTTGTGTCGTAGCCCCGGTCTCCTCGACATCGCCCGTGGTGCCTGGAGTCGCCGCTGCACCGTCGGCCATCTCGTCGAGGTCGGGCTCGGCCGGACATCCGAGCAGGAGGGAAAGCGTGGTCAGACCGAGGAGCAGATTCTGAGAGTTCATTCTTGGATGCCGCGTTAGTTTTATTAGTTAACAGAGCGTCTAGACAGCGTGACTAAACACAGAATCCACCTAAACTAACGGTTTGTCAAAATTTAAAACACATTTAACTATTATTCATAACGACCAAACCGGACATCCGTTGGTCCGCGGAACCTGTGGGACCATCCGCGGGTCGGAGGGCCCTTGTCTCCCCGCGAGCCTTTCTCTGAGCGCGTTGCACGCCGACTGCGGGTCGAGCCCCAAGAGCTACCGCCCATTTTGTGGGCGGTCGCGCAGTTCTTGTTGCTACTGGCGAGCCTGTACGTCGTGCGACCCATCCGCGACGAGATGGGTATCGCCGGAGGCGTCAAGAACATGCCCTGGCTGTTCTCGGGCACGTTTGTCGGCATCTTGCTCGTCGTGCCCGTATACGGCTGGGCCGTTTCGCGATGGTCGCGTCGCCGACTCGTGCCCGCGGTCTACACGGCCGTGGCGGCGACCCTTGGGCTCTTCTTCGTCGGGTTCAGTGTCCTTCCCGCCAGCACAACGCCAGTGCTCGCCGCCGCCTTCTTCATCTGGTTCAGCGTCTTGAACGTGCTGGTCGTCTCGGTGTTCTGGACTCTGCTGGCCGATCTGTTCTCGCCCGAGTCGAGCCGTCGCACGTTTGGGCTCGTCGCTGCGGGCGGCACCGTCGGCGCACTGCTTGGGCCCGCACTGGTCGCCGTGCTCGTGCGGTGGATGCAGCCGCGAGACCTCCTCATCATTGCCGCGGTGTTCATCCTTGGCGCTGCTGGGGCTGCTTATCGCCTGGATTCTGCGGTCGGTGCGGTTGCTCCGCGGGACACGACACCGGTCGGCGGCGGGCTTTTCCGCGGCTTTGTGTCGATGCTGGCCACCCCGCGACTGCGCGGCATCGCGGTGTACCTGCTGTGTACGACCTGGATCTCGACGATTCTGTATTTCGAGCAGGCGCACATCATCGAAGCTGCGATCCCAGACCCCGCACAGCGCACGGGGCTGTTCGCCCAGATGGATCTGGCGGTCAACCTCCTGGCGCTCGGCGTGCAGACGTTCCTGACCGGGCGCATCCTCGTGCGGCTGGGCCTGGTCACAGTCCTGGTGCTGTCGCCGCTGCTCTCGGTGGGGATGCTGGCTTCGCTCGCGTTGTTCCCCGCGCTGGCGGTGCTCGTTGTCGTCCAGGTCATGCGCCGAGCGGTCAACTACGCGCTCACCCGCCCCGCACGCGAAGTCCTGTACACGGACGTCGATCTCGAGTCGAAGTACAAAGGCAAAAACGTCGTCGACACCCTGGTGTACCGCGGCGGCGACGCGGTAGCCGGCTGGGCGTTTGCGGGCCTCGAGGCGCTGGGTTTGGGCCTGTCGGCGATCGCATGGCTCGGAATCCCCGTGGCGTTGGGCTGGGCCGCCATTGGCCGCCGTCTGGGACGCGATGCCGAGACCATTGAACGACCCGCGTGACGTCAGTCCGCACGCGGCCGTGAAATAGCCTCGGCGCCCCGAGCTACGCCCGACGACGTGCGCTACATTGGCGCCATGCTGGAGATCGGGGCTGCGAAGACGGAGATCACGACGTACGAGCCGCAGCTGGGCATGATGGGCTGGGGCATGCTCGACAATGTCGTCGAGTCGATAGCAACGCCCTTGCACGCGCGCGCGTTTGTCCTGCGGGACCCCACTGCACGGACGAGCCAGGCGATCGTTGTGTGCGAGCTGGCGTTGATCAGCCTCGCGCTCAAGGATGCTGTCTGCGCGCGGCTCGAGGCCGACCACCCCGAGCTGGGCCTGACCCACGCCAACCTCATGCTGCTGGCCACGCACACGCACAGCGGACCCGGCGGCTTCACGCACTACGAGTTCTACAACGTCACGATTCGCGGGTTCTCGGCGCACGTTCTGTCACAGCTGGCCGGAGGGATCGTGCGCGCGCTTGTGGATGCCGCCGCGGCCGTTCGGCCCGCAGTGATGCGATGGGCGGAGGCAGAGATCGACCCCACGCTCGAGGTCGCGTTCAACCGCAACTTGCCCGCGTACAACACCAACCCGGATGTTACGCGCGCAGAGCCCGGCGACTCGGCCACCGCACTGGACCGCACCATGCGAATGCTGCGCTTCGAGGATGCCCAAGGCCAGCCGTTTGCCTCCGTCAACTTCTTCGCTGTGCATTGCACAAGCGTGCACAGCGACAACACGGCCATCCACTTCGATAACAAGGGCTACGCCGCGCGCTATGTCGAGGAGGCGATGGGGCCGGACTACGTGGCCGCGTTTGCCCAGGGGGCGACCGGCGATGTCACGCCGAACTTCCGATACCACGACGACAAGCCGTTCATGCGCGGCAAACACCCCGACGACGACCAGAGCGCGGCGTTCAACGGGAAGATCCAGGCCGACCACGCGTTGTCGCTATTGGAGGCGGAGGGCGAAGTCATGCCCGCGCGTCTCGCCAGCGCGCACGCGTTCGCCGACTTCGCGAGTGTATCGGTCGACCCAGAGTTCGTGGACGGGCGGCAGGGATTGACAACCGCTCCCGCCGAGATCGGCATGGCAATGTTCTTCGGGACTGAGGAGGGGCCCGGGCTTCCGCGGCAGTTTCTGGGCGTGCAAAAATGGCTCGGCGCAATGCGCCCCTTCTTCCGTCAACGCTCGCACCGAGAGTCCTACGCGCACCTACAAGCCGAGAAGATTCCGTTCATCGAGACGGGCGCCCGCCGCTTCTTGGGAATCCGGCGGCTCGCTCGCCTGCCCATTCCGTGGCGCGTGCACGCAACGCTGCGCCTCGTTCGTGCCATGGCAACGGCACAGCGCGGAGGCACGGGAGCCAAGCCCTGGACGCCCAACGTGCTGCCCGCCCAGCTGTTTGTGATCGGCAACGCGGCGATCAGCGCGGTCCCCGGGGAGTTCACCACGGTCAGCGGTCGGCGCATGCGGGCGACCGTCGGCGCTCGGCTGGCCCCCCTCGGCGTGACGCGGACGGTCCTTACCGGCTACGCAAACGCATACGCCGGGTACGTCGCGACGCCCCAAGAGTACGTGCTTCAGTGCTACGAGGGCGCGAGCACCCACTTTGGCAAGTGGACGCTCCCCGCTTGGCAAACCTGGTTCGCGCGCTTGGCCGACACCCTCGTCGCGGGCGACGGCGACCGTGCGCCTGTCGAGCTCAGCGAGATTCGTCCACCGAAGTTCTCCGAAGCCGAGCTGTCGCAGCGCGCATTCCCGGCGTGACGGCGGGCGACGGCCTCGGCGTCACGGCGCGCGGGGATCAGCCGCCCGTGCTGGACCCGGACGTGGCGTCGGTGGAGCCGCCCGCGGTGGACTCACCCGCTGTGGTGCCATCCGTGGGATCACCCGTGCTTCCGTCCGCGGCGGTCGTCCCGTCGGCGGCGGTCGTCGAGCCGTCCGCGGCGGTCGTCGAGCCGTCGTCGGTCGCGCCCGTGTCCGCGCCGCCACTGCACGCCGCGATCGAGACATCATCCACAAAGAAGTTCGACTGGGCGGCGCCCGTGACGTCTGCGGAGAGCACCAGGGTGTGGTCCTCACCGTCGGCAAACTCGGACACGTCAACGATGACCGCGGTGTAGTTGCCGTAGTCTCCGACCTCGGCATCGGTCACAAAGAACACCTCGGTCTCATCGATGTGAACTTGGACGATGTCGTCGCCCGTGCCCGCAGCCGCGTTGATCCACAGCGCGAACTGCAGCTCCGCTTCACCGCCAGCGATATTGAACACTTGCCCAACCGAGGCGGTGTCGGGCTCCTCGACGCCTCCAAACCAAACCCACCAATCGCCTCCGTTGGGCGCTGCACCAGGATCCTCGGTGCAGGTGGCATCACAAATCGGTGTGCCGAACACGTCGGACGCCTCGCTCCAGTCGGTGCTGGGTGTCCCCGCCTCAAACCCCGGGTCTGCCAAGACGTTGGTTCCACACGGCTCGGGGACCGGCGTGCCGCCATCGTCGCCCGTGCCGTCGGGCAGCCCGTCGTCGCCGCCGTCAGGATTGGTCGTGACCGGCCCCGGTCCCGTCCCGTCGTCGTCGTCGACTTGGCCAGTGTCGTCGCTGGTGACGATGCAGCCGCCGACAAGCGCAGCCACGCAGAGCAACGAGAACGAAAATCCAAGGGTGGGTCGGGGCAAGAACGGGGCGTAGACCATAGGGGAGCAATTGTGCCACAGCCGGCCGCAGAGTCAGCCAGGGGTGATGAGTCAAATCGTCGTAGGCAACAGGCAGCAGGCCCTTGCGCGGGGGCACCGCTAGCGCCGCACCTGGAGAAATCGGCGGGCCTGTGCCGCCGCCTCCGTCTCCCCGCCCGCGACGGCAGCATCACGAGCGTGCTCGGCCAAGCCGCGCGCGCGCTCCGGATCACGGCCCGCTGCGCGCAGTGCCTCAGCCAGCTGCAGGCGCACCCGAATCGCGAGCCCTGTGTCTGCATGCACCGTCTCCAGCAGGCCAAGGGCGCGCTCGAGGTGCACAAGCGCTGCGACGGCGTCGTTGGCCTCGAGCAACAGCGCGCCCTTGTCCACGCGTGCGACGAGTTCGTCGGCCGGCTCGGCCACCTCCAGCGCGCGGTCCAATGCGGCGTGCGCGGCAACGCCATCGCCGAGCAACGTGTGCGCGGCCGACTTGGAAACGTAGACGGTGGCCAAGCGCGAGTCCTCGGGCCCCCAACCGGGAGACGCCGATAGCGTTGTTAACGCGCGCGTGAATGCCACCAGCGCAGGGCCCGCGCGCCCGTTGGCGAGGAGCACCTCCGCCAAGCCCGCATCGGCGACCCCGACCTCAGCGTGGTCTTCACCCAGCTCGGCCGCCAACAGCGCGCGCGCATCCGTGAACGTGCGCAGCGCGTCTTCGGCGTGTCCGGTCTGCAGCTCCGCGTCGGCGCGCACCGTCAGTGCTTTGGCAGCGGGCGCCGACTCTTCACCCGTCGCGCTGGCCGCGACCCGAACCGCCTCTTGGGCGTGTGCAAGCGCGGACTCGTTGCGACCCAGGTCGAGTTCGAGCACCGCCAGGTTGACCAACGTGGCCCCGACCCGCTCATGCGTCGGGCCAAACGCCGTGCGGAACACCTCCAGGTTGTGCTCAAACAGCGGCAGTGCGCGCTCGAGCTCTCCCGTCGCGCGCAGCAGTGCGGCGACGTTGTTGCGAACCTCAGCGACGGCAGGGTGATCTTCACCGACGCGCGCAACCTGGGCCGCCATCGCGCGCTCAAAGTGCGGGGTCGCCCCGACAAGGTCGTTGGTCGTGACCAGGAGCCCGCCCCAGTCGCTGTCGGTGGCGATCACGAGCTCCGTCGCCTCCGGGTGCTCCGCGGGCAAGGCCACCGCCGCCGCGTAGGCGGCTTCGAACGCAGTGGCGGCCGCGGCGTGATCCCCCGCCGTCCACTCGACGTGCCCCAGGACTCGCAGCCTCTCCGTTTCGAGGGCCGGGTCAGAATCCCCACGCAAAGACCACGCCGCAGCGTGCTCGATGTACGTGCGCGCAGCGACGGCATCCCGCCGCTGCTGGGCCGCAACCCATGCGGCGCGGGTCAAGTTCCGGGTCGCGTATTCGGCGATCTCGGCGGCCATCGCAACATCAGCGCCCGCTTCGTAGGCTGCCTCCGCCCGTTCGAAGTCCGACGCGTTCTCGAGGGTCAGTCCCAGCACCAATCGGGTGCGCGTCCGCAGTCGCGCGTGCCCCAGCGCGTCAGCCCGGGCTACGAGCGCTTCGGCCCGAGTCGGCAGTCCATCGTATTCGCCCTTGATCCGTGCGGCCTCCAGATCTTCGAGCGCCTTGCGAAGCGCCGCGGCCTCTCGGAGGCCCTGCTCCCCGAGACTCTCATCGGCCGACGCCGGAGCCAGACAGCTGTCCCGTGCCAACAAGCGCACCGTGGCCGCGGCGGAATCCCGCAGGGCCTGCGCTCCCGAGCCCGCCATCGCGCCCAACCTGTGGTTTATCGCCTGCCCCTGCTGGTCCAGACACAGCACAACTGCATCGAAGGCCGCGTCGCTGAGGGTTCCCGCGCTGTGGGCTTGGCAGGCCTCCGTTCGCTCGTCACGCCACGCCACGAGCCAGCCGTCGACGTGCGCCGCGAGGCGATCTGCCGCCCGGGACGACGACCTGCGTTCGAGCTCCTCGAGCGCATCGGCGGCTGCGGGCAGCGGGTTGGCGGCCCTCCGCGCGCACGGGTCGGTGCCAACGCCGACCCACCACGCGCCGCCAATCGCAGCGCTGAGCAGCCCCACCCCCGCAACCCATCGCCGCGCCCGACGTCGAGGCAACAGACTTGCCCGCAACCCGGCGAGCACAACTTCCATGCCCTCAAAGCGGGCTTGGATCGGCACCGAGCGACCGCGCGCCAACCAGCGCAGTAGCCGTGGGGGCGGGGTATCCAGCAGCGGCGGTAGCTCGGCGCGCTGGGTACCGTCGGGCAGCGTCCCGCACAGCGCTTCGTGCAGCGATGTGCAAAATGCGAACTGGTCCGCGGCCGGGGACAGCTCGCCCCCGTCGCGCTGCTCGGGTGCCATGTACGCCGGGGTGCCGACCGCGGCCCCCGTACGCGTCAGCCACCGTCCGCGCTCGGTATCGGACGATGCGCTCTCGCTACGCCCGGCCCCCGTGCCCGGCTCGCGCGCGAGCCCGAAGTCCACCACGACCACGCGGCCGACGGCATCCAGCATCACGTTGGTCGGCTTGAAATCGCGATGCACCAGTCCATGTCGGTGCGCGGCTGCGAGGCCCGCCCCCGCGTCGATCCACCGCGCGACCACATCCCGCCACGATCGCGGCTCGGCTTGCCGCCATGCGTCGAGCGTCCCGCCATCGAGTCGTTCCATCGCAATGAACACGCGGCCTTGCCACGTGCCCACATCAAACACGCGAACGACATGGCGATCCGCCGCACGAGCCAGCGCCTTGGCCTCGTGCGCCAATCGTGCCTGGGCTCGGGCAGGATCCATCAGCAACGACGGGTCCACCAGCTTGAGCGCGACGTCCCGCTGCAGCTGCGGATCTCTTGCGTCGCACACGACACCGCTGGCTCCGTGGCCCAGCGGCGCCCCCAGAACATAGCGTCCCACAGCGGTTCCCGCGGCCGGCACCCCACCGCGCGGCCCGTCGTCCGAATCGGAGCCCGTCCCGCCCAAGCCCCGCGCAAGCACTGCCACGACGGCAAGCCACTGGGGATCGTCATCCAGCGCCGCCTCGACGGCCGCGTGCTCCGCAGGGCCGAGTTCACCGCGTACGAACGCAGCGATCGTCTGTTCATCGAGGTTGGACACGGCGAAAGGTGTGGTGCTCTCGTGCAGGTAGATCGTTATCATCGACCGGGGCGATGACGGAAACCGACTCAGCGACGGGGCTCTCCCTCGGTTTCGTGCAAGCGCGCGGCGCTCCCAGCGATGCCGCGACCATGGACGCCCTGGCCTCCCTGCGCGAGACTCTTCCGCCGGACTTGGCAGCCGACGCCGCGACCGCGTTTGGGGCAGAGCTGGCGCGGTGCGTGCTTGATCGCGATGCCTCGGAGGTCGCCGATGCCCTCGAGCAGCTTCATGTCAGCGACTTGTGGTTAGCGTTCTGCGCCCGCGCGGGCCAGCGATCCGCGATCGCAGAGCTCGAGCG
>Ga0316189_10006638_pt1 | contig 11014 bp, 11 predicted proteins | sample LowCovwburrow_MG_FD_204930 | JGI IMG/M metagenome (GOLD analysis project Ga0316189, IMG submission 204930) | Coastal sediment microbial communities from Maine, United States - Lowes Cove worm burrow | ecosystem: Environmental > Aquatic > Marine > Coastal > Sediment | place: USA: Maine... | reverse complement strand
CCCCTAAAGTCCAAGGTCCTAAACTCGATAGCACCATATACCACAAAGCGAACTTCACACATTTATAGGAATTTGTTTTCTCGTATAAAGCAGGAACATGTTTCATAAAAAACCCCGCAAACCAATAGGAAGCAAATAAAAACAACGTAGAGAAAATGATAGAAAAAAGGGCATATCCTTGAAATGGAAACGACAATAACATACCCACAATCGTAAATTGAGTAAACCAAAAAATGCGACGATATTTCAAGGCAACTTCCTTTCTTTCTAGGAACAACTTATACAGCAGCGTGGTCAAACCCATATAAACCCATCCCAGCAAAGCAATATGCGAATGTGTATGTACAATAAACTTATAAGTAACAGGAATTTCAATAGAATGAAAAGACCTCAACAGCACCCCAAGTAAAGCAGCTATAATAAAATAACCCAGAGCAAGGTTTATATGGTTTTTCAAAATCATCCTACTAAAAAAGATACATCAAGAAGTGAATTTAATCTAAAAATCCTTTCTTTTTGATTTATAAGCCAACCGCCATATGGGAAGTATCGTCCATATTAGCAACATTGTGATTGAAATCATAAACCCTAAATTAGTACCGAAAAACGATTTGAACACGGCTCCTGTGTAACCCAGAAGAGCAGATATATCCAACTTTAATAAAATAAGTGTTCTGGACAAATCAATAGGGTTCAGCATAGTCGCTACCAAGGAAAAAGAATCCAATGGGTATTCTTCAAAAATGATAAGGGATAACAAAAACAATCCATCATATATTACCGCCAAGAACAACCATAACAGAACGGCATACCCAAATCCCTTTATTTTGTTTTCATTGGATAGAGCAATATTAAAGGCCAAGGCCGTAAAAATCAAGGTCAAGAAGGCTCCGGTTATCAGCAATAGTGAAAAATCCCAAATAGCATCACTTCGAAACAATCCATAAAGAATAAAAGGTATTCCCAATCCCAATACTAAGCTCATTGTTAAGGAACCGGCCACACCCAGGTATTGTCCCAAGAATATTGAACTCCTTTTTAAGGGTTGGGCTAGAAGTAGTTCGGTGAATTCCTTTGAATTATAGAAATACATGACCCCGAAAATTGTACTTATAAGCGGAACAAGAACAATGATAACGTTCATCAAAGTAATTACAGCTTTTGAAAGGTCATTGTTCAGAAATAATAGCACAAAACCCAATGCCAAATAGAATAGAAAATACACATAACTCCATCGACTACGCATTAAATCATAAAAACTATATTTCAAAATCTTAAGCATCGGCTGTATGTGTTGATATAGCCGCTATGGCATGTTCAAAATCCTTTTGTTTGGTCTTGGTCATCAATTGCTCAACACTACCTTTGAAATAAATATTGCCTTCTAAAAGATATACAATTTCATCGGCCATTTCTTCGACAAATTGCATGATATGGGTGGTGATCAATATGGTCTTACCTTTGTTTTTTTCTTGAAGAATCAATTTTTTTAATTTAATCAGTGACCCGGGATCCAATCCTGTTGTTGGTTCATCGAGAATGATCAAGGGACTATCGAACATAAAGGTCAAGACGATATTCACCTTTTGCTTTGTCCCTCCAGAGAGTGTTCCCAGCTTTTTATCTAAAAATGGCTCAAGACCAAAAAGTTTTATCAACTCTTCTTCCCTGCTTTTCTTTTGGCGAAGATCTTTGATCATCCGAATTAATTCTTTTACCCTGAGGTTTCCCGGAAAATTGGCAATTTGAGGGAGATAATCTATTTCTTGGCGGTACTTCCAATTTTTCTTGATTATTCTATCCAATACCGAAATACTTCCTTTATTAGGAATGACCATTCCCAAAATGCTCTTTATCAAGGTCGTTTTTCCAGAACCATTGGGACCAAGTACGGCAAATATTCCACCATCATTTATTTCCAAATCCAAATTGGACAGTACTTGGTTTTTTCCAAACTTTTTATAAAGATTATTTATCTGTATCATTCTGATTTTTTCATTAACGGCATGGCATCCAGTAAGTTATCTGGAGTAAAAACAGGAGATACTCTTTCCGAAAAATCGATTATATCCATGAACAAGCTACGCAACAAGACAATGGTTTCTGGTGTGCGGTTCACAATGTATGAAAACAATTTCACAGGACGATAAGGCACATCCCCTATTCCGTCTTTATCCAAATCATATCCTGTATAACTACTCCAGTAATTTTTCTCAAACAGATTGTCGTTCAACTTACTGTTATAGGAAATATCAAAAGAGTTATATAGGAAATTATTATTGATGAATGAATTGGTATAACACGCCCCTAAAACCTTTACAGCCCATCCATTGTTAATGAAGTTATTGTTCTTATATACGATACGGTTAGAGCCTTCCACATTGATACCAATAGTATTCTCCTCAAAGGTATTGTCCATTATCTCAGCATCGTTAATTTCTTTTAGCAACATGCCAAACGCGGCCGATCCCCAATTCTTTCTAAAGATATTCCCGACCATTTTAATACGTTTTGAAAACATGACCGCCACACCCGCCCCATTACGCTCAAAGGTATTATTGGTGTACACATCATCATTCGAAAACATAAAATGAAGGCCATATCTTAGATTGTTGGTGCTCTCATTATTATTAATAGTTATATGATCTGAAAATTCCAAGTAAATACCGTCGCGTACACCCTGAACTATATTTCGGTCTACCTCAACATTGTGGGAATACCATAATTGAATTCCATTACCAGAATTATACTCATCCACGGCATCACCGATAATCTTATTATGATATACTCTGCCATTGTTGGATTTTTCGAGATAAATTCCAAAAAACAGTTTTTCCAACACCACATTCTGTATGAGGAAATTTTCACTTTTAACGACTCGAATAGCAGCATAATCAGTAGTATAACTGGTGCCAACATTGATTATAAAGAGTCCGTCTATAGTAACGTTGTCGGAAACAATACGGATAATCTCACCTTGATCCTCGCCATCGATTACAGGAAACCCTTGACCTAAAAGGGTAAGTGGTTTGTCGACGATTATATTGAATTCTTTATAGGTGCCTTTTTTAATTAAAAGGGTATCATATTCAGCTGCAATAGCTATTCCACCTTTAATGGTCTTGACCTCACAGTTGGCACAGACTTCAATAGTCTTGGCCCAAAGTGAAGTTCCCATAAGAAACAATAGTACAGTGAATGGCAGGCGAAAATTATACATTATCGTATTATCAAAAATTTTGAATTCTTATTGGCCTTTACAGAATGTGGTGTGGCTTTTGGGAAATTAAAATTTTGCTGTGATTTTAATTGATAGGAAGTTTTATTGATATGGAATACAATGTCACCTTCCAAAACAATTAATTGCGCATTTGTCGGAGAAGTATGCTCGGGGAATATAGCCCCTTTTTCTAGACTAATACTGAGTATTTCCAGCGCTTCGGTCTTTACCAACTTTTGGACTTGTACTTTATCGAATTTCTGTTCTGCAATTTGATTGCTTGTTTTGTACATTTATTCAAATATATTTAAAAAAAAATGGTTAATAGAAATTAACGGACATATGATGACCGCATACTATTAGCCATTAAAAGGTATTTAATTATTGCACCTTGAACTTAGTCAACAACTCATCCCAAGAATACGATTTTCCCTTATTTTCAGCTTCAATATTCTCAGCTTCATTTCTGGATTGAAACGCTGACAAGTATTCACCCATAGGGCTTGGTATATCCTTACTTATTAAAAAGGTCGCCTTCTTGGCATCGATTAACTTGCCTGGGTCCATGAAATCGTTCACCAAAAAAAGTTCGACTATTGAAACATCGATATCCTTCAAATGATTCACCATGCATTCTACCGCATCAAATTTAAAGGCCTTGCCTTTTTTTGTTACTATTTCCGCGGCGTGCTGACGATCAACAATGGTCATGGAACAAAAATGACAGCCATCTGAACCATAATCTATTGGTTTTGGACTAACCTGACATGAAACCATGATCAAAAGCGCTATGGTAACAAAAAGGAATCTACTTATCATTCGCTTTCACTTTTAAAGGTGTTACGGAATCCGCGGTGTTTTTGGGTTTCCAAGCTCTTTTACCAACAAAAAATGCAACGACAGTCAACATCATACCCACGAACATCATATAACCACCTGTATGGGGAAGAGAGGTTACATCAAAATTAAGCATTTTAGCATGCCCAAAAAGTGGTGGCTTATAACTCATGGGTGTTCCATCCGGATTGGTGAGTTTCATGATGGCATTGGGGTCTAGGTTGGTCCCATAATCTACCATCCAAGCATTGAAATCGTACATTCCCAAGACTCCCAAAATACTCATGAGAATAAACCATCCCAAAAACCATTTATAGCTTACTTTTCCAAAAAAGCCCAAAAGACCGATCAATACCCCTAAGGCCACCATTCCTCCGATAACCAACGGGAAGGTGCTAAACTCCCACATTTCCTCTGGTTTTGGTAAATGACGCATACCTATATAGTGGTTAAGCCCGTCAATATTCTGTATATCGAATTCACTGGCTCCTTGAATACCATCGATATGGATATTCATACCCAGAGGTTCTGGATATTGCGGTGCACCTAACATAATATTCCATAGGGGAAAAACATACAATCCTAAGAGCAATAAAGGGCCAATAATCATTAAAATACTTGCTTTTTTCATCACTTATGCTTTTTTGATGGTTTACAAATTACGTTTGGCTTTGAAAGGTTGCTGGGATTCTTGAAAAAAGCGGACAGGTCATAGACACTGCCCGCTTTCCTATTTGAAATAAGATAATATATCTAGGTATAAATTAATCACCACCCAAAGACCATGAAAGGTCAATATTTGAATTTGCAGGTGACACTCTAACATAACCTTGCATTTCTTGGTGTAATGCCGAACAGAAGTCAGTACAATAGAACGGCCATACGCCGGGTGTTTTTGGCTCCCATACTGAACTCTTGGTCTGTCCTGGCATAATCAATAATTCCGAGGTATTCTGACCTATCATGGCAAAACCATGTGGTACATCAAAATCTTGCTCGTGGTTAGTGATATGGAAATACACCTTATCACCTACTTTTACACCTTCAATGTTATCGGGTGTAAAGTGGCTACGGATCATAGACATATAAATATGTACTTCGTTCCCTTTGCGCTCTACCCGTGCATCACCAGTAGAGAGTGTAGCATACTCATGCTTATTTTCATCCAATCGATAGATTTTCTTTGAATTTGCCGTCAACAATTCGGCAGGAATTCCAGCAGCATAATGTGGTTCCCCATGTGTTGGGAAATCCAATAACAATTCCATTTTTTCTCCAGAAATATCATACAGCTGTGCAGAGTGCTCCATTTCAGGACCTGTCGGCAAATATCTATCTTTTGTGATCTTATTCATGGCTACCACATATTTACCGAAAGGCTTTCTGGAGTTACCACCGGGAATCATCAAATGCCCAACAGAGTAATAGGTTGGTTTTCTATCGATAACTTCCCATGTCCCAACTTTCCATTTAACTACTTCCGAAGAAATAAAGAAGGTAGTGTAGGCATTTCCCTTATCATCAAATTCGGTATGTAAGGGTCCAAGGCCTCCACTTTTAACTTGACCGGCCAACACATCTTCGAACTTCAAAATAGGTATACCATAGGCTTCGCCATCAAATTTCTCACCTTCAATAGCAGCTAACATTTTATCGAACGAGTGTACCGTAAGATCTGCGGAAAGTTTTCCGTTACCAATAATATACTGCCCTGTTGGATCAACATCACAACCGTGAGGGGACTTAGGAGTAGGTAAGAAATAAACCGCGCCAGGCACTTTGGTCGGATCTACGGTCAACACTTCTTTCTTCATGGTTGTAGTGGCGGCATGCGTATGTTCATCATACACATTATGTGCATAATTGGCAGGCATTTTAGTACCCCCACCATTGTTTACATACTCTTCAATTTTCTTCCAGTTAATGGCAGCGATAAAATCCTTATCGTTCTGTGAAGCATTCACCTCCAACAGCGAATTTGCCTCCTCGGTATTATAAGTAGTGAAGAAAAACCATCCATGTGATTTTCCCCTACCGGGATGCGAAAGATCATAGTTGAACCCTGGCATCATCAATTGAAACTTAAGATCTAATCTACCATTTTCCGGATCTACACTGATAAAGGACAAAGCTCCCTTGAAATTTCCTTTATATTCATTGATAGGCATATCTCTCTGTGGAACAGGAACCGCAAAACGGGTACCGGCCACAACATATTCTGTATTTTCAGTAATGAATGATGAACTGTGGTTACCAGCACTGTTCGGAACCTCAATAATCTCTTCGGTCTCAAAAGTACTTAAACTAATTCGTGCAATTCTAGGGGTATTGTTTCCATTGATAAAAATCCAACGTCCATCCAATTCGCCATTGGTTTGTGAAATATCAGGGTGGTGGGAATCATCCCAAGGCACGAACCCAAAGGAAGTGTTCAACATAGGCTTGGTTTCTTCCGAATAACCATATCCCGAAGTCGGGAATTGAGAGAATACAGGAATTTCCTTGAACATACGTCCTGATGGAAGTCCGTATACTGTTAAGTTACCACTATATCCTCCTGAAAGGAAGGCATAGTAATCATCTTGTTCCCCCGGTGCAACATAAACTTTCTCAGCAGCACTGGAAGATAGTGCGCCATTTGAAGAGTTCTTGCCTTGATCGCCGCAACTTGCGAAGACCATTACAAGTCCTAAAAGGGCAAGCATTGAATATCTGATTTTTTTCATTGTATTTGTTTTAATGTTTACTTAGTTGTTTTATTCTTCTGTTGGCGGCAACATTACCTTATCAATAACATGCACAATACCATTACCTCCCTTAACACTACCAATAATTTTAGCACCGCCGACATAAACATCGTCGCCTTTTACCTCAACCATTACATTTTGGTCATTGGCCTGTCCTAGTTTCTTGAATTTCTTTAAGAAATCCTTACTATAGTTACCAGCAGTTACATGGTATTTTAAAATATTGGCCAAGGCATCCTTGTTTTCAGGTTTTAGTAGGTTGGAAACCGTTCCTTCAGGAAGGGCATCAAAAGCCGCGTTTGTTGGTGCAAAAACCATTAATGGACCTGCATTTACCAATACGTTTTCCAAATCGGCAGCCTGCACTGCTGCTACCAACGTGGTGTGATCTGGCGAACCTATGGCGATCTGTAGTACATTAGGTGTTGACCCATCATCCTCAATAAAGGCTTGACCTTTTTCTTTAGCTTCTTCTGTAGTTGCCGTTGAAGAAGTTGGTGTAGCTTCTGTTTTGGCTTCATTTTTACAACCGACAAATAAAATCAGCATAAGAAATGAACCAAAAAATACTTTTAATTTGGTTGTTGTTTTCATATCTATTGTTTATTATAATGTTCTAAAGTACTCTAAAACCGCTCTCGCCTGTTCTTCAGTAAGCCCTTGATTAGCCATGGGCGAACCATTGAATTCTATCAACAAGTCTTTTGCCAAAGGATCTTCCTTTACCATCTGATCAGGATTAAGAATCATGTTCATGACCCATTCCGGAGTTCTTCGCTCCAAAATATTATTAGGAGCAGGGCCAATGAATTTTTTACCAATTCTATGACATGCCAAACACATTTGGTCATACACTTCTTTACCTTTGGCCGCCATGGCATCGTCAACAGCATCATTCAATGTCAAAGAAGTAACCGGACCAATGCCTTTGTTCGTTAAATCTACTCGTTCAGAAGCTTTAGTTCCAGAAGCGGCAGGCGTTTCAGCTGCTTTTTCTGTAGTTGCTTTTCGTTTTACACTAAAACCCTCTTTTTTCTTTTCTTCCTTACCGCCACAACTTACCAGAAGTACTGAGAAAAGAAGAATTACACTTTTAAATAAAATCTTCATTATTTTTTGTTTATTGATTTACATGCCAAAAATAAGGCACATTTGAATAAAATGTTTATAATTCTATGTTTATTGAATAATAGGGCAAAAATATGAGTGGTCAAAGCATTAAAATATGATATAAGTCATATTTCGGACATATTTGTCTTTTTATCTTCGTCCCAGTAAAAAATTCATCATAGAATGTTTTCAAATTCCTCAAAGTACGCCTTAAAAGCTGTTCTGTATTTAGCTATAAATTCAAGCGAATCAGAAAAAATACTGGCAAAAAACATAAGTGCCCCGATTAATGTTCCACAGGCTTATATTGCCAAATTATTACAGGATCTTTCAAGACATAATATCGTTTCTTCAGCTCGCGGTCCTAATGGCGGATTTTACCTAAACGCTCAAAATAAGGAAACTCCATTGATTGATATTGTCAGCGTTATTGATGGCGATAACAGGTTAAACTCCTGCCTATTGAGTCTTCATAATTGTAATAATGAAAAACCCTGCCCACTTCATAAATTTGCTGGCCCATTCAGGGCAGATTTAATTAAAAACCTTGAAAATAACACCATTGGGGATATGGCGAAAGATGTAAAATCAGGAAAATCATTCTTGCCTTTGTAAGCGAAATCCCTTGCCTCCGTTAGGTAAAATGTGTAACTTTCTCATAGCATTTTACCAACTAAGAAAATCATACTATGGACAAGGGCAAAACCAGAAGGTCATTTCTAAAAAAAGCAACATTAGGTTCCGCTGCAATAACATCGGTTCCCTACGTATTTGCTTCTTCTTACGAGCAAAAATTAATGTTATCAAGGGATTACCGCAATGAAAACTTTTCTCACAATGACCAAATAAACCTTGGGTTGATTGGGTCGGGAATTCAAGGAATTTATGACACAACAGCTGCTTTGAAAGTTGATGGCGTTAAATTAGTTGCTGTTTGCGACCTTTATACAGGTAGATTAGATCGTGCAAAGGAACTTTGGGGAGATAATATTGCCACTACAAGGGATTATCGTGAATTATTGGATCGAAAAGATATTGATGCTGTTATTATTGCAACGCCGGACCATTGGCACAAGAAAATCACGATTGATGCCATGAAGGCCGGCAAAGCAGTCTACTGTGAAAAACCAATGGTACAAAAATGGGAGGAAGGCCAAGAGATAATCTCAGTACAAAAATCAACTGGTAAAATTTGTCAAATTGGGAGTCAGGGAATGTCTTCCCTTGGAAATGAAAAAGCAAAACAATTATATGAGGATGGTGCCATAGGTGAAATCGTGATGCTGGATTTTTATAACGATCGCTATTCTGCAGAAGGGGCTTGGCAGTATCCGATACCACCAGATGCAAATCCTACAACAGTGGATTTTGATGCCTTTTTAGGAAATGCGCCGAAAACACCTTACGAATTAAAACGATTTTTCAGGTGGAGGAATTATCAAGACTACGGGACCGGTGTTGCAGGTGACCTTTTTGTACATGCCTTTTCTACCCTCAACCACGTCATAGGTTCAAATGGCCCAAATAGGGCATTGGCAACAGGCGGATTGCGCTACTGGAAAGATGGCCGCGATGTGCCCGATGTAAGTATAACGCTTTACGATTATCCCAAGACCGAAACCCATGCAGCATTCAATGCAGCATTTCGTATAAATTTTATTGCTGGTAGTGGCGGGGGCGGAGGCTTTAAACTCATCGGGACAGAAGGTGAAATGGAAATCGGCCAGAATTCAGTAAAATTGAAACGCTCAAAACTGGGTATGATACCTGGGGAATATTCTATGATTGCTTATACCGAGGCTACCCAAGAAAAAATTAGACAGGGTTATGCCTCACAAAATTTGGAAACCAGGGCATCGAACCTTAATGTTGGTAAAACAACCTGGGAAGCCCCAAGGGGTTATAAAGGAGGCCATTACGATCATTTTTATAATTTTTTCCAAAGTATTCGAAATAATAAACCTGCAATCCAGGATCCAACCTTTGGATTGAGAGCAGCGGGGGCTGCCTTGTTGGCCAATGAAAGCTACTATAAAAACAAACCTATAAGCTGGAATCCAGATGCCATGAAATTATTGTAATCCCATATTATGAAATGAGCATAAACAAAATTAATTTTTTGCTTGCCAACCGAAATAATTAAATTTTTTATGCGAAAGCGAAGCGGTTGATCTATGCATAAAATTTTTATTATACTTATTTTTAAATTAATATAAAATTTTTAAATAGATGAAAAGAACAACCTTTTTCCTTTGCCTTCTGCTTTTACCCTTAATCAACTATTCCCAATCTAACCCGCTTAACATTGTGGTTATAGGAGCACATCCTGATGATTGTGATATTGACGCTGGAGGCACTGCTATCCTATTTTCAAAAATGGGACATAATGTAAAATTTGTTTCACTTACCAATGGTGACGCAGGTCATTTTGCCATGGGTGGTGGCGAGCTTGCTAAAGTAAGGATTGCCGAGGCAAAAGAGGCCGGAAAAAGATTTGGGGTTGAATATGTTGTCCTTGATAATCACGATGGCGAATTAATGCCCACCTTGGCAAATCGGTTAAAGATTATTCGAGAAATTAGAAAATGGGATGCTGATATCGTAATCGCACCAAGACCAAATGATTACCACCCAGACCATAGATATACCGGGATACTAGTTCAAGACGCTGCATTTATGGTCATAGTTCCCAATATTGCCCCAGAAGTTCCTGCGCTTCAAAAAAACCCTGTTTTTTTATATTGTGAAGACAAATTTCAAAAGCCAAATCCATTTGAACCAGATATTGCAATAAACATTGATGCTGTTTTTGATCAAAAGATCTATGCTATGTCTGCACATAAGTCTCAGTTCTTTGAATGGCTTCCTTGGCTTTCGGGCAATTTGGACACTGTACCCAAAGACGAAAAAGACCGATTGGCAATGCTGACTAAATGGCGTTTTAATCCTCTAGATAAAACAACGATAGCATGTTTGGAAAAATGGTACGGTGAAAAAAAAGCATCAATGACCAAACATGCCGAGATATTTGAAATATGTGAATATGGTTCTCAGCCAACTGCTGAACAGATACGCAAATTATTTCCTATGCTCCCAAAAT
>Ga0316189_10006637_pt1 | contig 11015 bp, 4 predicted proteins | sample LowCovwburrow_MG_FD_204930 | JGI IMG/M metagenome (GOLD analysis project Ga0316189, IMG submission 204930) | Coastal sediment microbial communities from Maine, United States - Lowes Cove worm burrow | ecosystem: Environmental > Aquatic > Marine > Coastal > Sediment | place: USA: Maine... | reverse complement strand
TCTTATGCCACTGGCCCAATAGTATGGGGGCAGACAGGCACCAACGGGCAACATGCTTTTTTTCAATTGCTACACCAAGGCACGCGATTGGTTCCGATTGATTTTATTGCCACGGTGAGAGATGACATGAGTTATCCGGATCAACACCGGGTATTGCTCGGGAATATGCTTGCGCAGTCCGCTGCCCTCATGAAAGGACAATCTGTCGACGGCGACTCGCCACATAAGATTTATGACGGCAACCGTCCTAGCAATACAATTTTACTAGAGAGTTTAACGCCGACTAATTTGGGGGCATTGATTGCACTGTATGAGCACAAGGTATTCGTGCAGGGCGTGATTTGGAATATCAACTCTTTTGATCAATGGGGAGTAGAGCTTGGTAAAAAAATGGCAACGCAACTACTTGATGAGCAAAATAACACGGATGCCAGTTTTGACGCATCGACTGAAAATCTATTTAAGCTAATAGAGTCGGGCGGGTGGTGAAAAATTGCATCTCTGAAAATTTTTGGTCTCACATAAGCTGAGTTGTTAATGCACCATCATGGCCTAATAATTCACGCTATTGAGTTGAGCCGCGGCGAACTCTTGCTCACCAGGTAAATGAATACCAACTTTAACTAGCACTTAGAGCGTAATATTATTACATTTTATCGATTTATTTACTAATAATGCCGATCCAGGGTTTGTAGAACAGTCCCGAAAACCCTAAATAATGGGAATATTCGCCTTTAATTATCATATTTGAAGCATGTAATTATATTACATAAATGTTAAGCTATAACCACTTTGAAATCACTCGAAAAATTACTCTATCTACGCGGTATCTCCAGTGAGTATTTTAACCACTCAGGAGAGCGCGTAGCTATTACGCACAAAACTCGATTAAACTTTTTGCGTGCGATGAATTACGATGTTGATGATGCGCAACAAGTTGATGAAGCCGTATTTGACTTGGATGCGAAGCCTTGGCAATCCTGGCTACCAGAGCGTTCGTTTGCTCGACAGGGAGCGATTGAACTGCGGTTTCATCCTGACGAATTACTAAACAGCTTCGAGTATAAGATTACCGGCGAAAATAACCGTTGCGCACGCGGTAGCTTTGCCCCCAGTGATCTGCTGGAGACGGGTGAGTACTACATCGGTGACGTTCGCTACACTGCACGCCAATGGACCTTGCCGGAGATTTCATTCGGCTATCACAATTTGCATTTGAGCACCAACGGTGTGGAGACAAGCTGTAAGTTGATCTTCGCTCCTGATCAATGCTATCAGTTACCAGCTGAACCCGCAGACGACAAGATTCTTGGGATTAGTTGTCAATTATATACGCTCCGATCTGAGCGTAATTGGGGCATTGGGGATTTTTCTGATCTGCGTGAGCTCATCGATCTAAGCGTTGATTTCGGAATTGACCTCATTGGTCTGAATCCGTTACATGCTCAGATGCCGGGAGAGACAAAATCTGTTAGCCCGTACAGCCCTTCTGATCGAAGGTTTTTGAATCCTATCTACTTAGCACCAGAGCTAATACCCGAGCTACATAACAGCAGTGCAATAGAGGCCTATCTCAACAATCCTAAAATTCTAAGCACGCTAGATAAACTTAGAGCACTGGAGAAGATTGACTACCTAGAGGTCGCAGCAACTAAAAATAAACTATTCACTCTGTTATTCCAAGAGTTTCTAACATCTCATCTCGCCAAGCAAAGCTCGCGAGCAAAACAATTTTCAGATTTTGTCACCGAAACCGGTGAAAAATTAAAGAATTTTTGTGATTTTGAAGTAGCACAAGCCAAGGCCAGTCAAACGTCGTCGGATGAAAGTTCCAATCACCTATTTGACCGTCGTTACTATGCCTACTTGCAATGGATTACGCAGGAGCAACTTGCTGGATGTCAATTGTATGCAGTCGAGCGCGGGATGCGCGTTGGCTTGATGGCGGATTTAGCGGTCGGAGCGATTAAAAGTGGAGCAGAAGTTTCTTCCAATCCAGGGCTGTATGCCACCAAAGCCACAATAGGGGCGCCCGCCGACCAATTTACTGATAAAGGCCAGAACTGGGATTTGCCAGTGATAGACCCGACCACGCTTAAAGCAGATGGTTATAAGCTTTTTATCGATCTAATGCAGGCCAACATGGCGAACAGTGGAGCTCTACGAATTGACCATGTGATGGGCTTAATGCGGCTCTGGTGGTGGTTGGAAAGTTCGGGAGATGGAGCCTATGTGTATTATCCTTTGGAGCACATGCTCTCAATCTTGCGGCTGGAGAGTCATCGAAATAAATGCTTGGTTGTGGGAGAGGATTTGGGTGTTGTTCCAGATGAGTTTCGCGAAAAGATGGTTGAGAGCGCCATCACCGGAAGCAAAATATTTTTATTTGAAACTGATTACGACGGGCGCTTCTTAGACCCGAAAAAGCAACCCAGAGATGCGCTGCTTATGGTTACAAATCACGATGTACCAACTTTAGCTGGCTGGTGGGCGGCGCATGATATTCATTCGCGAAACAAGTACAATTTATTTGACTCCACACATGAGTTGGCTTCGCAACTAGAACAACGGCATAATCAAAAGAGCTATCTACTGGAGTGGTTGCACGAACTTGATTTACTACCTGAAGAATGGCTTTCAGAGTTAGATAAATTGACCAACAAGCGGCCCTTAGATCTAACTTTGTGCAAGGCGATTATTCGCGCGATTGCGCGCACCAATTGTCAGTTTATGCTGTATCAACTTGAAGATCTGCAACTCATAACTGAACCAGTGAATATTCCCGGCACATTTTTAGAGTACCCAAACTGGCAGCGAAAACAGCACCGTAACACCTCCGCCATTTTCGCTGATACACAAATTAGTAGCATGCTGACTTCGATTCACAATGAACGATTACAATGAGTAACAAACAAAACCCTATTTTAGACTGTGCGCACATCAAAGCCATAGTTACCGGTAGTTGCAGTGATGTATTCGCGTTTCTCGGGATGCATCCAAATCCGCGTGGTAAAGGATTGATTGTCAGGTGTTTTCTACCTGGTGCTTTAAGTGTAACGGTAATGGCGCGCAGCAATAATGCCAAAGTTGCGACGCTAACACTAATAGATTCCTCTGGCTTATTTGAAGGGCTGATGGGCCGTAGAAGCAAACGATTTGACTACTTCTTACAGGTAGATTATCCCCAGCTAACCACGACCCTTGAAGATGCCTATCAATACCCATCGCTATTGGTCCCGGAAGATCTGTATCTTTTCGGTGAAGGTACACACGAACAGGCTTATCGATGGCTGGGTGCTCAGTTTAGAGAGGTGAATGGAATCGACGGAACCTTATTTACCGTTTGGGCGCCCAATGCCAGTCGCGTATCAGTCGTAGGTGATTTCAATCACTGGGACGGTCGCTGCCATGTTATGCGTCAACCTCCCCCCAGTGGTGTGTGGGAAATATTTGTGCCGGGTCTGGTCAAGCCCGTTAATTACAAATACGAGATTAAAGGCTCAGAGGGAGAAGTATTGCCACAAAAAGCAGACCCTTTTGCGCTAGCGATGCAAGGAGCCCCTGACACAGCATCAATATCAGTGCTGGATACCGATTTTAGTTGGACTGATGCACAATGGATGAGAAAGCATAGTGCAGAACCACAACATCACGCTGAACCGGTGTCTATCTATGAAGTGCATCTTGGATCGTGGAAGAGAAATTCAGGCCAGCCCCACGCCTACCTTTCCTATCGGCAGCTCGCTGAACAATTAATACCCTATGTGGTGGAGATGGGGTTTACGCACCTTCAGTTAATGCCAATAAGCGAATTTCCGTTTGATGGCTCCTGGGGTTATCAGCCCATCGGTCTGTACGCACCAACTAGTCGATTTGGCAGGCCTGAAGAATTCAAATATTTTGTTGATCAATGCCATGCACATAATCTTGGAGTGTTATTGGATTGGGTGCCTGGGCATTTTCCGACAGACGAACACGGTTTAGGCCAATTTGACGGCAGTCATTTATATGAGCATGCTGATTTGCAAAAGGGATTTCATCCAGATTGGAACACCTTGATCTATGACTACGGCCGTGCCGAGGTGATTAGCTTTCTGCTGAGCAATGCATTGTTCTGGTTAGAGGAGTATCACATAGATGGGCTGCGCGTGGATGCAGTGGCATCCATGTTGTATTTGGATTACAGTCGCAAGGTCGGAGAATGGACACCAAACGAACAAGGCGGTCGTGAGAATCTGGAGGCAATTGAACTCTTGAAGACGGTAAACAGTCGTGCTTATTTCAATCATCCTGGTACTATGATGATAGCCGAAGAATCAACCGCCTGGCCTGGCGTATCGCGACCAGTGGATCAAGGTGGCTTGGGCTTTGGGTTTAAATGGAATATGGGCTGGATGAATGATACTTTGCGCTATATGGAAAGGGACCCTGTTCATCGCATGCACCATCATCACGAGATGACATTTGGCTTAGCTTACGCATTCAGTGAAAATTTTGTTCTGCCGCTCAGTCACGACGAAGTGGTGCACGGCAAAGGCTCGCTGATCACAAAGATGCCGGGAGACGAATGGCAAAAGTTTGCCAACTTGCGTGCATACTTAGGCTTTATGTGGGGGCATCCCGGTAAAAAGCTTTTATTCATGGGCTCTGAATTTGCGCAACGCCAGGAGTGGAATCACGACCAAAGTCTAGATTGGCATTTACTGGAAGAGGCTCCACATGCAGGCATTCAAAAATTAATTAAAGACTTGAATAGTATCTATCGACAGCAACCGGCTTTGTACCAGCAAGATTGCAGCGCTGAAGGTTTTCAATGGCTGGATGCTGAGAATAATGAACACTCTGTATTTGCATTCCTTCGCAAAGGTGATCAAGACTCGTCATCGGTGCTGGTGGTTTCAAATCTTACGCCCACGCCGCACCATGACTATCGGTTAGGAGTGCCACAGTCGGGCCACTATGTGGAGCGTCTAAATACCGACAGTGGTCAATACGGTGGCTCCAATATGGGCAATCAAGGTGGTGTCACAACAACGAGTCAAGCGAGTCATGGTCATCCATGTAGCCTTAGTTTAAGTCTGCCGCCACTCTCAACACTGATCTTTGTAAAGCAATGACGATCGCCATGAACAACACATCTAAGCAAATTTTGAGTGGTGAACATCACCAGTTGGGCGCGAACTGGGATGGTGAAGGGGTAAACTTTTCGCTGTTTTCAGCGCACGCGACACGCGTAGATTTATGTATTTTTGACGCCACAGGCCAACACCAGGTCGCACAATATGAAATGCCGCGCTGCACCAACCATATTTGGCACGGGTATCTGCCCGGGCACTCTGTTGGAACAGTTTACGCGTATCGAGTACATGGTCCCTATGACCCGCAAAAGGGACACAGATTTAATCACCACAAATTGTTGCTTGACCCTTATGCAAAAAAACTGGTCGGTGATTTCAGTTGGTCGGATTGTCATTTTGGCTATGTTAAAAACGGATCGTCGAACATGGCCAATGATGATCTAAGCTTTGACAAGCGTGATAACGCTCAGTTTATGCCAAAATGTGTTGTGACGCATCAGGCGAAGTCCTATGAAGGTCGACCCCAAAAGCCGCGAGTCAAATGGCAGGAAACAACACTATACGAAACACATTTGCGTGGTTTTACTATGCGCCATCCAGATGTTCCAGAATTAGAACGTGGGAAGTTCTTAGGATTTAGTCACACCAAGGTAATTGATTATATCAAGGCACTAGGAGTCAGCAGTATTGAAATTCTGCCTGTCCACCAGTTTATTGATGAGAACTTTTTAGCCCAGAAAGGATTGCGCAATTATTGGGGCTATAACACGCTGAATTACTTTGCACCTCATGCAGGCTATCAAGTGAACGATGGTTTGGCGGAATTTCAGCAGATGGTAGATTGCTATCACGACGCTGGCTTGGAGGTAATCCTAGATGTGGTTTACAACCATACTGCCGAAAGCAACCATTTGGGTCCAACTTTGAGTTTTAGAGGAATCGACAATGTGTCTTATTATCATTTACAAGCAGAGCAACCTCGCTTTTACGTCAATGATACCGGATGTGGAAACACAGTAAACGCTCAGCACCCTGCTGTCGTGCGACTAATATTGGATAGTTTGAGACATTGGTCAACAGATATGGGTGTAGACGGTTTCAGGTTTGATCTAGCGACTACTCTTGGGCGTAAGAAAAAAGGGTTCAGCCGGCATGCAAATGTATTTCAGGCTATCGCGCAAGACCCTGAATTAAGTCAAACCAAATTGATTGCAGAACCTTGGGACATCGGACCGGGCGGATATCAACTTGGAAATTTTCCCAGCGGCTGGTCCGAATGGAACGACAGTTATCGTGATGTTTGTCGGAAGTTTTGGAGACGGGAGGCTGGTGTGTTACCAACATTTGCACGACGTATTCACGGCTCCAGTGATGTGTTTGAGCATTCTGGAAAAGACCCCTACGCCAGTATCAATTTTATCACCAGCCATGACGGCTTTACCTTGAATGACCTGGTTAGCTACAAGGAACGCCACAATCAGGCGAACGGCGAATCGAACCGCGACGGTCACAGCGACAATATTAGTCAGAATTTTGGCGTAGAGGGTCCTACTTCAGACCCTGAAGTAAATGAGGGTCGTCAACGCCAAATGCGCAATATGCTAGCCACATTGCTACTTTCGCAAGGCGTACCCATGTTGCGCGGTGGTGACGAACTCGGGCAATCTCAGCTCGGTAATAACAATGCTTATTGTCAGGACAATGAGTTGAGCTGGTTAGATTGGTCAGACTTAAATAATGGGACGGATGTTTTAGGCGAGCATGGTAATTATATTGCCCGCCTGATTCAGATTGCCAGAGACTTCCCAATGCTACGCAATCACGAATTTTTACATCCGCCAAAGACCCATGATGGCATCGTCATTGAATGGCTGAATGCCGATGGCGAAGAAAAGCGTCAGGAGCATTGGGCTCAACACCAGGATTTTCTACTAGGCTATAAGTTAAGCAATTGTATTGAGCAATGCGACGTGCTTATTGTTTTTAATAACCATAGCAGCACTCGTGCCTTTAAATTGCCTGCGACAGACAGTGGCGAACCTTGGCATTGGTTGCTAGACAGCAATAACGCGAGCGGTGAATCAGCGGCGTCCGCTGTCATAGGTGATTCTACGATCGATATCTCTGCAGCTTCAGTGGCGGTACTAAGCAGTCAGCTAGCTGGACTCACAAAAAATGTCTAGCTGAGGTTTGCCTGCTTCGAGACAACAACAATGAACATAATATCAGTCAGTACTAGCCTGACTGTGGATTAAAATACCATGGTAAAAAAATGAACAGTATCGCCAAAAATATGAAGACTAAAAATGAAAACATTCAGCAAGCGAGGAGAGACATAGCGAATTTTACCGTACCAAAAATGCCACCTCCATTGGGCATGGATCAAGAACATATAGCTGAGGATCTAAATCGACACTTTAGCCTAACGCTGGGGCGCGATGAGTTACTTGGCTCACATCGCTATCTCTATGATGCTCTCGCCTTAACCATTCGAGATCGCCTTGTTGAGCGTTGGCGCATAACCCGTGAACGTTACGCCACTGAGCAGCCAAAACGCATCAATTATTTATCGCTGGAATTTTTGATGGGCCGTGCGATGAGCAATGCGGTGATTAATCTGGATTTGCACACCGCAGTTAAAGGCTCACTCGTTGAATACGGAGCCAGCATGGAGGAGGTCTTTGATAACGAAGTTGATGCCGGTTTGGGTAATGGTGGCTTAGGCCGTTTGGCAGCTTGTTTTCTGGACAGTTGCGCGAGCCTTGGGTTGCCGGTCACCGGTTATGGTATTCGATATGAATACGGTATGTTTCATCAAAAAATTGACGACGGTTATCAAGTGGAGTCGCCAGATCATTGGCTGTTACATGGTAACCCTTGGGAAATCGAGAGCCCTGAGAATACACAGACAATCAAGTTTTTTGGAAAGACAGAATTCTATCAAGACCACGACGGTAAGAGACGTGCCCGTTGGGTCGATACGCGTGACGTATTGGCGGTGCCCTATGATGTACCGATCCCAGGTTACCGAAATGAAACAGTGAATACTTTGCGCTTATGGAAGTCAGAAGCAACCGATGAGTTTAATTTGGATGAGTTCAATGCTGGCAGCTACGTCGACGCGGTTGCTGCCAAAACAATGGCCGAGCAGATCACCATGGTTTTATACCCCAATGATGCAAGTGAAAACGGCAAAGAGCTGCGTTTGCGCCAACAGTACTTCCTAGCCTCTGCAAGCCTACAAGATGTTGTCGACAGATGGGTTAAAGTACATGGCGCTGATTTCAGTACGTTTGCAGAAAAAAATGGCTTTCAGCTGAATGATACTCACCCCACTATTGCTATTCCGGAATTGATGCGCATCTTGATAGATGATTTCGACTTATCCTGGGATCGTGCATGGCAAATCACAGCCAGCACTATGGCCTACACCAATCACACCCTTTTACCGGAGGCACTGGAGCGTTGGTCAGTCGGCCTGTTCGAACAACTCCTGCCTAGGCTGTTGAACATCATCTATGAGATTAACGCCCGATTCTTGGCAGAGGTTGCCGAGAAATGGCCGGGTAATACTGAGATGCAACGCTGCTTGTCGATTATTGAGGAAGGACCTATGCCTCAAGTTCGCATGGCCCATTTGGGAATCGTGGGTAGTTTCTCGGTAAATGGAGTGGCAGCATTGCATACCGAATTGTTGAAGCAGGGTTTGTTTAAACTGTTTTATGAACTATGGCCTGATAAATTCAACAACAAAACTAATGGCGTAACTCCAAGGCGCTGGCTGGCGCATTGTAATCAGGGATTAACTACTTTGGTCAACAACACGATCGGTGATGCCTGGATTCGGGATTTAGACGCGATTGAACAGCTGAAGCCACATGCGGAAAATTCGGCCTTTCGCGCGCAGTGGCAATCGGTTAAAAAAACCAACAAAGACAAGCTGGCAGAGTTGGTGCTTCAAGAATGCGGTGTGCATTTTGACAGTTCCATGTTATTCGATGTTCAGGTAAAGCGGATTCACGAATACAAACGCCAACTATTAAACATACTGCATGTCATTCATCTTTATGACCGTATTGTGCGCGGTGATACCGTTGGCATGCAACCACGCTGTGTGTTAATAGGCGGAAAGGCAGCTCCCGGCTATGACATGGCGAAGACCATTATCAAGCTGATCAACAACGTAGCAGCAGTCGTGAACAAAGATGAGCGAGCGGCACCATGGTTACGGGTCGCGTTTCTACCAAATTATTGTGTAACCTCAATGGAGGTTATATGCCCGGGCACCGATTTGTCGGAACAAATTTCGACCGCCGGTAAAGAAGCTTCCGGCACCGGGAATATGAAATTCATGATGAACGGTGCACTAACTATAGGAACGCTGGACGGCGCTAACATCGAAATCCGGGAGGCGGTTGGTGAAGAAAATTTCTTCTTGTTTGGCCTACATTCTAATCAAGTAGACGAGGCACGTGAAAACTATCAACCAGATCAACTAATCGAAAACGATGATGATTTTTCGCGAGTCATGCGTTTGCTTGAGAGTGGTCATTTCAATATGTTTGAACCAAATATATTCATGTCGGTTATCGCGTCAATACGTAGCACCGATGATGCATGGATGACCGCCGCTGACTTTCGCTCATTTATTGATGCACAACGGGATGTGTCTGATACCTATCAGAATACTGAAGAGTGGACCAAAATGAGTATATTGAACACAGCCGCCAGCGGCCGCTTTTCCAGCGACCGTACAATTCGAGATTACTGTACAGATATATGGAAATTATAAATGGCTACTAGAACAGCCGCCGCGTTAAATTTAGGAGATGAAGAATGAATGAAAATACTAAAAGCATAGAGACCAAGTCGGACAACAGCCCACGCTACATAAGTAGAATAACAAAAGACACTTTTGCTCTGATTCTAGCGGGCGGTCGAGGTTCAAGGTTACATGAGTTAACCGAATGGCGTGCAAAACCGGCGCTTTATTTTGGTGGAAAATTCAGACTAATTGACTTTCCATTGTCCAATTGTGTTAACTCTGGCATACGACGAATAGGGGTGCTTACCCAGTATAAAGCCCATTCTCTGGTTCGCCACCTAGTGCGTGGCTGGACGCATTTCAAAAAGGAGTTGGGTGAGTCGGTTGAAATTTTACCGGCGTCACAACGCTTTTCAGATGATTGGTACAAAGGAACCGCGGATGCCATTTATCAAAACCTTGATATTATTCGTGCCGAAAAACCAAAATACGTGATGATTTTGTCCGGCGATCATATTTATCGAATGGATTATGGTGAAATGCTTGCGGAGCATGTAGCACGCGGTGCCAAAATGACGATTTCCTGCCTGGAAGTGAGCATCGATGAAGCGGCCAATGATTTCGGGGTGATAGTCGTTGATGAAGATAGTCGCGTAATCGGATTTGAAGAAAAGCCAGCCAAGCCGACACCCATACCCGGTGAGCCAGGCCTAACCTTGGCTTCTATGGGAAACTACATTTTTGATACTGATTTTTTGTTTGAGCTTTTGCAAAAAGATGCTGTTGACGATAAGTCATCACATGATTTTGGAAAAGACATTATTCCCTCGGTCATCAATGAACATTTTATTTACGCTCATCCCTTTCGTGACCCGGATACCGGCCAACGTGCGTACTGGCGTGACGTAGGAACGCTCGATTCGTTTTGGCAGGCGAATATGGAACTGGTAGCGCCAGAACCGGCGCTTAATATGTACGATCCCGACTGGCCTATCTGGACCTATCAGTCACAACTAGCGCCAGCCAAATTTGTGTTTAATGATGATGATAGAAGGGGTATGGCAGTAGACTCTACCGTCTCTGGAGGATGTATCATATCTGGTGCAAAAGTCGTTCACTCCTTGTTATTTTCTAATGTCCGTGTTCGCTCCCATTCTGAAATTCACGAATCG
>Ga0316189_10006636_pt1 | contig 11016 bp, 6 predicted proteins | sample LowCovwburrow_MG_FD_204930 | JGI IMG/M metagenome (GOLD analysis project Ga0316189, IMG submission 204930) | Coastal sediment microbial communities from Maine, United States - Lowes Cove worm burrow | ecosystem: Environmental > Aquatic > Marine > Coastal > Sediment | place: USA: Maine... | reverse complement strand
GGCAAGAGTTTGTTAGCTAGCTATATTCATGAGCATTCTTCCAGAGCGGCGGGGCCTTTCGTTTCAGTAAATATGGGCGGAATTTCTGAGCCTGCATTCGAGAGCGAAATGTTCGGGCATATAAAAGGTGCTTTTACCGACGCTAAAAACGATCGAATCGGGCGCATAGAGTTGGCGGATGGAGGCACATTGTTTATGGACGAAATTGCCAACATGCCTACCGGTCAACAAGCCAAGATATTGCGCGTCTTGGAAGAATACAAATACGAAAAACTAGGCAGCTCACAAGAGCAATCGGTTTCGGTACGTATTATTTCGGCCACCAATGCGGATTTGGCTCGGTTGACTGCGGAGCAAGGGTTTCGAACGGACTTACTGTATCGTCTGAATGGAGTGACTTTAGAGATACCGGCGCTGCGAGATAGAGTGCCGGATATTTTGCCAATGGCTGAAAAGTTCCTGAGTGCTGCCATTAGCCACTATGAATCACCCGCAAAGGGATTCTCTAAAGAGTCTGTTAAAGCCCTGCTGAGCTACAGCTGGCCGGGTAATGTTAGAGAGCTCAAGCATGTTGTAGAACGATCGGTTCTGCTCTGCCTTGGAGAGGAAATATCGGTAACTGAATTGCAGCTACCTGTGCTCAACATTGGCCCTGGCGCGCAAGCTAGTGATGAGTTCTTTACTATGAGTCTTGAGAAAGCAGAATCTTGGTACATTAAGAAAGTCATAGAAAATAATGATGGAAACTCAACCCAGGCAGCCAAGACCTTGGGTATAAGTCGATCGGCGCTGTACCGCCGCATTGGCAAAAACGGCAAAAACGGCAAATAGGGCGCAAAGAAAGTGGCTGCGCCTCACAATATAAATCGAAAGCCCGGCCCAAGAAGATTGTCTGCGGAGCAAAAGCTTTTTTTCTCCGTCCTTTTCAGTGCCATTCCCGTTGTAATCTTGCTCGTCTTAGTTTTCCTTGATGACGATCTCTCCACGATGACGAAATTTGGTATTACGGGGTTCTGTTTGATCTGGTTGATAGCCGTTGCCGCCAGTGTAAGGGAAAAATTCGTTTACCACATTAGAACCTTGAGTAATCTAGTAGAGGCGATCCGTACTCAGGATTACAGTATGCGCGGCAGCAGGATTCGCGACCCGGGCGAACTGGCCGAGTTGTACCAACAGATCAATTCGTTGACGACTCAGTTGAAAGAAGTGAGAGAAGACGAATTTGAACTCAGTAATTTGCTAGAGAGAATTGTTAATCAGATCAATGTGGCGATTGTTGCCTGTGACAGTGATGGCAATATTCGACTGGCGAATCGCCTGGCCAAGAAGCTATTGGATACAGCCACTGAAAAATTGGTGGATAAAAAGCTGCAAGACACGGTTCTGCAAGGGTTGTTAAGCGTCGAAGGATCACAGCTCATCGATTTTGAATTTCCAGGGGCGACTGGGCGTTGGCAGGTGAATCAGCAGCAATACCGTCATCACGGCAAGCCGGGGAAGATAATATTTATTACCGATCTAAAGCAGGTGTTAAGCGATGAAGAGATCAGCGCCTGGCAGCGTCTTATTCGAGTAATTGCTCATGAGGTGAATAATTCACTGACGCCAATTAGTTCTATCTGTCAGACTCTGAATAGCCAGCTGGACAAACTTGAACCCTCCCCAGATAGCGCAGATTTAAAGGAGGGGCTGGATGTTATAGAAGAGCGAGCGAAAGGACTGCGGGATTTTATTTCAGTCTACGCTCGAATTGCCAAATTACCTGAACCCCAGAAAATCAATTTCTCAGTCTTTGAGCTGTTGCAAAAAGTTAAGCGATTCTTCGTGAATGAAGCAGTAGAAATTTCAGATAGTGGTGCCGATTTCAAAATGTTCGGAGACCCGGTTCATCTCGAACAGGTGCTTATCAATCTAATCAAGAATGCGATCGAAGCCTGTGATGTCGACGTGAGCCCGGTGAAGATTAGTTGTAAGCGTAAAGAAAATTTGATCGAGTTTATTGTAGTGGATAATGGCAAGGGCATCAGCAATCCAGCGAATCTTTTCGTGCCTTTTTATACAACCAAAGAGAAGGGTGCAGGAATTGGACTAACGCTCTCCCGCCAGATCGCCGCAAAACACGGTGGCCAGCTTTTACTGGAGAATCGTAGTGACGGTTTAGGCGCGATCGCACGGCTGCAAATCCCTAATACTATCTCATAATACTGTCCCAATATCGGGACAGCGGTCTGTCTCATTCCCGCGAATATCACGACTTCCCGCGCTTCGGGAAACTAAAATAGTTATTAATAACAGTTGTTTAACTGTTGGCACGGGCATTGCTAATACTGTAAGTGTGTTGAAGAGATTCTCTGCATAGGAAGTAGAGTTATACACATGGGTTCGGGCTTGGCGGTTTTGAAAGCGTGTTATTAGCCTGCTCTGAGGAATTGGATCTCTTCAACACCGCAAATTCTAAAAGCTCACAAAGCGAGTGTGACTGTAAGTGGATAAAGTTAGGAAAAAATCGAAGTCAGCCCTGGTAAAGAAAGTCGCATTTGCGACTATTTCTACTGCCCTGTTGTTGTATGGCGCTATTTCTATCGCCAATATCGATTTTGATAGCCGTCGTGTCGATCGTGAAACCTTGTTGTTGGGTACAGTTGAGCTTAGCGATCTCGATATTCGAATTAGTGCCAACGGTGAACTTCTGCCTCGAGACCTTGAATTGATTTCGTCTCAGGTAGAGGGCAGGGTCGCTAGAGTGCACGTGGCCCCTGGCGATGAAGTCATGACAGGGCAGTTACTGGCCGAGTTGAGTAACCCGCAACTTTTAAACGCGGCGGAAGAAGCGTACTCAGCGCGGGAGGGTGCAATTGCAGATCTTAAAGGTTTTGAGGTTGAGCTTCAGAATAATCTGTTGAATCAAGAGTCTTCCGCATTGCAGGTTGAGTTCGCCTTCGAGAAGGCGAAGCTGGAATTGGAAGCGAAGAGTACGCTCAGCGAACAAAACATTATTCCAGAGATCGAATTTCGGCAGATTCAGCTCGACGTAGAGCAGCTCAGGCAGACTATAGAGATCGAGCAGAAACGTCTGCAGCAGACTAGGGACAACATGGCCACGCTGTTAGCCGTTAGAGAGTCCCGAGTGACTCAACTTGAACGCGCTCTTGATCGGGCAAATGACAGGGTTGCGAACTTGAATATTGTTGCTGGTATTGACGGCATGGTGCAGGAGCTAGATTTAGAGCTAGGCCAGCAATTAGTCCTAGGCAGTCCCGTTGGCCGGCTAGCGAGACAAGAGCTTCTCTACGCCGAGCTGCGCGTACCTGCAAGGCAAGCAGGTGATGTGATAGTTGGTCAGAACGTGCTTATAGATACTAGAAATGGCACTGTAAACGGCTCTGTAAGCCGCATAGATCCAGGGGTTACAGAAGGTACCGTTATAGTAGATGTCGATATTCATGACCCGTTGCCTAGAGGTGCAAGACCTCAGCTGCAGGTTGAAGGCATCATCTACGTGGCCCAAATTGAGGATGCGTTGCATGTAGGCAGGCCTACCTTCATACGCACCGATGCCGAAGTGACAATCTACAAACTAGATGGACTTGGCGAGTACGCAAATCGTGTAAATGTCAGGATGGGAAGAGCTTCAGTTAATCGAGTAGAAATATTAGAAGGCTTGTTGCCGGGCGATCAAGTTATCTTGTCCGATAGTAGTGCCTGGCAAGATCACGATCGAATATTGCTGAATTAACGGCAGCATTTCGTTAGCACGAGATAGTACTTGTCCGAAGAGTTGAATTACAAAGGCGTGGATGCAGTTACTTATGAATGAAAAAATACTAGTTCAATTGGAAGGCATCGAGAAAACCTACAAAGTTGGCAAGCTCGAGAGCACTGTCCTGAGCAATATAGATCTCACCATCTCCGAAGGTGAGTACGTTTCAATCTGCGGTCCCTCTGGTTGTGGAAAATCCACGCTTCTCTCGATCATCGGCCTGCTCAATGGCGCGAACAAGGGGCGCTATCAGTTCATCGGTGAAGATGTGATGAGTATGAAGTCTGCGGAGCACGCTCGTATTCGCAATAGACAGATTGGTTTTATTTTTCAGGCATTCAATCTTAGCTCCGAAATGACCGCAGCAGAAAACGTCGAGTTGCCGCTTACCTATCGCAAGGAAATGTCACGCAAGGACAGGAAAGTGCTAGTCGATGGGGTGTTAGACAAGATTGGCATGACCGATTTTGCGCAGCACTTTCCTTCGCAGCTATCCGGCGGTCAGCAGCAGCGTATCGCCATTGCTAGAGCTTTGGCGGGCAAGCCCCAGATTATCCTCGCCGATGAACCCACGGGAAACCTCGATTCTAAGGCGGCAGGAATCGTCATGGACATCTTCGACAAGCTCAATGCCGAGGGTACGACCATCTGCCTAGTGACGCACGATCCTCGTTCGGCACAGAAAGCAAAGCGGCAGGTGCACTTGTTTGATGGACGAATTCAGAGCCAGGATGTGGGACAAAAAGATACCGCCAGTGAATCAGATGAGAATGAGGAAAAGCTACATATTGTTTGATAGCACATAAGATTATCAAGGGTGGGGATCTATCGATGAGAATCTCCATATTGACAGGCACATGGATGTGCTTTTTTTAGGCCGAGTACAGGGACAAAAAATATGCAGTTTGTTCAGGACATAAAATATTCATTGCGGCTATTGCGGAGCACGCCCGTGTTTACTGCGGTGACATTGATCGTGCTCATTCTAGGGCTATCTTTGTACCTGGCCAGTTATACGACTGCAAAGATGATGACCGATGAGCCCATGCCTTTCCCCAGTGGCGAGCGCTATGTTTCCCTGAAAACAATCACAGAAAGACTGGGCGCAGATAATGGCTTCGATAATTACGATCAGTTTAGCTACAAATTTATAAAGAGTGGCTCGGATAGCTATTCCTCAATTGGTGCGTTCACGCGAATGTCTATTGCCTTGAGCGACGGAGAGTATGCTCGACGATACTTAGGCGCGGAAATGACTCCTGAGTTGTTTGCGGCAACCTCGACACGTCCGATTCTCGGCAGGACGTTCGCCGCTGAAGATGCGGTGGCTGGTGCGGCCAGGGTAGTAATTATCGGACAGGCAGTATGGCAGGAAAGTTATGCTGGAGATTCGAACATCATAGGTAGTGTGACTCAAATTGAAGGTGAACCCCATACCATCATCGGAGTCATGCCTTCTGAATTTCAGTTTCCTCTGAAAGAGGATATCTGGCTACCCATGGAAATACCTGAAAGTGTGCAGCCTGGGGTGGGACCTATATCCATAGTTGGCATCCTAAAGGATGAAGTTAGTCATAGTGCTGCTGAAATAGAATTGAATAGTTTGATGCAGCAGCTAATCGCCACATACCCTTCCTCGTATAATAATAGAACAGAGATGGTAGTGCCTTATGCTTCTATGCAGTGGCTGAGAGCAACGCGTATTAGCGACTTGGGTTTCTTGATGACTTCGATGGCATCCATAGTACTGGCTCTAACAGTAATTAACCTTTCCTCTCTGTTGTTTATTCGATCAACTGCTCGTCAGCAGGAGTTGGTGGTGCGTTCGTCAGTGGGTGCGAACGGTTTCCAGTTAGCAAAACAAGTGTTGCTTGAGTCCTTCGTAATTTGCCTGTTGGGATTTGTATTGAGCTTAATGTTTGCCTCGCTGTTGTTAGGGGTTCTGGAAACACAGATGTCCAATATTATCGAATTGGATTTTTGGTTTGATCTGCGACTTGATACAGATGCCTTCGTTACTGGGTTGATAACGACTTGTATCGTCTGGCTAGCATCTGGTCTGCTCGGGGCATATAAAGCATATCGCAGTCAATTGGGGAGCGCGGTAAGTATCGGATCGGGGAAACACGAAAAATCGATTGCTACGAGGCTGATCGTCACAACGGAAATGGTTCTTTCCTGTTTTCTGCTCATTTGCTGTGGCGTATTGATTTACTTGATGCAGCACATTACCAATACGAATGTGGGAGTGGATACGGAGAATTATTCCGTTGCCAGCTTTAATCTCTCACATCCAGACTACGAAGATCGGCAAACCCAATCGATTTATTTGGAAACACTTACCCGGAATTTCAGAGAAGTTTCTGGGGTTGTCGATGTGGCGATCACCACGGCCGTTCCAGGTCAGCCTGGCCTTGGCGGTGCCTACGATATCGAGGATCGAGATCTTCGAGTAAACGATCAACTGCCTTCTCAAGCCTCGATCTTAGTTGGAGACAATTATTTCGCTGCGATTGGTATCGAAGTCTTGCAAGGCCGAGAATTCGATGCAGACGATACAGCGATTTCTGAGCCTGTGGTAATTATTACTGAGGATTTTGCGAATCAGCTGTGGCCCGATAGTCAAGCGATAGGCAAGCAGATCAGGCGTGTACTAAACGAAGAAGAGCAGTTATTAACAGTTGTGGGTACTATTTCAACTTTATTGCAATTTCCGTTTGAAACGCAGCTTCTGAGTCCGTCACTCTATCTCCCTTTGTCGCAAGGGGCTTCCAGCCGGTTCTATGCGGTAATCGAGCACGAACCACAATTCGCTAGCAGCGATCTGGAGCAAGCGCTCAATCTTGCCGCTGGAAATGCGGACAGAAGAATACCGCTGTACGATATTCAAACACTCGATCAGCAGATTTCATCATTCCTAGGAGTTGCTGACCTTATGGCGCCAATATTCTCGGCTATTTCTCTGGCGGCATTGATATTGGCGAGTATTGGTATCTATGGCGTAGTGGCGAGGTCTATTTTTCAACGCACGCATGAAATTGGTATTCGTCGTGCTTTGGGCTCACCTGACTCAAAAATCGTTGCACGATTTGTCAGGCAAGGATTGTTCTATCTCTTGGCGGCTTTAGTTGTCGGAGGCCTCCCTGCGTGTTTGATAATCGTTACAACGATACCAGGATATATTGAGATTACTGCAGCCGAGTTTCTGCCTACGATTCTTTCTACCGTAGTTTTAATAATGTTTTCGCTGATTATGGCGGCCTCTTATCTTCCCGCTAGGCGAGCGGTTGGAATAGAGCCAGGGGATGCGTTGCGTTATGAGTAGTAGAAGTTTGGATAGGTCTAAGGATTAGTAGGTTTTTAGGAGAGGAAAATGAGTGAAGCAAGTCTGATTACCCTTGAAGGTATACAGAAAATATTCTACACCGACGAGATCGAGACCTGGGCTCTTGATGAGATTCATCTTGAGGTTAAGCGGGGTGAGTATCTCTCTATAGCTGGGCCGTCTGGCTGTGGAAAATCTACCTTGCTCTCTGTAATGGGACTGTTGAATTCCTCAACAGAAGGGAAATATTTTCTTGATGGCGAGGACGTGGCCTCTCTCAATTCGACTGCACAGGCGAAGGTGCGGAATCGGCAGATTGGGTTTATCTTTCAGGCTTTTAATCTGATCGGTGACATGAATGTATTCGAGAATGTGGAGCTACCGCTTACTTACCGCAAAGAGCTAAAGAGGAAGGAACGAAAGGCAAAGGTACAGGAAGCGCTTGAGAAGGTAGACATGGCTCATCGCCTGAATCACTTTCCTTCACAGCTCTCTGGTGGTCAGCAACAACGTGTCGCCATAGCGCGGGCATTAACTGGTGATCCAAAGGTGCTTCTAGCGGATGAGCCGACGGGAAACCTCGATTCTAAAAACGCGCAGATAGTGATGAATCTCTTGAGTGATTTACATAAACAAGGCAGCACCATATGTATGGTAACTCACGACCCGCGCTCAGCCCTGCAGGCAGAGCGCCAAATCACGCTATTCGACGGTAAGATCGTAGACGATCAGCCTACGGCTAATCTGCGCGTAGATTCTGAAGCATTGGTGAGCTAACAGAGGAATAGGAGCCATGAAAACTCTAGGCGATCTTATTTATGGTATGCGGAGACTGGGGAACAGCCCTGCCTTCACTCTGACCTCAGTGCTTGTAATCGTGCTCGCTCTGGCTCTGTACCTGTGTTCTTACTCTCTGAGTTATAACTTCACCAAACCATTGGCCTTTGAAAATGGCGATCGCTTTGTAACAGTAAAGACTGTTTACAAAGAATATGGCACAGATCACTTCGGCAACAATTTTGACGGCTTTGCTTACAAGCGTTTGAGAGAACAAGTCGAGAGCTACGAGGCATTAGGCGCCTATCGGTTCGGAAATTTTGCAATCTCCGACGGCGAGCGACCGCAGAGATTTGTAGGCGCAGAGATTGAAGTTGAGCTATTTAGAACAATCGGCGTAGCTCCTCACCTCGGTCGCTTATTGACGGACGAAGATACTCTGTCTGATTCGCAAGCATCCGTGTTGCTGAGTTATAGCATCTGGCAGAATTATTATGCGAGCGACCCAGAAATAGTAGGTAGCAGCAGTCGCATTAACGGACGGCTTTACACCGTTGTTGGAGTAATGCCCGAGAGTTTCGATTATCCCTTCTCGCAGCATATTTGGTTTCCATTGAACACCTCGGCTGACGTGGAGCCCGATGGTAACCTGTCGTTAGGTCTGCTCGGTGTGCTTAATGAGAATGCAACTCTGGCTTCGGCTAGCACTGAAATGAGCATTCAGATGGCGCGCTTGGTTGACGAATATCCAGCGTTCTATTCAGAAACAGAAGCCAACGTCGTTCGGCATTCTCAGACCCATGTTTCCACGGGCAATGCTGGTGAATTGTTCCAGCTCATCACACTCACCATTCTATTGTTAGCTACGCTAAACTTGGGAACTTTGTTATTTGTCCGCGCTAATTCGCGACAAAAAGAGCTCGCCATTCGGTTCGCCGTCGGAGCAAACCAATGGGAAATAACTAGGCAGATATTGCTCGAGTCCCTAATTCTTTGCGTTATCGGCTTTCTGCTAAGTCTTGGAATTGCAGAGTTTGTGCTCTCGCTAGTGGAGGAAAGGATACGAACCAACATGGCATCTAGTGACTATCCAGGCACTTTATCGTCCTGGATCGATCTGTCCATGGATGGGCGAGCAATCGCTATAGCTGTTGGTTTGACATTGTTCGTGTGGTTAAGCTCAGGCAGTTTTGCTGCATACCGCGCTAGCAAGAAAGACAATAACGAGGTTCTAGCAGGGGGGAGCAAAGGGGGTACGGACAGAAGTCGAGTTGGTATTAGTCGTTTTATCGTCGGCTTCGAAGTCACAACATCATGTTTGTTGTTGATAGTCTGCGGCGTGTTGGTCGCAGCCATTATGTCCACGTATCGCTTAGATTTTGGAACGCCCACTGCCGGTTACTACACCGGCATGATCGAACTCAAAGGTCCAAACTATCAGGAAGCAGGCCAAAGAAGAGAGCTCTTGCAGAACTTACAGAGAGAGCTGGCGGTGCGAAGCGAGACAAGTGGCGCTACCATTGCCACAGCTTTGCCAGGTCAGTATGGCTATCTGGTTCGCTACGGTGTTGAAGATAGAGATCTTAGGGTTGCTAATCAATATCCCGAACAGACTTCCATATGGGTCGCCGACGATTATTTCGAAGTGCTGGAGGTCTCTCTAGTTGAAGGGCGCTATTTCGACGAATCGGATAGTTCCAGTTCTCTTCCGGTCGTCATAGTTAATGAGAGTTTTTCGGAAAGCTTATGGCCTGGTCAATCGGCGCTTGGCAAGAGGGTTCAGATAAATCCTGAGACTGAGGGTGAGTGGCATACGGTAGTAGGTGTCACTACACACATCATTCATGGAAATCCTTTAGGCAACTACGATCGGAACCCAACTCTTTATCGATCACTCAACCAAAGTACGCCGACGAATTTTTCTTTAGCGATAAAACTCAACCGACCTCTAAGTGATAACGATGCAGAACTTCTAATCAGCGACACTGTGCAGGCTGTCGATAGAGAGTTAGCGGTTACGGCCATGCGTTCATTGGCGAGAGTGACCGAAATGTCCATGCAAGGCATGGACTTAATAGCGAAGTTCTCCATCGCATTCGCTCTGGGAACTTTCGTGCTCGCGATAATTGGTGTGTACGGCAATATTTCGCGTGCGGTAACTCAGAGAACTAATGAGATTGGTATTCGACGGGCTCTCGGCTCTAGCAATAGGAAAGTATTGTGGGTGTTTTTACGAGAGGGGGCGCTTTACCTATTTTGGGGTGCGGCTATAGGTGGTGTTTCTGCTGTATTAATAAGCGGAGCACTAGCGGGCTTTTTTAACGATATTCTAACTTTTCTCCCTATTATCGTACCTGTTGTTATCGCCACAATTGCAGCTCTGGTGTTACTCGCTTCCTATCTCCCTGCGCGAAAAGCTATAGCAATCGAGCCAGGGGATGCTTTGCACTATGAGTAAAGGCGAGGGATAGATATGCTCAATGAACTGATTTTCAGCTTTCGTTTGTTACGAAAAAACCTGTCATTTTCAATAACTAGTCTTATTGTAATTACACTCGGTCTTACAGTTTCGTTGTGTGTGTTTTCGATTCTCTATGAATTTAGAAAGGCCCCGCCTTTTCCTGAAGGTGAACGTTTTGCGGTAGTAAAAGTTTTTGATCAGGTCAGCGGTTCCGAGCTGAATATGCCTGATCTATCTGGCTACGTATTCCAAACCCTTGGATCTCAGGCCAACAGCTTCGATCAATTCGGAATGCTGAGCTACGGAAACTCAAGCGTGGTCGTGGAAGACGATATGCGACCGCTTAACAGTGTTTCGATAACACCGAATTTGATGGAGATGACACAGCTTGTCCCAACACTTGGTAGGAACTTTGTTACAGAAGACGGTGTTCCTGGCGCAACGCCAGTGACAGCAATCAGCTATCAGTTGTGGCAGAGTCTATTCCTCGAAAGTCCAGAGGTGATTGGACAGGAAGTTCGTGTCGACAATATCCCACATACTATTGTTGGTGTCATGCCAGAGGATTTTCAGTACCCACTCGCGCAAGATATATGGGTTCCGCTTCAGGTTCCTGAGTCGGGGTTATTACCTGTTGGTGCGCTTTATTGGTTAGCGGGCAAATTGGGGCCAGAAGCTACCATGGAGTCGGCT
>Ga0316189_10006634_pt1 | contig 11017 bp, 15 predicted proteins | sample LowCovwburrow_MG_FD_204930 | JGI IMG/M metagenome (GOLD analysis project Ga0316189, IMG submission 204930) | Coastal sediment microbial communities from Maine, United States - Lowes Cove worm burrow | ecosystem: Environmental > Aquatic > Marine > Coastal > Sediment | place: USA: Maine... | reverse complement strand
CTGGTGTTGAAGGGGTATCGATCCCGCTAGAGTGTCAGCCGGTTGATGAGACTAAGATGCTTGAGTATTTCTCTGAAGCTGCGCAAGAAGTACTTGAAGCAGAGGTAGTAGAACAGAATTGAGCGCATAGAATAACGTTACAAGACAGGTAAAGGGAAGGGGGTATAGGCAAGGCTTAGCGGAGTAGGGTCACTCTGTAAAAGCCTTGCCTATTTTATATCTACTTCGGGTCATTATGTAACAACGGGTCATCATGTAACAAGAACATTTGAATATCGATGTTACCATCTGGGTTTTCTGTGTAGATGTACATTTGCCGTTTGGTAGGGGCATCGAACTCAGGAAGGGGTGGTGGATAATGTATGGGCTCCGTTGGTGCAAGTCTGGCGATGGTACCATCCTTACAGTGCCGCTCACCTGTGGCTGATACGTTATGACAGCCATCAGCGGCATACCCGCCGGGATGTGCTAATACACTCTTCCCTGAACAGGTGGCAATAGAGAGACATAGAATAAGCGCGAGTACGAATCGATGATTATAGTTAAACATCAGCCTTACCCTTTATAAGCTCGTCAGGTAGTGCCATTGCAGTCACAATTTGATCCTGTGCATATCTGATAACAGCATCTGGGTCATACTCCGCCATTTTAGTAATAGCTAACACATCAACAGTGTTTAGGGTAATTTCCTTGATCCGAATACCACCAACACATCCGCCCACGCGAACCTCTCGCACTTCTCCATTTACTAATAAGAGTTTCATCCTAAACCCTCCTTTTCCAGTGCCTTAATAGTACGCTCGATACTATCAGCCTCTTCAGTCACCGCGAACTTTAGAGAACCTAGAACAGACCTCATCACTCTGGGGCCGATTCTACGATACCATCTAACAATAGCATCAAACTCTTTAACAGTACCCACGCAAGGGGTATGGTCCTTTATATAATGGGCACGACATTTCTTAGCACTCTCGATGGCCCAATTCATGTTGGTGCCTGTACCACACCATCGGCCATTAGGTTGAGTGATACTACCCTTAGCAGTTAGTACTCTAAGAAAGACATGATCACCATCGTACTCAACAGGGCCAATTAGTAAGTCGTGATTAAACATCAGCCAAGCCCATTGGTGTTGTCTACGATGTCTATGCTGTCAATCAATTCAATCTTAATAATTGATGCCGGTATTATTCCAGTAATTTGAATAGCACCAACCATATCGTAAGAATCAACCAACATAACCTGCGGCATCTGACAATTCATGTACAGTACTTTATACCGATTCATCTTTCTCCTCCTTCTTGATAGGGTAACGTTTTACCATCTCCTGTGCAGTGATTGCCTTAGCGCCCATATGGATTGCAAAGCGCCTCTTCGATTTGCTAAGATCGTAGTGCGGTCCTCTTGGATGTTCTTGCCGCCAAGACCGCTTAAGTCCTAATACACGCGCCATACCATCCAACTCTTCTTCAGAGTCGGCCATCATATGACACATCTTCATGCCGCGAAACGTAGCGCTAAAATCATCAACATAAACCATTAGATGTACCTCTTACTGATTGCTGTCTTACAGGCACGTACATAAGTATGCCTGCCTGCATCTCGCATTGATTGATCGATGGTAGTGGAACTACCGTCACCATGGGTCAAAATCTCCATCCGAGGATCATCCCAATGGGTAGGTTCGATGGAACCTTTAATACTCCACTCCATAACCATGTTCTGGAATGACTTATGTGGAGATGTGGCAGGAAGTGTTACCGGGATGACAATCTTGCCCAAAGCAAAAGCCATACCAAGATCAAATAAGCTACCTTGCGACTTACCATCCCATAGCACATGAACAAAGTCAGCATCTCTGATAGCGGCTCTATTGTCTCGACAGATACGCAGGCCCGTATTGTCATCTTGATTGGTATCACGGTGCGGCCAGTGAACAGTAAAGCCCTGTTTCTCCAGCTCATGCACCACTTGCTCCGATTCAGCAACATCGACACCACGAACCGGGCAAATCAAAAACGTCTTCTTACTCTCTGTTGAGTCCATAACCATCCTTCTCCTTTAATAAAGTACTGCATGGGGCATCACACCTGCCATCTTCTTAAAGTAACTACAGGCACTGCAAATCTTCCTAAATCCACGAGGTCTGCCTAAATGGGGTACAATATCTTCTTTGGATACTTCTGCTGGTACAGTTGAACCGCAACCTCTCATACAATCTACCCGAATGGTAACAAGTTCGTGTTCTAGGATAGGTGCTGGGGTAAGTGCGGCAGTTTCTTTGACTATCTTCGTTAAATTCCTCCTTACAGGGGCTCGTCTGGGCATAATATCCTCTCCTTGTTGGGTTTGTGCGTGATATCTTCACGCGATATAGTTATTCATAAACACCATTATAGGTGAAGTCCCATGAAGAAGAGGTAAAGACACTTCCCTACTGACTATAAAAATAATCAGTTTCGTCTTTACCTCTGAATCGTTGTAATCCAACACCATTACTGGAGCCAGCCCACGATATCGAGGATCACAGCGCTTTACATTGCCTGTGACTGACCAGACTATCCTAGCTTGCCAGCTAGTCCATCGCGCTCTAGTCCTTCGACACACGCTCGGTTTGATGGATTCCCGCAGTAACCAAATACATCTGAGCGCTGCCGTTAGGGTCACTCCGTCCACTTAGATGTACCATTCTGGTATTATCGTTTTGGATTTAAAACAGTTTGATTAGGTGGCACCAGAGACACCGGATGCCAGAGAGATGGAACAGAAAAAGGCTTTAGAAAATCAACAGGCTACAAATACACAGTTTCAAGCGCCAGCAAGTAAAACGGTGCAACCTGTTGATTTTCTAAAGCCTTTTCCACATTTCACTTACTGGCAAGCCAGAGAGTAGCACAACTAAAGAGCAAATGCAATGGTTAATTTAAGAATATTCTTGCTTATTGAAAAGTTATGAATTACATTATCCCAAATATCTGATTCTCCCCTTTATTTGATTCTTGAAAGGATTGATTATGAAAACGGCTCCTAAATGGCTACAGGCTGCGTTGTGTGAGTTAGGTATCAAAGAGATCGTGGGGGAAGAGCATAACCCTCGTGTGTTGGAGTACCACGATACCACCACACTTGATGCAGATACGGATGAGGTGCCTTGGTGTTCCTCTTTTGTTAATTGGTGCATCGAACAGGCTGGTCTAAAGGGTACTCGTTCCGCCGCTGCTCGATCATGGTTACAATGGGGTAGGGAGGTTTCTGAACCCTGCTTAGGCTGTCTGGTGGTCCTTTCGCGTGGAGACAGCCCCACGAGTGGTCATGTCGGCTTCTATATAGAGTCGGTCAACCATGGCAAGCATGTTAATATTCTCGGCGGCAACCAAAGCAACACCGTCAAGCTTGAAACCTTCCCCGTTGAGCGTGTTCTCGCATACATCATGCCAGATGATGAAGAGAATGCACCTAAGTCTAAGAAGAAGTCTTTCGGTAAGAAATCATAATCCATCATAACAAAGGAGAATCATTATGTCAGGTTTTGTTCGTTCGCTCCGCTCAGCATTATTGAACCACTTTTTCGGCAAGGTTGAACTGACTTGGAATGCAAGTCGTCCACTCTATATCGGCCTATCCTCCACACCGCCTACAAGTTCTGGTGGTAACTTCACCGAGGAAACCATCGGCAACAACAACTACGCAAGAGCTGCAACAACCCCATCTGATTGGGATGTTGCTGTTGATGGCGATCCCTGTATCCTTGATAATGCCAATCCGGTTACATTCAATGTTGCAACGGGCGGTCCATGGCTCGGCGGTAATGATGTAACCCATGTCGGCATCTTTGAGAGTGCTTCCGGCGGTACCCCGATTGCATGGGGAGTATTACCAGTTGCGAAACCGATCCTTGAGAATGACATCGCTAACTATGCTGCCGGTGACATCGACGTTACCATGAACGGTAGCTGATACGTTTGAGGTTTGGATGTGGGTGTGATGCTTACATCCAAATCCCAAAACTATTAACTACAGAGGGAATATATTATGGCCGGTATAGTTTGGTGCGAAAGCTTAACAGTAGGCGCAGAAGCCCTTAATGCTGTAGATGTTTCACTGCAAGCAGGTTCTCTTACCGCTATTACATTTGATAGCGGCATTGTTTACTTTCATAAATACAACACAGAGAATACAGACGCAGGTGATGGTCTACAGACAATAGAGCCTCTTGTCGGCAGTGGGGCATGGGAACTTCAGGGCATGAGGGCGATGAACCTCAACTTCGCTGACCTTGGAGTTTATGTAGGCGCAAGCCAAGCCACCTTCGATGCCAATAAGAAAACCTATGCTCAATGGCTTATTGATAAAACAGGCTACTGGTCATGGATGGATATTTCCAATGAAACCGCATTCGCCTCAGCTACTATAATAGGCAACGGTGGTATTTTGATTGGTGGTGACGCCGCTGCTATTGCTACCGGGTTTGGTATTGCTTCTCAGGTCTTAGTAGGCGATGGTGGTATACTGATTGGTGGTAATGCTACTGTTTCTAGCGGTCTAAACCTAGCAGTTGCTATACTGTCTGGTGATGGTGGTGCCTTAATAGGTGGTAATACTACCGTTGTAGCTACGGGCCTTGGCGCTGGCGCTGCTGCTATTGCTGGTGATGGTGGTTTGCTGATCGGTGGTGATGCTGTAGTTGCTACCAGTGTTAATGTAGCATCAGCCGCAATTACTGGTGATGGTGGTCTGCTTACCGGTGGTGATCTTGCCGCTATAGCTACTGGCCTTGGTATTATAGGCTACACAATGACAAGTAATGGCGGTGCACTGATAGGCGGTGCTGTTGCATCTATGACTACTGGCCTTGGTGCTGTTGGTGCTGCTCTGGTTGCTAATGGTGGTGCTGAAATAGGCGGTGATATTGCCGTTATGTTCGCTGAGGCTGTCTCTACAGCAACAGCCTACACATGGCCTTTCCTTGTATCGGGGGCCTCGGCTGCCGGAACCGATCTATTATTTGGCCCATCAACATCCTCCTATTCTGGAGCCAGTGGTATTGTACTGTATCCGAAAGTATACGGCCCAGTAACAGGTTTTTATATGCATACTAGGCATTTCTTTAATATGGATTACTGGGAGATGCATGGGAACGGCAATCCGAAGACTTTCCAATTCACGGTGAAAGGCACACACGATGCAGGTAATGTGATAATTAAAGCTTACCGTGCGGCCACGCATAGTACATATGTTGCTGCTGCTGCCGACTTACGATACTATGAAAACGGTGTGTATAAAAGCACTACCGTTGTAAACGCAACTACCTCCACTAATTACTCTATACCGTTTTCAGGCGGTACTGATGTTGTTATCAAATTTGAGCTTCTTGAACCTTTCCAAGAGGGCACCCATGATAGAGGTGATGGTGTGATGAGCTTTACGCAAGCAGAGCTTGTGCCCGGAGTACAGATTGATGACGTCGCTTTGTACGTGCAACTTATAAAAATAGAAGTCAATGGTGGTGCCGGTGATTTCGCAGTTGGGACGTTGACCACCTTAGCAACAACAACAGCGGGAGATGGTGTCAATACAACCATCACCGGCACAGATTGGACGTTGGTTACACCGGTGTCCACTGGTGGATATATTGTTGGTGGTACTGGGCTATTAATGGGTAATAATGGGTCAATAGATACAGGTGATGCCACAATAACACTGCCGAATCTTCCAGAAGATGGTACCCTTGTTCTGGCTCTAAGAACAGGCAACGTAGGAAACACCACACTTGAAAATTGCACGATACATCTTGACGGTACTCTTGCTTTCACATGGCCCGACGACGGTGCAGGTAGAAGCAATACACCACAGCTTGTTAAAATTCCAGTGACTGCCGGAACTAGAGTTTTGGTGTTTGACTCGACTTCGCAAGCAGGTCTAAACTCAGTGGTGCTATCTGCCATCCTATACTACCCTCTGGTTCCTTAATTATGAGTGTATTATATAGAAAACCTAAGATTAGTTCTTTCCGGGACAGTCGGTGTAATCATGTCTATATATGATAGGTTGGAATTTAGCGTTACTGGCCTCTTATCACCAGCTAGGCAATCCTCTTCAGGTCTAATGTGGAGTGCCACTGATTCTCATGGGAGAGTTGTACCAACTGGTGGTTTACTAGGCGGCGGTATTGTCAGTCTGCATGTTTTTAAATATGCTGGGGAGCTACTCATAAATGAAACCAAGGGGATGATTACTATTCCCCAGACAATAGTTGATGGGATACTAATATTCTACGTAAAAGGTGACAGTGATCTTACAATACGTAGAAATGGTACAGCAATCCACTCATTTACACAGACAGACAATAATCAGTTTAATAGAATATCAATACCATACACTGGTGGTACTGGATTAACATTTGAGTTTGAAATCACAAATGCCCCAATAGCCACTGAGTACGATTTTACGGCAAAAATCTCAGATGTCATGTTTGCTGATGGCTCTGATGAATCAGTACTGTTATTAGAATCATTTCAAAACCTACCCTCTGGTAAACTAACACAAACTCCGGTTGCTGGCTCTAATGGTGTCTCTTGGCTTGGTGTTGCGGGAACCTCCGCTGAGGTATTAAATAATCCTCTTGTGTTAATTGCAAATGAATCAGATGAAGGTTTAATGGGTAGCGGAATGCTGATGTTAGCTAATGGCCCGGTTGTTCTCGGAAGTAAGACTATTAATACTCAATATTTAAGGGACTCCAGAGGAGCGATTGCACGACTTCCAGCGATGGGTTCCGGCACCCTACATCTTTTATTTAAATCCACCGGCTCTGGGTACATATCCCCAGCAATATTAAATATCTACGAAAATGACTCTTTGATAAGGCGAATACAGGTACCAAAATCCAGCTATTACTTTTACCAGAAAATACCTTTCAGTGGGGATGTTTCTACAATTGACTATCGTTTTGAGATTGAAGATAAGGGGTTACTCGCTTTTGTGTTTCTTGGTTTTGCATTTTGGGAGGTGGCTTAATGTCTTATGATACAGCAAAAGCAACAAATGACCCCCTAGCCTCCTCAGCTTGGCATCTCATTGATCTTGATGTTATGAGGGCTCATAAAATAACTAAAGGCGATCTTTCGGTAATTATATCTCAAGAAATAACAGGTTTTGTTTATCAGGAGGATTTAGCAGGAATTGCCTCACAAGTCGATTCAGGTGGGATGCCTTTATCTCCTTCCAGTGATTACCATAGTGCCTTTATTACTGGTATGATATTTGCCGAACATAACAATGGTCGCGGAATTGTTGGCATGTCTCCTGATTGCACTCCACATGAGGCATCTGCTCTAGCTCTTACGTTCATAGAGCGGCTTCAACTAGCTGTTGATTATACAACCAACGGTTACAGGTATGTGTATTCTGCATCATCTGGGACACTACAAAATGATGTAGGAGAGCCAGAAGCAGTGGCGGCGTTATATGCCACAGGAAAAGGGCTTTATTTTAATTCTGCTGGAAACGATGGTGGTGATAGGGATGCTCTCCCTTATGTAGACACCCCTGAGATGTTTTATGTAGGGGTGACATACCCTTTTGATATGTTTTTTCCATACGGTAATTTTATATATCCCGCGTATTGGTGTGGTTACGGTAATAGCGTAAAAGCTCTCTTGCCGGGCAACTGGTTGATTTCTTGTAATGGCTCTAATATAACTGTTCCTAATGCCGAAGTCGGAGATTCATACGCTCAAGGTGATGGTACTTCATATGCCACACCGATCCTTAATGGAATTATTGGCCTAATCTGGACGGTAAATCCCAGTCTCACAACAACGCAAGTATTGCAGATTGTAGAGGATTGTGGTGATCGTATCAGGTGCTCTTGGGTCGGTTTACGGTATGGCACAGAAAAATCACCGAATGTGTATAAAAGTCTACTTAAAGCTCAATCAATGCTTTCTGAGAATTCAGGTAAGATTTTTCCATACATCAAGTTTCATGGTGCTTTTACTGGTGATGAGGTGTCTACCGTTATCGACCCAGCGACCTCACTACAAACAACAACTTTAGATGGAAAGGTGTTGTGTGAATTAAATGCTTATGGTGCTAGCTGGACACAGGCAGGGACAGTAACACTTTATGCTGACGATACTGTTATTTACACAGGCCCACCAACCGTTCTTGCACTAAATAATAGTATTACCGCAATCGATTCGATGATATCATACGGGTCTGTTTCTGGTAGTGGTTTTACAGTAGGAAATGTGTCAGCATCAGATGGAGACTTTCAAGCTATTAAGCTCAATTTCCCCTCAGTTGTTGGTGTAGATTATTTTGAGTTCACTATGGATTTCACAGGTGCAAACTCATTCCTGTTTGATTTGTACCAATCTATGTCTAACACAACCTCATGGTTTGAGATAAGATTATATATTGATGGTACACTTATTACATCTGTTGTTCCTATCGAAGAGGTATACCCAAATTATTTCGACACGAAAGCAATAGATGCCTCAGCGTTTACAGGTGATTGTATTGTCAGGGTAGAAAGGGATGTATGGTTAACAGGTGGTACCCCCACATTTGCCATGAAAAACTTCCGCACTACAGCTGACTACCTTTGGGATACAGGTTTTGTTTGGGACGTGACTGCCCCTGAAACGCGTAACTTGCGCCTTGAGGCAACAACAGATGGTGGGGAAATAACGGAAACGGTTTATTTTGCCCCCGACCTAGACCCACCAGTAACAGAGAACCTACTTGCATCGGAGGGTTCTGGAACTGGTGATGTGATTACGCTACAAGAAATAGGGACAGATGATAGCCAGCCCGTAACCATTCAATACCAATGGGGTGATGTTGTTGGGTACCATGATTGGGTTGACTATACAGCCCCTTTCGCATTACAAGTGGGTGTGTTATGGTGGCGTGGCGTGGATGCTTTGGGTAACAAAGAAGTACCACAATCTAGGGTCTATACGGCAGATTCCTTTTGGGGAAATCAAAACGGAACTATTGTTTTAAGAGATATCAATGGGGCGGTTTTACCGTTCGTACTATCAAACCAGTAAAGGAGACAGATTATGCAAGTATTTGCAGACGTGGGAGCGGTGGACGTTTTAACCGATTATTTTAAGAGTGGTGTTGATTTCACTCTTCAGTTGTTCACCGACAACGCATCGCCAGCTCGCGGCGATACCAATGCAAGCCGCACCGTTCCTGATGCTACGGGTGGTTATGCCGACAAGACTCTAACCGTTGCCGGTGCAACTGTATCAGACCCTGCAATCCCGCAGGTTGCATGGGCACAACAGGTGTTCACGTTCACCGGGGCTATTCAGGGTGCCGGTACTATCTACGGCTATCAGATTCTGCGCGGAACGACTCTGATTACTCAGGAATTATTGGCTGTCCCGTTCACACCTGCCAACAATGGCGATCATATTGACATTACCCCGATCATCCAGTTGGGTAATGGCGATCCAGCGGCTTAATTGATATGAGTGGCGCATTCTTAGACACAGGCAACACCCTCTGGATTAACCAGAATAACCATATCTGGGGCCAGTTTACTATTGTTGATATGTCTGTTGTTGTAGCTTCCGTTTCTGACTTGGTTGCAACTTGGCAAAGACAACAAAAGCATACTGTAGTTATGCCTAGTGTTGCTGATGTATCAGCAGATCAGCAAAGAATGCGTCAACTAGCTTCAACGCTACTCAATAGTGTTGATCTTTCAGCTAATCTCACTGGAACTAGGGGAATGTCTACCACACTACCTAGTTCCAGTGAGGTAAGCGCCGTTATGGGGCTTGTTCTTAGCTTTTTGGTACCTATAGGCACAACAACCGACCTTGACACAGCATTACGTCGTAATAGTAACTTTTCAACCTCTATGAACACTGTAGCTGACCTAGACGCAGTACAACAACGTGTTAGAGAGATGATTACATCCCTAGACGCCCATTCTGGTATGATAGTAGATATGCAACGGAATGTTGGCTTTTCTTCTGACTTAGAAAGCACCACTGACCTGTCAATCGTTCTTTCACGGATTGTTAACTTTAGGTCAGTTTTAGATACAGTAAGTAATTTACTGATTGTACTATCTGCACAATTTGTAGAAATGACCGCTACGCTTGATAACTCAACTAATGTAGACATTAGCCGCTTGCAGAGAATGCGTCAAATGTCAGCCAGTATGGCAAGCGTGGGTGATATTACCGGCCTACTACAAAGACTAGCAGGCTTAAATACTGCGCTTGAAAACATATCAGATGTCAGGAACGACCCAACGGTAATGCGAAACATGTCCACTGCGATGGACTCTGTTTCCGACATTTACATCTTATTGTCGGCGTATGTGGTATCAATGTCTGCAACGCTGGCTTCCGTTTCCGGTGTAGAAGCAAACCCCACCAGAGCCAGAAACATGCAAACATCCGTGAGCATGGAATCAGGGGCAAGTGGCTTCCTTGGTGTTCTTCGGAGCATGCAGAGTACCTTAGATAATATCTGCAACCTACTTCCAACCGGTGATGAACTGCCTCACGAGATTATAGAGCTTCAGAGTTTCATTACTACTCAGATTGAAATGTATTCAGAAATTGCACTTAAGGAAGAGGGCGATTCAAGTATAACAACCAGCGTTAATGTTAAGTCTGGTATCTTTTAAATAAAGGAGTATGTGATGGGTAAAATCTATGTCGGGGATGTGGGTACTGAGATTATCGTCGATTGTGGTGAGGATATAACTAACGGGGTTGACCCTGTGTTGAAGGTATTACTTCCAGATGGTACAGAGGTGGAATGGACCTGTTCTGTTGTAGAGACTACCAAGTTACGGCATGTGTCCGATGCTAATACCTTCAAGGTAAAGGGCCAGCACAAGCTACAGGCATATCCTAATCTACCAAACTGGATAGGTAGAGGCAAAACCAAAGCAATCACCGTGTACGCAAAGTACACTTAACCTACAGGAGCCACTAATGCTAAGATTGCGTTCTACCCTACCTACCTTGTTTTGTTG
>Ga0316189_10006632_pt1 | contig 11018 bp, 9 predicted proteins | sample LowCovwburrow_MG_FD_204930 | JGI IMG/M metagenome (GOLD analysis project Ga0316189, IMG submission 204930) | Coastal sediment microbial communities from Maine, United States - Lowes Cove worm burrow | ecosystem: Environmental > Aquatic > Marine > Coastal > Sediment | place: USA: Maine... | reverse complement strand
GAGGAAATCATTCTCGCCATGCGATTGGTATGGGAACGCATGAAAATCGTAATCGAGCCTTCGAGTGCAGTAGCCCTGTCAGTCGTTTTACGAGAAAAGGAAAAGTTCAGAAATCGCAAAACGGGGATAATTATTTCGGGAGGGAATGTTGACTTCCGATTTCCCTGATAAAAATATTTATTCATACTATTATATATCCTATTTTTAGGAGACCTTTTGAAATGTGTGATTAGAATTTCTATAAGCTCTTTTTGATGCAGTACTAGGCAAAAAAAGGTATAAAAAAATAATCGATATATTTTAAAATAGTCTCTAAAACAAATAAAAAGTAAAAACTCATGGGAACACGAAGAAATTTTTTGGAAAAATTGACCGTTTCGGCCGTTGGCCTACCACTTTTATATCATCCTTCAAATCTTTTTGCCGCTGCTGGGGATCCTTATGAAGGCCCTATTTTGAAAGTGGCAATAATGGGCTTGGGCAGCTACGGCACTCGAGTAGCAGAGGCTATGAAAGATTGCAAACGGGCCAAGTTGGTCGGGGTGATTAGTGGTACGCCCTCTAAAATTACCGACTGGCAAGCGAAATATGGCATTCCAAAGAAGAACTGCTACAATTACGAAAATTTCGATGCCATAAAGGATAATTCCGATATCGATGCCGTTTATGTTATTACTCCGAACGGACTTCACAAAAACCAATCGATTCGTGTTGCCAAAGCGGGTAAGCACGTCATCTGCGAAAAACCTATGGGTATCAACGCAGCGGAAGGCCAGGCTATGGTCGATGCCTGCAAGGCCGCCAATGTAAAACTATTGATCGGTTATCGTATGCACTATGAGCCGAAAACTATGGCGGTTATTCAAATGCGAAAAGATGGCGAATTCGGTAAACTCAAGTTCTTTCAAGGCCAATCTGGTTTTGTAATTGGAGACCCGACCCAATGGCGACTAAATAAAGAATTGGCCGGTGGCGGTGCTATGATGGATATCGGTATCTACTCTATCAATGGCTCGCGCTATATGCTGGGCGAAGACCCTATTTGGGTTACGGCACAGGAAACCAAAACGGACCCTGTTAAATTTAAGGAAGGCGTTGACGAGACCATCCAGTTTCAAATGGGCTTCCCAAGCGGTGCCGTTGCCAATTGTCTATCAACTTACAATATGCGTCATCTTGACCGGTTTTTTATGACCGGGGAAAAAGGCTTTGTAGAAATGAAACCCTCAACGGGTTATGGCCCCATTGAAGGTCGTACCCATAAAGGTGAACTTACCCAGCCCCATGTAACCCATCAGACATTACAAATGGACGGTATGGCCCAACTCATTTTTGAAGGTGTACAGCCTATTGTGCCCTTAGATGGTGAAGAAGGTGTAAAAGACATGAAAATTATCGATGCGATATTCGAGGCCGTAAAGACTGGTGGCAAGGTTGAGATAGAAGTATAATGGTCTAGGAATCTAATATTCCATTAGTTCGATTGTTCTAAAATCAATAGGATGACTGTTCGATTGTAAGGAGATATAACCTCCTTTCACGGCAGTGTCTCCTTTTTCCATCAAGGTTTTAGCCGTTTCGTTTTCAGGATCATAGGTAGGGTTGGCATAATTAAGAATTTCTTCCCCATTTACATAGTGGGTAATTTGTCCATCTTTAATATCGATTTCTAAGGTTACCCATTGGTCTCCATGAAAAGCTCGTGAAATTGTTGGCTGAATACAGGTTGTGCTATTCTTTTCTCCGTTTATTTCAAAAAACATTCCGTTTGCGCAGGCTGCACCGACCGGTCGGGCTTCGGTGCCGTTGCTACCGTGCAGATTATATTCGAGACAGACGGGGAAAGGTTGGTTCAATTTTTGGGTCTCTGGGGGCTGGCCATGAAACTGTATACCGCTGTCACGGTAGCCCCACTTAGGGGCACCGGGCGCTGTTTGGCCTACGAAGCGGTATTCCACTTTCAACCGATAATCTGAAAGCTTTTTGTTATAATAGAACGTGCCAAAGCGGTCATTCAGATCCTCTCCATAACCGTCGTAGCGGATGCTCAAAATACCATTTTCTACTCGAAAAGTGTTTCCGAAGTTTTCGCCCAAAGGGTAGCTGCTTATTTTCATCGTCCAGCCTTCCAGGTCTTTTCCATTGAATATGGAAACCCAGTTTTCTTTTTGTGAACTTTTAATGGATGTGGGAGATGCATCTTGTTTCTCGATTTTTTTATCCCTGCAAGAAATACCTCCGATGGCTATTAAAAGAACTAAAAGGATTTTGTTTTTGACAGGACATATCATCGGTCGGTTTTTAAAAAGCTCGCCCTAAAAGTAAACATATTTCGAAACAGCCTTTAAATATTAAAGCAAGATTGTACACCAGACCCAAGATATTGCGATGCAATGACCAATACGAAGCGATCATTACGACAGCTTTCACCGTTTCTATAGTTCTTCGTTAATCCTGAAGTGCCCAATGTTAGCAATTCAAAAAAAAAGGAATTCAGCAAAAGAAGAAGGATAAAGTTGAGCCGAATGATTAAATTTGAAAGGAGCGCTTTTTAAGCCTACTTCTTAAATAACGAATCTATTTACCATAAGTTGACACTTATACTTAAATTTTAAAGAAGACCTATGAATATCGCCATGCTCGGCTCAGGTTTTATCGCCCGTTTTTATGCCGAATCGTTACATGCCCAACGAAGAACCGATCGCATAACCAGTGTATATTCCAGAAATTTGGAAAATGCCAAACGTTTTGCCGACGATTATCAACTGCAGCACCATACAGACGTCATGCAGGAAGCTATTAACCGCGAAGATATTGATGTGGTATTAATTTCTCTTCCGAATCATTTACACGAAGCCGCGGTTGCAGAATGTGTTAAGGCGAAAAAAAATGTAATCTGTACCAAACCCTTGGGAAGAACAGCGGCCGAGGCCAAACGTATGCTAGATATGGTAGAGGAGGCCGGTATCTTCGGAGGCTATTTAGAAGATCTTTGTTATACTCCTAAATTTTTGAAGTCGCTCGAAAGTGTAAAGCAAGGTAGTATAGGGCGTGTACTTTGGGCAAAATCCAGAGAGACGCATCCGGGACCGCATAGCGATTGGTTCTGGGACAAAGAAAAATCAGGTGGCGGAGCAATTATTGATTTGGGTTGCCATTGTGTTGAAATTAGCCGAAATTTTATTGGGAAGAATGTAAAACCATTAGAAGTGATGTGCTGGGCCGATACCCAGGTCCATCCTATTGATGCAGAAGACCATGCCATCGGTTTGGTCAAATATGCCAACGGCGCCATCGGGCAGTTCGAAGTAAGTTGGGTATTTCGTGGCGGTATGGATTTACGAGACGAGGTTATGGGCACTGAAGGTACCATTTGGATCAATAGCTTTTTGCGTACCGGTTTCGAGATGTTTACAACGGGCAAGGGCGAAGAATATGTCGCTGAAAAGGCTGAGGTGAACAAAGGATGGTTATTTCCGGTTGGGGACGAATCCCACGAATTAGGTTATCCCCACATGTTTACCGATATGTTCACGGCCATTGAAGAAAAGAGAGATGCCCAAGAAACCTTTTACGACGGTTATGTAGTCAATGCGATATTGGATGCCGCCTATAAATCGGCCGAAACCAAATTATGGGAACCGGTAATTTTGGAAGACTGGCGAGGCGATCAGCCCGAAATAGCTGCAAAAGAATTTATATCGTACAATGAAGACTACTATTTGATTAAGGAAGAAGTATTGCCAAACGGGGACAGGAAACTGATTTTAAAGCATAAAATTTCGGGGGAAGTTATTCAAAAAACAGACTCCTAAGATTTTAGCTTTTCAATCGTCTGGTCGCTTTCTGGACTTACCCATTCTGAACCTGAATTTTCTTCAAACCCATTTAGGTTAGAATTTTTTATTGCATCGGCATCTACTTTTACCAAAGGGGTGTAACTGGCGTGCTGCCCTTCTTTGTAAGGATTATTTCGTGCGGCATTATAACAACAAATAAGTGACCAACGGGAATGGTCCGATCGGTTTTGGTCTGATCGATGTAAAATATTACAATCGAAAAACATGGCATCACCGGGATCCATTTCACAATAGACCAACGGAAATCTTTCTTTAGCAACATTGACGCGCTCCATGTCTGCACCGGCCTGTTCCCCTGTCAAGGAATGGTCGACCCGACCCATGGTATGGGATCCTCGCAGCACTTGTAGGCATCCATTTTCTTTGGTGGCCTTATCCACGGCAATGGTAACACTGGTCAAAAGGGGTTGCAAGAGCCCAAAATTGTACCAATAGCCATAATCTTGGTGCCAGGTCCATGCGCCGCCGACCTTGGCATCTTTTAGAATCATCTTGGAATGGTAATGATACACCTCTCCCTCCAACAGCTCTTCAGCTACATTGACGATACGCTCGCTTCTAGCAAACGCTCCGTAGATATTGTCGCCGGGGTGGTTCCAAATGGACAGGCGTACCGTACCTCCCTCACCATCGTCCCGTCCGTAGGAACGTTTATCAAGTTCTCGATCGGCTAAAGCGGCTTTTTTGAGCATTCCGATTTCCTCTTGGTCAAAAAGAGTTTTAAGCAGAAGATAACCGTCTTTTCTATAGGCATGTAACTGTTCTTGGGTCAATATCATCTTATTTAATATAAAGCCTGATTTCTATTATTCAGGCTTCTAAAATTACAAAATTATTAATGGCGAGGCCCTTCCCTTAACTCAAAAATAGCGTTCCTAATTGTACAGTTTTAATTATCTATATAGCTCCCGAGTTTTGTGGTATCTACACATCGGATCACAAAATACGGATACTGAAATCCTATCATAAAAATTGGAATGAAGCGAACAAAATGGCATAAACTAAAAAGAGCCTTATCGTTAGACAAGGCTCTTTTACGAGAACACTATATGAAAATGAAAAATTTTACTTCCGATTAATTACAAGGCAAACATAGGCAGAGACTTTTGAGCTTACAATTAAATGATGTGAACGGCTTGAATTCTGTTGTGAAATGATTCGTTTAGGGCTCAAAATAATTTCTAAATGCCCGATTGAAGATTCTAAGGCAATTTTAACATTTGAAAGCAGTGTTTTTTTGTAGCTTAAAACGCTGAACCGGTTCAATGTTAAATACATCCTATGAACAACACTATAAAACTTAATGTAAACGGAAAGGAACATCATGTAAATGTCGCCCAAGATACACCATTGCTCTATGTTTTGCGTAACGAGCTTCAACTGAACGGACCGAAATTTGGTTGTGGTCTTCAGCAGTGTGGTGCCTGTATGGTAATCAAAGATGGTGAGTCTGTTCTCTCTTGTCGGTTGCCGATAGCTGCGGTAGCAAAATCGAAGATTCGCACTTTGGAGGGATTGGCCGACGAAAGCGGAAAATTGCATAGGGTGCAGCAAGCCTTTGTTGACGAACAGGCTGCGCAATGTGGGTATTGTCTCAATGGACTGATTATGGCCTCTGTGGCCTTGCTTGAAAAAAATAAAAAACCCAGCGATGCGGAAATAAGGAAAAAATTAGCGACCAATATCTGCCGTTGCGGGGTTCATTCAAGAGTTATCAAGGCCGTAAAAAAAGCGGCAACAAAATCATAGTCATATGGGTTCTACACGGCGCGACTTTATTAAACAAATAGGATATGTAAGTATTGGTTTTTCCATGATGGGAACTACCTGTATTGCTGGGAATAATTACTTTGATGCGAAATTACAAAACACTCTGGATAAAGACAGGATCAATGCGTGGTTGCAAATTCTTGAAAATGGAAAAATACGGATTTTTACAGGTAAGATAGAACTTGGTCAGGGAATCAGGGTAGCAGTCATGCAAATGGCAGCGGAAGAATTGAATACCGACCCAAACTTAATTGAAGTTCATATTGCCGAAACGGGCATAACACCCGATGAGGGCTTTACCGCCGGCAGCCATTCCATAGAGTCAAGTGCGGTTTCGATACGAAATGCGGCAGCTTCCGCACGTGAAATCATTTTGAAAATAGCCTCACAAAAATGGGATACACCCGTTTCACAATTATGGCTGAAAGACGGCAAAGTCATGGGGCCTCAAAAAGAAATGACCCTTTATGAGCTTTTGGAAGGCCGGCAAATAGAAAAAAATGTAGAAAAGGTATCCGAATACAAAGGAAAAACAATCCGGAAGTTCGTGGGGCAACCCATACAAAGAAAAGATATTGAGGCCATGGTCAGGGGGCATCAGGTATTTGTTCAAGACCTCCGGTTTCCGAATATGGTGCACGGTCGGGTAGTTCGCCCACCAAGTTATACTTCCAATTTAATCTCGGTCGATGAAGCCGAAATTAAAAAATTGCCCGGGTTTTTAAAGCTGGTACGCAAGGGTAGTTTTGTAGGCGTATTGGCCAAAGAGGAATATCAGGCTGTCAAATTGATGGTAAAAGGTAAGCAGGTGACAACTTGGAATTCGCCGGAAAATTTACCAGCCAGTTTTGATTTAAAGGACCATATAAAAAGCCTCCCGGCAGATATTGAAATACATGAGACCAAGGGTGATGCCGAAGCTTCCCTAGAGCAATCTAAAACTCGACTAAGTGCATCTTTCTATAAACCCTATATTATGCATGCGGCCAATGGTCCTTCGTGCGCCGTAGCTCTTTTTAAGGATGCAAAACTTTATGTATGGTCGCATTGCCAAGGAGCTTATCCGTTGCGCAGAACCTTGGCAAAGCTACTTAAGATGGCCGAAGATGATGTTCAGGTAAAAGGGGTTCCGGGTTCTGGTTGTTTTGGTCATAATGGGGCAAACGATGTGGCAACAGAAGCAGCTCTTATGGCTATCGAGTATCCTGAAAGGCATGTGCGCCTGCAGTGGACGCGTGAAGACGAACATGGCTGGGAGCCTTACGGAACCGCGATGATTGTAGACTTGCAAGCAGGGCTGGATGATAAGGGCAAAATAAACGGATGGCAATGCAATTTATGGTCAGATGGCCATAGCAATAGGCCAAACGGAAATCCGAATACGCTGCTTCCTGCCCAGTTCTTAGAGGAAAATTATGGAAGCCCAGGTATCGGTTACCGTGGTGGAGCGGTCCGTAATGCGGCTCCCTATTACATCATTCCCAATCTAAAAATACAATCCCATATTTTTCAAGGTCCGCTTCGGGCATCATCATTGCGAAGCCTCGGTACCTATACTAACGTATGGGCCATAGAGTCTTTTATGGACGAGCTTGCTCACAAAGCGAACAAAGACCCTTTGGAATTTCGGTTGTTGCATTCCGAAGACGAGCGTGCAATTACTTGTATGCAAAAACTTAAAGCAAATTTGGCAAGTGTTTCAATAAGTGAGGGCGAAGGTCTGGGCTATGCGTTTTCACGCTACAAAAACACGACATCCTATTGTGCAATGGCGGCTCAAGTTTTAATAGATAGGAGTAAGGGCAGGTTACAGGTCAAAAAAATGTGGGCCGTAGTCGATGCCGGGGAGACCATTAACCCTGATGGGCTTCGAAATCAAATGGAAGGCGGAATGATACAATCGGCCAGCTGGGCACTTAAAGAGGAGGTTCGCTTTGATGCGAAACATGTGACCAGTCTAGATTGGAATACCTATCCTATATTGCGATTTCCCGATACGCCGGAAGTAGAAGTTGAAATCATCGATAGGGTAGACCAACCTCCTATGGGTGCTGGGGAAGCTGCCCAAGCTCCTGCCACTTCGGCCATAGTAAACGCTATCTTTAATGCTACAGGTATCCGTATTCGAAGATTGCCCGTGAATAGCGATTTATTTAAAATTTAATAGGTATACCTTGAAGGTATTCACGCGAATTTGTGAAACGCGGTCTTCTATTTAAAGGGGGTTGTGTGAGCAATATTGAACGGTCTGTAGCTCAATATTGGGTAAGCCTGACGGGCTTGCCCCGAGGATTATTAACTTAAAATGCAATTTTTGTGTTTTTGAGAACCTTTTTCCGAGATGTAAATGAAAAACGTGAATACAACCTCTTTTGGTTCAAAAATCATAAGAACAATAATTCTGATATTACTTTTTTTAGAAATATAAAATCAATAAAAACCATTAGAAAATAATGAGAATAAAAATGTCATTTTTCAAAAGAACATTCACAATTACGTTCTGCCTGCTTCTTGCTGTATGCTGTCATCTTTGTTCACAACAGGTAAAAGACGATACGACTTTTCGAATCGATACGCATATTCATTTATACGATACTAATCGGGCAGGTAGTAGTATATTTCTTGATTCCGTAATACATGAGAAAATATACTATCCCCATCTAGTTTCCGAATTTCTTGAAGTTGCATCACCAACTGGTGTTAATTACGCCGTTGTTGTCGAGGCAAGCAAAAGAAGGGAAGACAACTTTTGGGCTATGGACATTGTCAATCAATCGGATAATATGCTTGCGTTTATAGGGAATCTTGACCCACGCGATGCGCATTATATTAAGGATTTGGAACAGCTCTCTACAAATAAGAAGTTTAGGGGTATAAGAATTCGTCCAAAGAAAAAAATCGATATTGCTAATGAGAAGGTGATTGAATTATTGGGGGAATTAGATAAGAGAAATTTAGTGCTCGAACTTGGAGAAAATGCGGGGCCGATTGAAGCAATTGAAATAATATCGAGAAAATACCCTGAGATGAATATTATCATAGACCACATGGCCGGCGGTAAAATTCAAGATGGCGTTATAGTTCCTAAAGGTTGGAAGAAAAGGCTTGAAAAACTAGAGGCTTTACCCAATGTATACATTAAAATTTCGATGCTTTATTTCCTTTCAGGCAAATTTCCTTCACCAACGGATTATAAATTTTACAAAGCATTTATAGATCAGGTAGTAGATGTCTTTGGTCCGAATCGGATTCTTTTTGGTAGTAATTGGACACTTTCGGAGATGGGCGGTTCGTACGCGAATCTTATTCGGATTTGTAATGAATATCTAAATGAAAAAAAAGTCGTCACGCAGAAACAATTTTATGCCGACAATGGTATTCAAGCTTTTGGACTAGAAATAAAAAAGTAATGTAATTGGAAATAGCAATGAAAAACACCAAAGTAAAAACTCAAGGCTTCCTACTAATTTTGATCATCGGTTTTCCTTTCTCCATATGTTGTCAACAGAAAAGTAAATCAAAAAAACCCAATGTGGTATATATTTTAACAGACCAATGGAGGTCTTCTGCGCTGGGTTACGCAGGCAATCTTGATGTAAAAACACCACATCTTGACCAATTTTCAAAAGAGTCGATAAATTTTTCGAATGCAGTTTCCGTTTCTCCGGTGTGTACTCCGCATCGTGCTGCCCTCATGACGGGTCGCTACCCAACAACAACAGGCATGTTTCTAAACGACCTCTATTTGCCTGATGAAGAACTTTGCATGGCTGAAATATTCAAGTCAGCCGGCTATAATACTGGATATTTGGGAAAATGGCATTTAGACGGCCACGGACGGCTTAATAATGTTGCCCCAGAACGACGACAGGGCTTTGATTATTGGAAAGCGCTGGAGTGTTCACATGATTATATCAAAATGCCTTATTATGAAAATGAAGATCCGGAGTTAAAATACTGGAACGGATTTTCTCCCTATGCCATTGCGAAGGATGCAAATGGGCTATTGCCGAACATGCAGAAGACAATAATCCTTTTCTTCTAGTTGTATCTATAGCAACGCCCCATTTCCCACATCATAACGCTCCACAGGAACTCAAAAATCTATATCCTGAGTCCGAATTAACGCTCGCTCCGAATGTGCCGAAAGAATGGCATGAGAAGGTACGTAGAGAATTGCAAGGCTATTATGCCCAGTGCACAGCCTCTGATAAAGCGATAGGTAGTATTCTGGATAAAATCAAGGCGTTATACCTCTGGGAGGATACGATTATTGTTTTTACAGCAGACCATGGTGAAATGATGGGTTCACATGGCGTTAAGCCCTTTGCAAAACAACTATCATGGGACGAATCAATCAAAGTTCCATTTCTGATACGCTATCCATCTATTGGCAAAAACCAAGGAGCGGTGGTTAATGCCCCGATCAATACCCCGGATATTCTTCCTTCGCTGCTAGGCCTAGCGGAATTCGACATTCCAGCGTCTATTGAAGGTGAAGACATTTCTACCTTAATTCGATTTCCCGATCCTGAAATTGATAGGGATGCCTTAGTGATGAGCGTCTGTCCTATAGCTGATGAACATGTATTTCAAGAATACAGGGCTATTCGCACTAAGCAATATACCTATGTCAATTTACCAGCAAAAGCGACTATGCTTTTTGACAATAACAAAGATCCCTATCAACTTAATAATCTCATCGATGATACCCATTTTGAACCGCTACGGAAAGAATTGGATGTTAAACTAAAAACCGCCCTCCAACGTATTGGTGACGAAAATTTTAAGCACCGGGATTATTATTTAAAAAAATGGAAGTATACCATCAGTAATAGAAATCATGCCATTGATTATATGAGTTTTAAAGAAGGCAAGGGTGTTGTTCAAACCCCAACAATAAAGTAAGTTTTCCATGAATCCATGCCATGGGTGTTGCCTTAGAAGATTTTCAGCAGAATAAAGAAGTACACAATATGCTATACCTAAAAAAAATACTCTTAAGCGCAATAGCTTTTGTATTAACTGCCGCATGTGGAGACAAAGAGAAGACAGAAAACAAGACAGAGATAAAAAAACGCCCGAATATTATCTCCCTTATGGATGACCAACATCGCTATGACGCTTTGGGCATGGTAAACGATCAAGTACTTACCCCAACGCTGGATAGTCTTGCGAGAAACGGCCTATTTTACAGTCAGGCCGTGTGTCAAGCACCTATGTGCGTTCCTAGCCGTAATTCGATAATGTTTGGGCTCTATCCGAATCAAACGGGAGTATATAGAAATAAGGGCGGTGGCGTTAGCGATGATAGTTTGCCTGGAAAAACAATGGCACAGTATTTCAAGGATGCTGGATACGAAACTGCAGGTTTTGGAAAAACCCATT
>Ga0316189_10006630_pt1 | contig 11019 bp, 5 predicted proteins | sample LowCovwburrow_MG_FD_204930 | JGI IMG/M metagenome (GOLD analysis project Ga0316189, IMG submission 204930) | Coastal sediment microbial communities from Maine, United States - Lowes Cove worm burrow | ecosystem: Environmental > Aquatic > Marine > Coastal > Sediment | place: USA: Maine... | reverse complement strand
GAGTTCCTCACTACTGTTGACATCAAGACAGATCGGGAAGGCATCAACCTGGCCGAACTCCTTGAACAGCAGGGCCTTGCCTTCCATCACCGGCATGGCTGCTTTCGGTCCGATGTCGCCCAATCCCAGAACCGCCGTCCCATCACTGACGATCGCCACGGTGTTCTTGCGGATGGTGTGGGTGTGGGCCAACGTTGGATCCTCGGCGATAGCGGTGCAAACCCGGGCCACACCTGGGGTGTAGGCCATAGACAGGTCATCGCGATCGCCGACGGGGAACAGCGGCAGGACTTCAATCTTGCCGCCCTCATGCATACGGAACGTCCGATCCCAGGAATCAAGCAGGGTCACATCGTTCAATTTGTTGACCATTTCAATGATCTGACGCTGGTGATCCTCGTTGTAAGCGTTGACTACCAGTTCGCGTTCCACCGCCGGACCTTTGGCAACAAAGCCTTCAACCGCAAAGATATTTCCGCCTATATCACCTAGTGCGGTCGCCAGGCGGCCAAGTACGCCAGGTACGTTGTTCATCCTGACTTGAAGGGTGATCGAATATTGGGCTTCGGTCTGCGGTAGCACCCGTGGAAACCTAACGGACCCCACGCGAAACTACATACGACCCAGCAATTCCGTTTTCTTCGACTGGAACTCCTGAGCGGTCAAGACGCCCTTCTTATGCAGCTCGGCCAAAGCTTCGATCTGCTCGGGAATCGACCGGGAAGACGATGGTGAACTCATCGATACTGTCGGTGATTCCGAAGAAGAACCGGCCTGCTCCGGCTTCTTCTTGGCCGGTTTTGGCATCACGTTCGGTGGGGCGATCTCGGTCCGGCTGGGGTTTTCGGGAACAGCCATTCGCCGACCAACTCGATCGAACTTGCGATTCTCGTTTTCTTCCATCTGCTTGTAAATCTCATTTTGCACGTTGAGCGGGCGGCGGATATCCGACGCCTTCTGTGCCCCAAGCTCACCGGCCGACTCAATGATGAGATCACCCGATCCAATAATTCGCTCGAACAATGTCTGGTTGAACAAGACCGTATTGATTCGCTCCAGGGGGATTTCAACCCCTTCACGCTTCAGCACACCCTTGCGGCTGATGAGACGGTCGGTGGTGATGATGAAGTTTGTGGTAGTCCAACGGGCGTAGGCGGCCAGGAACCAAACCAAAGCGGCCAGAATCACCACCCCTAAGACAATTTTGAGAACAGCCCAGGGAGAAAAGATCAGGCCAAGAACGCCAAGGACGATTGCAACGATCAGAACCCCGAGTTCCTGATAGAAGAACCATACGTGCGGCCGGAGATCAAGAACCTTCTTTTCGCCGTCGTTGAGATGATCAGGAGAAAGACCCACAACTCAATGTTAGAGGCTGGCGAGAAAGTTTCGCCCAATCGTGGACGTTTCGGACATCCCGCCTGGCTTCGTCCTCGTCCTCAACAACCGACTTGCGAGGGTCATCTTGGGCCAAAGTTCCATCAGCCTCGTATCAGCAGCTCTGCCGTGGAACTCATAGTGCACTCGCGACCGGCATCGACGTCGGCTACGGTCGGGGGCCATGCCTATTGGTGCCAGCGAACTCGAGTTCGAGCTACCAGGCGTCGCCGACGAAGTCGACAGGCTCCTTGGTGGCCTCAACAAATCCCAGCTCCAAGCAGTAACGGCAAAGGCCGGCCCGTTGGTGGTGATGGCCGGAGCCGGTTCTGGAAAAACCCGAGTGCTTACCCGCCGGATCGCCTACCGGATCATAACCGGCGAGACCGACCCCGGCCGGGTGATGGCGCTTACCTTCACCCGAGCAGCCGCCAACGAACTGCGAATCCGCCTTTCCCGGCTTGGGCTTCGCGAATCAATCCATGCCGGAACGTTCCACCGTCTGGCGATGATTCAGCTCCGAGAACGGTGGGCAGAGCGACAGGTGGAGCCCCCTCGTCTCATCGACAACAAAACCCGGTTCGTCTCTCGACTACTCGGGCCTCGTTCCAACGTCAACCGAAGAGATCTTGTCGCCGAGATCGACTGGGCACGAGCCCGCCTGGTCGGCCCCGAACACTACGGATCGGCGGCGTCAGAAGCCGGCCGGAAACCACCGGTGTCTCCAACCACAATGGCTGATATTCTTCGCCGCTACCAAGAAGCCAAGAAGAAGAAACGGGTCATCGACTTTGATGATCTCCTACTCTTGGCAATTAGGGACCTTCGGGGCGACGTGGGCTATGCCGAAGCAATCCGGTGGCGTTACCGGCATCTCTACGTCGACGAGTTCCAAGACGTCAACCCACTGCAGTTCGAACTGCTGAGTGAATGGCGAGGTGGCCGGGAGGACCTATTCGTTGTGGGCGACCCCAACCAAGCTATCTATGGCTGGAACGGCGCTGACCCAACCTTATTGGCCCGATTCGCGGCTCGGGAACCGACTTCAACCACCATCCGACTCGATGACAACTACCGCTCAACCCCGCAGATCCTTGCCTTGGCCGCCACGATGGCCGAATCGTCGATGGTCGCCAATTGTGGCGACGGCCCGGCACCGGAAATCCACGCTCACGCCGATGACGACGGCGAGGCACGAGCCATTGCCAAACGTGCAATCGAGGCTCATTCAGGAGCCGGCCGCTGGGGCGACCAGGCGGTGCTTGTCCGAACCAACGCTCAGCTGGCCATCATCGATTCCGCTCTGAGAGAGGCTCGGGTGCCCACCAAGCTCCGATCCGGCAGTGGTCCCCTCTCCACTCCAGAGGTAAAACGTGCCCTTGAACGATTCACCAGGCCCGATGCCAGCCTTCCCTCTGAGCTTGAGCTTCTTGATGATTCGTTGCAAACCGCACGGGAGGACGAGAACACAACTCCAGCCGATATTGAACGCCAAGCGAATGTGGCAGCTCTATCAAGACTGATCCACGACTATCTCAACCAAGATCCAACAGCCACCCCCGAAGGATTAGCCGACTGGATAGCAACCCTTCAGGCGACCGACGTAGATGTTGATACCGATGCCGTTGAGCTCACAACATTTCACGGAGCCAAAGGCCTGGAATGGCCAGTGGTTCATATCGCCGGATTGGAAGATGGCTATGTTCCCATCGCCTATGCCAAGACCGCGGCCCAAAAAGCTGAGGAGCGACGCCTTCTCTATGTGGCGATCACCCGAGCGGAAGAAGAACTTCACTTGTCGTGGGCAGCGAACCGGACCTTTGCCGACAACACCATGGCTCGCCAAGCATCACCGTTCCTCGCAGGCTTGGCCGATTCCATTCAAAACCAGATCCCGGGGCAATCCCGCCACGTTCGGGCCGAGGTCGATTGGCGGGCGGGCCTAGCCGAGGCCAGATCCCAGATTGAGGCATCAACCGATGCTCCGGTTGTGCGGTTGGAGTCACCGTCGAACCGGGCGTTCATCGAGACGGCATATAAAGAGCTGTGGAAGTGGCGAAATCAAAAAGCCCGTGCGGCTAGAGCCAACCCCAGAGCCATGTTTGACGAGGATCTCCTTCGTCGGGTGGCCGAGGCAATGCCTACAACCGCCGCCGAACTCGTCGCCGTCGAAGGACTGTCGACAATCAAAATCATCCGCTACGGCAAAGAAATCCTGGAACGTGTCAACGGCATCCGGTCTGAACACACAGATTGAGGCGCTCTAATCGGGGCGCTGGTCGGGCATTACTACTACCACCACGGTTTGAGGAGCATGTTCCAGCACATGCTCAACGTTTGGACCAAGGCTTAGGTGATCGTCAAGGTTGCGGAACTGGGCACCGAGCACGATCAGGTCGGCTTCAATATGGTTGGCGTGAGCCACAATGTCGATGGCCGGGTTTGACGCAAATCTGATCTCGGTGTCGGCATTGGCATTCAAATCAAGAGCATGCTCATAGGCCTTCGCCAGTACCCGCTCCGCCACTTCTGAATCCTCGGGAAAGGCCACATCTCGCAAGCGCTCGAACAGGCCGCCCTGCAACACTTGTTGTGCTCGCGCCACCGGCCTATAAACCACGTGGGTAAGCATGAGATGGGTGCCGATTTCACTGGAGAAGTTGGCTGCCAGCTCCTCGGCCGCCCGCGACGACGAACTGGCGACGACCGGCACGAGAGCCTTGCCGAAAACGCCGGGCAGCCGACCACGGGGAATATTGCGGGCTTTTCGGACGATGACGACAGGAAGGTCTACCCGTCCGAGTAGCTCGTCGACCAGCGGGGAGAACAACTCGCCACTACCAGGCTCGGCCTTCGCCCCGACGGCGATGGCTCCATAGCCAAGGTGGGATTGTGCCACCAGAGCTTCAATGACATCGTCGTCCAGCAACGATACGACGTCGACATCCCGTTCAAACAGCACGTTTTTGACCGGCTCAAGATCAGGTGGGTTATCACCATTGGTGGCCTGAATGCTGGCAACGGTGGCTCCGACGCTTCGAGGCCAGGCGTATTGCACAATCTGGGCTGCCACGATCGAATTCTCATCAACCCCCGATGGCAAAAGCACACGAGCGTTTCGCACCAAAAGGTTCGATTCCAACGCTGCTTCGAGTTTGAGACGCTCCCGTTCGGCCACCGACCCCTCGAGGTTCTGACTAAGAATCCGTACACCGATCGAGGCAAACAGAGATGTGACCAGCGGAATCATCACGATGGCGGTGAACGCCGTCTGATTAAAGACTCCCAATGAGAGACCAACCGAGGCGATGATGATTTCGAGCGCTCCACGAGCATTGAGCCCAGCACCGAGCACCATGCCTTCATGTCCGGTGAGACCAGCCGCCCGAGCTCCAAGGTAGGTTCCGCCGAATTTAAAGAATATGGCTACTGCCAACAAGATCAACGACCAGGTCAAGGCCTCACCTCGCAGCAAGGATAAGTCGAGCCGAAGACCAGCGGTACTGAAGAACAGTGGAGCGAACAACACCGTGGTTAGATCTTCGATGGCATGTTCGCCTTCGATCTGCTGATAGCGAGATCGGGTAAGCAAAACGCCGGCCACGAATGAGCCCAGTACCGCTTCCAGTCCAAGCCCCTGGGTGATCACGCCGAACACCAGCATTGCCCCAATGGCAACGGTGAGTGCCCCCTGCAGATTGGTGCCGTCACGGCGGGCTATCCGCAAGCCGGTATCAACAACACGTTGACCGATGGTCAACGCCGCCACTAGGAATATCGCCAGTCCTAGAACGGTCGAGCCAACGTCGATCGCAGAGATGTTGCCCGATGCAGCCAATCCGGCAATAACACCAAGGATTACCCAGCCAACAAGGTCGTTGGCCATACCAACAGCAATAGTGATTTGGCCGACGTCTCGCCGCATCAGCCCCAAATCGCCCAGAACTTTGGCCACGACGGCCAAGGCGGAAACAGCGACACTAGTGCCGATAAAGAGTGTGAACACCAACCGCTCGGCTGAATCACCGAAAAACACTTCTTCGGGCAGGAAGCCACCAACGACAAGTCCACCGATTATCGGAACGGTCAGACTTCCGACCGTCACCAAAACCGCTGCTCGACCTAGCCGTTTGATGAGTTCGAGATCGGTCTCGAAACCGGCGACAACCAGTAGAAACGCAGCCGAAAACCAACTGACGGCCAACAGCAACGCCGACTGCACCTCGTCATGAGGCAAGAACCAATCGAATCCTGCGGGCCAAAGCAAGCCGAAAAAGCTTGGCCCCAGAAGAAGGCCGGCGGTCAGCTCGCCAATGACAGCCGGTAGGCCAAACCGACGAGCAACAAAACCCAGGACGCGGGCCGTGATGTAAAGCGTTAGTAGCTGGATCCAAAAAACCAGCAGTTCGTGATGTCCGAGGCTAAAGAGCACCGGGCGCCGCCCCGTAGGCCGCCAGGACCGGAGCATGATCGCTGGGCTTGGTTCCTTTGCGTGCATTCCGGTCGACGATGTCGAGAATAGACCGCTCGGCGAGCGGCGCGGAGGACAACACGTAGTCGATTCGGATTCCTTGCCGTTTGTGAAACCGGCCAGCGGTGTAGTCGTAGTAGCTGAACAGCTTAGGAGTGTCGGGGTAGCGATTGCGGAAGGTGTCAACCAATCCCCAATCGGCCACATGATCGACTGCAGCCCGTTCTTCGGGAGTCACGTGCGTTTGGCCATCGAATACAGACGGGTCCCATACATCCAGATCGGTGGGAATCACGTTCCAGTCTCCGGCCACGATTACCTCGTCGGCCGGATCACACGTCTGATCAAGGTGTTGACGAAGGCGACCTAGCCAACTCAGCTTGTAGTGGTAGTGATCGTGGTTCACCTCACGACCGTTTGGCACATAAACACTGTGAACCCTGACGCCACCGCATTCGGCCGAAATAAACCGGGCGTCGGGATCGGCCTCTATCCCGGTGTCAAAGCCGTAGAGAGGTTTCTCAAGACCGACGCGGCTAAGAATGGCAACACCGTTCCACCGGCCTTCGCCGTGGTGGACTGCCTCATAGCCGTACTCTTTGAAAGTCAGCGCTGGAAAGGCGTCGTCGGCCATCTTTGTTTCTTGGAGACAGACGATGTCGGGTTTGGTTTGAACCAACCAATCCTCCACCCGCGGTAAACGGGCTCGAAGAGAGTTCACATTCCATGTAGCAACCAGCACAACATAAAACACTAGTTACTTGGGTGCCGGTCCATGGGATTTTGTGACGAGTTTTTACTGGGCCGTTTCGGCCTAGCCGAAACTCCAAGCAAGGAGCGCCACGCCGTAGCCCTAGGTGGCGGGAATATCGTTGCCTTCTCAGCCGATCTCCAGGTGCTTATACGTAGGCCAATCGGGTGGCCGGGCCCACGGCCTACTAATCTTTGCACAACCCTGGCTACAGCGTTGGGCGCCACAACACCGGTACTGCGCTTGCCAACAAGGAATCAATCATGAGCGAGACCGACCAGCCCGACATCAATGGACCGAACTCTTGGTTGATAGATGAGTACCGGAAGGTCTATGAAAGCGACCCTGCTGCGGTACCCGAAACATGGCGGCAGTTGTTCGAATCCGACAACGGAGCCGCCCCAGCGAAGACCCAACCCGTTGTGGCCGAACCAGTGGCACCCGAGAAACCCACAGTACCCGCTTTGTCTGCTCGGACTCCGGCCCTGCCGACGATCTCGTTGTCACCCCCCAAGCCGGAACCAGCACCAGCACCGGCACCGGCACCGGCACCCGATGAGCCAGGTGAACCGCTACGGGGCGTCAAAGCTGCCATCGTGTCGAACATGGAGACCAGCCTGTCGGTTCCCACCGCCACGAGTTTCCGAGAGTTGCCGGCCAAACTGCTTGAGGTCAACCGCACGATCCTTAATAACCATCGGCGTCGGGTCAGAGGCGAAAAGGTCAGCTTCACCCATATCCTCGGATTCGCCATTATCCAGGCGATCAAGGATGCGGCCCCGAATTTGGCCAATACTTTCGCTACCGACTCCGCCGGTAAGCCTCGCTTGGTGCGAAACGATCACATCCACTTGGGTTTGGCCGTCGACAAGGCCAACGACGATGGATCACGCTCCCTCGTTGTTCCGGTTATCGAGAACGCCCGCGACATGGACTTTTCCGCCTTCGTCGACGCCTACCAGGCCCAGGTCGATAAAGCGCTCAACGGCAAGCTCACGATCGACGATATGACGGGTGCCAATATCACCATCACCAATCCCGGCACCATCGGCACGGTTCAGTCGGTCCCTCGGCTGATGGCCGGCCAGTCGGTAATCGTTGGTTTGGGGGCGATTGGTTACCCGGCCGAATATCAGGCCGCGGATCCAAAACTCATTACCCAGCTTGGTATTTCGAAGATCATTTCTGTTACTTCAACCTATGACCATCGCATCATTCAGGGTGCAGAGTCGGGTTTGTTCCTTCAACGACTTCACGAGCTCATCATCGGCCAAGACAACTTCTACGACGACCTGTTTAGAAGCACCGGTGTGCCCTATGTCGCTGTCGAATGGAATATCGACCGAGGGACAGCCGATAACCATGATTCAATCGAGGGTGCTGTGGCCAAACAAATGGCGGTGAACACCGTTATCAACCAATACCGGGTTCGTGGCCATCTAATCGCCAACACCAATCCACTATCGGATGGCAAGATCAACGAAAACCGTGAGCTTGATCCTGCCACCTACGGCCTTACGATTTGGGATCTCGACCGGGAATACCTGACCGGTGTCGACTCCGACGTCTACAAACCGGTGAGCGGCAAACCGGGCACGCTCGCCTTACGGCAGATTCTCGGCATTTTGCGCGATGCCTACGCTCGCAGCATCGGTATCGAGTACATGCACATCACCGACCACGATGAGAAGCGGTGGATTCAGGAGGAAGTCGAAAACGACGACCGCACGCTTGATCACGAAACCCGCGGCCGGCTGCTGGAAAAGCTCAATGTCGCCGAAGCCTTCGAGAAATTCCTGGCCTCACGTTATGTCGGCCAGAAACGATTCGGACTGGAAGGGGGAGAATCGGCAATTCCCATTCTTGACGCCATCCTGTCCCACGCGGCTGATGGCGGGCTTGAACGGGCCGTTATGGGGATGGCTCACCGTGGCCGCCTGAATGTTCTGGTCAACATCATGGGCAAGGACAAACACACACTGTTCTCGGAGTTCGAGGGCACTCTTGACGAACAATCCACCCAAGGTTCGGGCGACGTCAAATACCATCTTGGTCTGAAGGGCACCCACGAAGCCCCGTCCAAGAACACGATCAGTGTCGAGTTGGCCCCCAACCCCTCCCACCTTGAGGCCGTCGATCCGGTCGTGATTGGTATGGCTCGGTCTTATTGGGACCAGATGGACACTTCGGATCGCACCGAAACCATCGTTAGCCCCAACACCGGTGAAGAATCTACTCGTTTCAAATTCCCCGTATTACCCATCCTGATTCATGGCGACGCCGCTTTCGCCGGCCAAGGTGTCGTGGCCGAGTCGTTGAATTTCTCCCAAGTGCCCGGCTACCGGGTGGGCGGCACCATCCACCTGATCATCAACAATCAGCTTGGCTATACAACAGCGCCCCACCAATCTCGTACGGCTACCTACTCAACCGACGTGGCCAAGACGGTGCAAGCTCCCATCATCCATGTGAACGCCGATGACCCCGAGGCCTGCCTGCGGGTAGCAAAACTAGCTTTCGACTTCCGTCAACGCTTCCAAAAAGATGTCGTTATCGACATGATCGGTTACCGCCGATTTGGTCACAATGAGGGTGACGACCCGAGCTACACCCAACCGGCGATGTACCGGAAGATCAAGGAACGGCTCTCAGTTCGTGAGCTCTACACCGAAACACTGCGGGCCAGCGGCGAGATCAGTTTGGAAGAGGCCGACGAGGTAACGAAACAGTTCGAAGACCTTCTTCAATTGGCACTCAAAGAAACCCGAGAAGCCGCCAGTGAGATCACCCGACCGGCAATGCCGGCCTCGCCGACTTCGGGCATCATCCCCCGGGTCGACAGCAGTGTTCCTCGCAAGATGCTCGACTACCTCTATCGAGTACTGTCGACAACACCGGAATCATTCACCGTCCACCCGAAGCTGGCCCGCCAATTCGAGCGGCGAGACAAGATGTGGGAGCAAGGCGAAGTCGATTGGGCTCTAGCCGAGGCATTTGCCATCGGGAGTCTGATGGACGGAGGCACTTCGGTTCGACTTTCAGGCCAAGACTCTCAGCGAGGCACCTTCGCCCACCGTCACGCTGTGCTCCACGACTACCTTGTGGACCCGACGTTGTTGGCCCCCGAGGATGAACATCTCGCCACCTACACACCGTTGTCGGGTCTCGACACCGACTCTTCATTGTGGGTTTATGACTCGACGCTGTCCGAATATGCGGGCCTCGGCTTCGAATACGGCTACAACATCGCTCAGCCCAACACGCTCGTTATGTGGGAAGCCCAGTTCGGCGATTTCGTCAACGGTTCACAGATCATCATCGACCAGTACCTGGTGGCCGCTAAAGACAAATGGAATCTCGACTGTGGTGTCGTGATGCTGCTACCACACGGCTATGAGGGTCAGGGCCCAGAGCACTCCTCGGGCCGAATGGAGCGATTCCTCACCTTGTGCGCCAAAGACAATATTCAGGTCGCCAACGTGTCAACCGCAGCTCAATACTTCCACCTTCTGCGTCGACAGATGTTGGTTCCGGTCCGAAAGCCGTTGGTTATCTTCGCCCCCAAGTCCGGGCTTCGGTCTCGAACCACCAGATCCAGGGTCGAAGACTTCACCACAGGCACTTTTGAACCACTGCTCGACGATCCTGCCATTACCGATCCATCGCAGATAACCCGAGTGGTGTTTGCTTCCGGAAAGGTTGCTCATGAAGCAATGGCTTATCGTGACGAAACCTACGACTCTTCGACTGCGATCGTTCGGATCGAACAGCTTTATCCGCTTCCGATGGACGAAATGCTTCGGGTTTGCCAAAGATATGAGAACCACACCGACAGGGTCTGGCTCCAGGAAGAACCGGAGAACATGGGCGCTTGGAACGCGGTGAAAGTGTGGACGGACAAGCACGGCCGCTTAAACCAACTCGGCTCGGGAAAGGGGCTAAGGCTGGTCAGCCGCCACGAATCCGGTAGCCCGGCCACCGGCTCGGCGGCCATCCACCGGGATGAGCAAGCCGATTTGATGACTCGCACCTTCTCTCCTACCAGGAAGCGAAATTGACGAATCGGGTACTATTAAGGAGGAGCGCCGGCAAGGAACCCGAAGGGTTCCCGTGGGCTGGTGGCCCAAGCCGCTAATATTGGCTTGGGCCACGTGCCCACCGACAGCACACGCTGCTTTATCCGCGTGCGTTGTTTACGACTAACAACGTCGCCAGCGTTGAGAAGCCCTGGCGATCGACTGGGTATAAATGACGAACCCCGACCGTCATCTGATAGTAGACGGCTCAAATATTGCAACTGAAGGCAGAACTCTTCCTAGCTTGAAACAGCTGGACGAGGCGGTGCGATCCATCTGTGACGAGCAGGAATTCACCGCTGTTATAGTCATAGTTGACGCCACCTTCGCTCACCGGATTAATC
>Ga0316189_10006629_pt1 | contig 11020 bp, 13 predicted proteins | sample LowCovwburrow_MG_FD_204930 | JGI IMG/M metagenome (GOLD analysis project Ga0316189, IMG submission 204930) | Coastal sediment microbial communities from Maine, United States - Lowes Cove worm burrow | ecosystem: Environmental > Aquatic > Marine > Coastal > Sediment | place: USA: Maine... | reverse complement strand
TTGGTGCGGGAGGCGGCATCCACTTCGATCAGGTCCACGCAGCGGCCTTCGTCGATCTCCACACAACTCGCACACTGACCGCAGGGTTCGGCACTGACGCCGGCCTCACAATTCAGGGATTTGGCAAAAATACGTGCAACGGTGGTCTTGCCCACGCCGCGCGTGCCGGTAAACAGGTAAGCGTGGTGCAGACGATCATGGTCCAGCGCATTGATCAGGGCCTGCAGAACGTGCCCCTGCCCCACCATTTCGGCAAACTTGCGCGGCCGCCATTTACGCGCCAGGACCTGGTAACTCATGAATAATCCGGTGATTATCTCTAATAGGGGTCAATTATAATGGAGGCGACCCGCACCAGCCACACCCCGGCGCCCAAATCCACTGCTGCGGCTGCTCCCTTCCAGGTCTGACCGGGTTCACAGTTTATTGTCGCAAGGGGACCGGTACAGGTCACCATAAAGCGTAAAAAAACCGGCCTTTCCGGCCGGTGCCGGCATTGTAGCAACTCATCACGCATTCAGCCATTTGCGCGTGCATATCAGCGCATCCATACAATATAACCTTATGAATCACTTGTTTTATTCAATAATTAGAAATCGCCAATAATACCTGATAAAATTAGTCAACTATTATCGAGCAGTGATACTAAAGATGGGAAGGAGCACTTAACAATGCAAGCAGAAGTAGACGGTAAAGTCATCGAGCTCAGCGAAGCCGGCTGGCTGAACAACCTGGACGAGTGGAGCGAAGGCCTGGCGGTTGAAATCGCCAAAAAGGAGAGGATCCCTGAACTCACCGAGGAACACTGGGATATTATCAACCTGGCGCGGGAATACTTCCAGGACAATGGCAGCGTAGCCGAGCCCCGCAACTTCTCCAAAATGATGAAGAAAAAATACGGCAAAGACCGCAGCGACCAGAAATATATCTATTCCCTGTTCCCAACCGGGCTGATCAAATGTGCCAACAAGGTCGCCGGACTACCACGCCCCAAGGGCTGCAGCTAGACCGAGAGTAAAGCACGACTATTTAAAAGCCCCTTACAGGGGCTTTTTTATACACGTCAACCGCACAGTCTGCACCATCCAGCCACCATGTCGACGCTATTGAACAATCAGGCCGCTGAATGGATACCGTAACTCACGCATTACTGGGCGCGCTGGTGGTGCGTTCGGTATTTCCTGCTTCACGATCACGGCAACCGTTGACAGATCGCCAGCGTATGGCTGTGGGCGCCATCGCAGGCGCGTTTCCGGATATAGACTACATCGCGTCCTGGATCGACCCGATGGTTTATATGACCCTCTGGCACAGGAGCATCACACATTCCTTTGTGCTGTTGCCACTGTGGGCACTGCTGGCAGGCATAGCGCTGGCCTTTGCATTCAAACAACGCAAGGCGTGGCCCTTTGTAACCGTACTTGCCGGTGTCTCGGTACTGTCACATATTCTCGCCGATCTGATCACCGTATTCGGTACACAGGTATTTGCTCCACTTTCCGGCTGGCGTGCCAGTATCGGAACGACCTTTATTATCGATCCCTGGTTCTCGGCTATCGTGCTGGCAGGATTCCTGGCCGGGTTAAGCAAGCAATATCAGTGGCTGCCGCGCCTCAGCCTGACCGTGCTGGTTGCCTATATCGGTTTCCAGGGCTTTCTGAAGCACCAGGCCCTGTCACTGGCACACGAACAGATGCGCCGGGAGAACCTGTTTGATGCCAGCGCCACGGCCCTGCCACAACCAGCCTCACCTTTTAACTGGAAACTGATCATCGACAATGGCAGCCGCTATGAGGTTGCTTACGTCAATCTTGCCGGCGGTTATTCCGCAACAGCCGATGCAAACGGATTCTGGAACGGTGTGCACACAACCTACAAGGCACCGGACAAACTGTCCTGGGAAAAGTACAGGCGATTCGGTGACGACAGGAAAAATGTCGGCTATATTCGTACACTCTGGGAAGACCCCCAGCTGGATTATTTCCGGCGTTTTGCTGAATTCCCTGTACTGTACCGGATAGATAACACGGCTGACGGGTACTGCGTCTGGTTTACCGATCTACGCTACGTTCTGCCCTATATGACAGCACCGTTTCGTTACGGGCTATGTCAGGACAACCTGGCAACAGGCTGGAAAATGGAACGTCTGCGCAAATAGGCTAATACGATTTACCAAAGCTTCGGTATAGCGCCTTTTCCTGCTGCCGTTTTGGGATCGCGCGGTGTTCGCGATAATGCGGGGGCGCGCCGATTCGCCGAAGATACACCAATCTCGTTGGTCATCTGCCGTGTCACCAGCAATTCAAAACCCAGTTCCCGAGCCTTAAGCAGGGACTCTGTCGCAATAGAGTAGACATTCAGACGGCCGGTAGAAGCTCCGCACATGGTGATATGCATCCGACCGTCACTACCCTTGCGGCTGGCTTTAACCTCGATACCGTTTTCCGTCAGCTCCCTGGCCATGTCCTGCAGGGAAACCTCCTTGCCTCGATCACACTGCAGGCTGCCATCATATTTATAGACCTTGACAGCCGACCGCTCGAACACCCAGATACCGAAACCATGTGCATCCCGGCGTTTCCTCCGCATCTTTTCCCAGTCCCCGGCGTCCACCACGAGAACGTTAGCCTTACCCGTCGGGGTGCCACAGGCACTGGATACGCTGAAGGGCACCGATCGGGAAGCGCTGGAAATCACTTTCACGTCGGCCTGTTTCAGTACATCCGCGGCCTGGGCCGGGGTGGTGACCTCAGCCGCCTGGCAATGAATAGAGCCGTCGAGCTGATAAACACTGATCGTCTCATCCGCCAACACGGCGCCACAGAAAACCACTAACGCAACAGTGAAAATTTTTCTTAGCATGGCAGCTACTCCCATAATCGGATGTCCTGTACAAAACAGTTTAAACCAAAGCGTTGCCCGTTGCCCAACCGGCGTCAAGAGAATCATTCAACGCAATATCAGAAACCGCACCAATTCATTACTGATGGCTTGCACCAGCCACAACAAGGCGGCGCCGAACCCAGCGCTCACTACTGCAATAATCACTATCTCCGCAGCCAGGAGACACGCTACCGTAGTGTTGATAACGGCGACCGAAAAGATTTGAGCTATACTCATAAGCATTCCAAAGTAACTTTCTCAGGTAATATTATTATATCTGGCACACCACCCAAAGCCGACAGAGTTATCGCGGATTGATGCCAGGATGAGTGGGTTACATTTGCATAGCCTGAGACACTAAACGTCCCACCAGGGTCGACTCAGGTCATCTGACTAAAATAGTCGGGAATTATCCGCTGTGCTTGTTAGTTCAGCCAGAACTTGACGGTCACGAGAATAAAAAATGCCGTTACCCGAAGATAACGGAAAATCCACTGTGTGGAAAAAGGGTAACTTAGTGGAGGAGAGCTCAGTCTTGATTGCCGCCCGAACGGTCGTGGCTCATCAAACAGAATATCCACGCGGCAGTCGCCACCGCTACACAGACGCCAAATATTGTAAAATTATCAACAAACACAATAAGCACCCCTCTGCCTGAGATTATCTATAAGGAAATGCTTACATAGATATGCCGAATTTCTTTTGCGCCAGATCAAGAATTGATTGCGGGCGGGTGCGGCATATTGTCACACAACTACAAAGATCACCCACTAGAAAACAGGCTGTGAAGGTTGTGCCTACATCTTAAAATTCACGGAATGCGCCAATTGGACACAGACTCACGACCATGTGATTACTGCATCATGTTCTGCATGTAATACATTGGCGATGTAAACGAACGCGTACCGTGATGGATGTCGGTGCACTGCCGGATGGAACCGGAGAGCGGCTGCTGAGCGAATCCAGGTGCCCGATGTTGTTCGGTCCCGCACCCTTCCCCTGGCTCGTTCTTATACGGCTGCGGCCATGTCCCCTTTGATTCAGGCTTCCCTGTACTTTTTCGCCTTGACGCTCATGCACAGTTGAACCGAATCGCTGACCAACTTAGAAAACGTATCCATTCCGAAATCAGATCGATTGATGCTAGTGGTCGCCTTGACGAGGATATCTTCAGCTTCACCGACCTTTCTGTCCCCGCTGCTGCTCAGCTCTACTTTGAAGATCACGGATTTCGTGACTCCGTGCAGCGTAAGATTTCCTTGCAGTACCGCCCGGTTCGGACTGGTCCATTCGAAATCAGTGCTGACGAAAAGGATTTCCGGATAATTTGCAACGTCAAAGAAGCGCGGGCTTCTGATCAGGTTTTCGACCAGGGCCCCCTTGGTCTTCAGACTGTCGGCCCGGATAACAATCACCGTTTGACCGGTCTTGCCCGCTTCAGGAAGCAGCGCCATCCCACCCTGGAAATCCTGAAAGGCACCTTCGACTCGCTGCAATGTGCTGTCCACACAAAACCCAACCTGCGAGGTTGAGGCCTGAATACGGTACAGATACCCCGCATCCGCGGCATTGAGCATGGTGGACATCACCGATTCAGCGATCCTGCCATCCTCGAACGCGGCACACAGATCTTCAGCGGCCGCGCTGCTGGACACCCCGTTAAGCAGGAATAATCCTGTTAATAATAAACGACTTATAATAATTCCCGGATTCACGAAGCCCCTCTACCATGAATACATTAGCGTTTAATAATATACTTATGTCTATCGATGTCAAGCCGCCAGCCCGTGAGTCCAATGCGAATCAGGTTCTGAGCCTTGACCGAACAAACCGGTCCATGGCGGCGCGCGACAATCCGGTTATCGGCTTGCAGGTCGGCTTATCGAACACTCAGCGGAATATCCATTTCCGCAACTGTAAGCAGTCATTCAACTACAGCTATCAATCCCCAGCGACACGGATCAAAACACGGCAAGGGAACAGGCCGTAAAAGTAAAAATCAGCCGCCCCGGTCGATATCCACCGAAGGCTCACCGATAGAGTGCTCATAAGGGTGATCGACCGGTGTGCGTTCGAATTCCGCCTTTGTCTCCTCGGACTCGAAGTAGATGGTCAGGTTGCCATCCACAAGTGACGGGGGGCTCAGCACATCTCCGATATCCCGGCCTGTAATCGGATCGATGGTGCTGATCAGGTGGTCCGGTTCATGCAGACGGTGACTTTGCTCCAGGTCACGCGGTAGTGGCGTTGTGCCGACCCAGTTGAGTTCTTCGAAGCGGATGGCCGGTATGTGTTGTGACGATGCCTGTATATCTTACGTATGTCTGCTACCAGTGTGTCAGGCACTACCCGCTAGATGTGCAAGGTATCGACATGCCAGCCGACGCCGCCAGTGACCACCTCTGGGTGATGCCGGTGGATCAGTTCCTCGACCCGGGCTACCTGCCTCACGGGTACGTCGACCATTAGCAGGATTTCCTGGTGATGGAGAGCATCGGTGAATTCGGCCAGGTGGACGTTGGGGATGTGCCCGGTGAACTCCATGCCCGTTACAAATGTCGTCAGCATGACGGCTACCGGTAATAACAGCCAGAACCAACTGACATGCAGCAGGGCCAGGACAATCAGTACCAGCAGCGCAATAAAGAACAGCACCAGGTTCCCGTCCCAGAGCATGGTTTCCAATTGTGCACCAAGGTCGTTGCGTTGATTGCGTGACGCCATGGGCAAGCCACTCAGATCAATACCCTGTGCAGCGATGACATGCATACATCGGCGTTCGAACCCCTTGCCTCGAGTTCATCCACCACGGAGCGTGTATGTGCCGCATCAGGTAACAGGGAATAGAGACGCCGTTTCACGATGACCTCCTTGCCAGCGGTACTGATGCCCGTAGGCTACATATAGGCTTTTGCCTCTTCACCCGGGTCAGGCAATCCGGCGATACGCCAGGCCTCCCGCTCACTGCGGAACAGGTTCTCCACGCAGTGCTTGCCCAGGTGCTGCTCGTTGCAAATATGACGGAAGCGCAACAACGAATAGCGGTTCTTCCAGGCAGGGCAGTTTGTCCGTTGTGTAGTGATCGCGTCAATTTAACGCAGGTGTTGCGTCGATCAATTGAATCCGCACAGTAAAACATTCTTACCCATAATCATTCTCCTCCTGCTCCTGCTCCTTATGAAACTTTATGAAGTGGACCCTGATCGCTGACAGCCACCTGCCAGCCATGCCCAGTATCACGGAGGGTGGGACGGAGTATCTATATATCGCTACTACTCCCCCCCTGGCTCAGGGGCAGTGATTCTGTCTTTGTACAACTCCGCCAAAGGAAGCCAAACTTCCTGGAACAATAAATCTTCTTTATCAGAATCTGTATCAGTAGACTCTATAATATCAATCGCCCGCCGGTACAAGTACTCTTCCTGCTCTAGTTTACTAGTCATCTGATTGATCCTCTCTCAATAGAATATTTATTATACGCCATACACCTGCCCGGACTAGCCAGACCAGCGGTGAGCAAAATACTGGAAACAACGGCTCAATAGCCATGGACTTCAGGGAAAAGGGCTTTTATCCTTCTTATGTTACCCTTATCGGCGACGCTGGACGGCATAATGCGCCTGGAAGATGCCGATGCCGCTGCTGTTGTCATGTTGTCGCTGTTTGAGGAACAGGTCCAGCATCAGACGGATGCCATGGAACGCATCATGGGCTCGGGTGAAGACGGTTTTGCGGAATCATTGAGTCACTTCCCGGAACACGATGAGTATCAGCTCGACCCCGACATCGACCTGGAAAATTTGCAGGCCACTCCGGATATCAATCTCAGCACAGCTGCGGAGATTCGTCTTCCCATGCTGTGGCTCTCCCTGCTGTACGGACATATAAAGGCACCAATGGCGGCGTCGCACGGCATTCACAGTGCGACGGAAGTTGTTAAGTGTCTTTTGGCCGGCGCAGATGTCACCATGACCACGTCTGCATTACTGCAGCATGGGGTCGAACACCTGACAACACTGGTTAACGGCCTCCAGCAGTGGATGCAACAGAAAGGGTATGATTCGGTCCGTCAGATGAAAGGGACTATGAGTCAGCGGCTTGCCTCTGATCCAAGCGCCTTTGAGCGGGCCAGTTACATCAAGATGCTGGAAGCCTACCAGAACAACCCGGTTCAGGCGTGACGTAAACTGGACGCATCGGTCAGTCAACGAGTACCGTAACAGGGTCGACCCCCGCCGTTTAGACAGAACTCATTTCAGAATCAGCCTGTTAGCCCGCGGCGAGCCAACCTGCATTTCCGCTAATTTACGCACCCTTTAGTACGTCTTCGCATTTTAGGTTCCTGTAAGCTAAGCTTTAGTGCAAAGAGGATCATATTCCAGGCATGGAGCAGCACAGGAAACATGACATCGTTCGTTGATACAACACTTTCCGGACTACAAAATGCCTTTCGCCACAAACTGGAGGAAAGGGCATCCCAGCAGCGCCACTACGGCGAAGTCCTGAATGCGGTGGAAAAAGTTGTAGACGGAACGGACAGCAGAATCCGGCTGGTCAGCGGCTACAAAAAGAAATTGCACGATGGGGTAAAAACCGCTCTGGAGTTCGCTGATGAACTTGTCGCCCGGATTCCGGGGACTATTGAAATCAGTAGCAGCAATTTTGTATCAGACCCTTACGTCAATGCTTTTTTTGTTAACGCAAATGATCTGCATACGATATTTAACCACAGCTCCGAAATGCGGGATTTTATGGAAGATTACGGAAGCTATGAAGATTCGCAGTGCTGTGTGCTGCTATGTATGCAAAAAACAGAGAAATCCATATTGGGGATGGATCTATCGGGTGATATTCTGAAAAAGGACGTTCAGCAGACTGCGGTCAGTTTTTCCGATCATCGAATCTATTCACCGGCCCCGACAGAGGCTGCGACCCGGGAAGGACTCAAGGAGTGTCTGCTGGGAGGACTGGTGACCAATGCGCTTGAGCGCATCATGCAGGATAAAGTGAAAAATCATCGATTGCAGAGCGATCGTCAGATGCTGCACGTAAAGCTCAGACATCTGGAGTACAAATCGAGAAGCACGCACCAGGGGTCACGGATTCATGCCGATCTGACAAATGAAATTGAGGACATCCGACAAAAGCTTCGCGTAATCGAGAATAAGTTGATGAGCGCTCGCCCTGCGACACCACAAGAGTCGCTCAATCATGTCAATGGCGTGTTAAAGCAACCGGACAATTACATCCAGCTGAGCAAGTCGACATTCAGGCTCGACAAAATGGGCATCAGAATAGACAAAAGTTCATCGCGGCCCTGCAACAACATCGACCTGACCGAAGTAGTAATCGGAGAGGCATCGCCCCGCGTGGTTACCCTGGCAAGATTTCCGGTAGAGGAATTTTCTTCGCAAGCTGAATTTCAGGCGCACAGGACATTTTCATAATCTGTATTAACTGGTATTTAATCTGACAGCAATTATCCCCACGATACCGGCATGAGCAGATGCATGGATGTAGCCTGGAAGATGGCATGCTGGTTTGATCGAGATCAATAAAAAGGTATTGCCAGCGCAAAGACTGGACGTATAGAATTACGTCCGGTTCATAGAGCAGAAGTGATATGTTTAATTACGAACGCCACCTTATTATTGTGTTGGTTATTGCTGTAGTGGTTGTATTGGCATCGGTAACAGCAGCATTTCTGGAGATTCCAATCCCCTTCTTCAATGGTGGATAAACACAGCTCTGCCTGTAAAGATCCTGTCCTTCCCGAAAACTCATATCACACACTGTATCGATAAAAAAAGGGGGCTCAATGAACCCCCTTTTACCTGCAATGTAGCCAGGTATCTTACTTGGCAGGTGCGGCAGCCGGAGCCTGCTGCTGCTGCTGTGGTGCGCCGTAAGGGCCACCCCAACCAGGATGACCCCAGCCACCATAACCAGGACCGTAACCACCATAGCCGGGACCGTAGCCATAAGGACCATAGCCACCATAACGGTTGCCATAGTAGTCGTTATAACCACGGCCATAACCGCGACCATATCCACGACCACTTCCACCACCGCTCATGCCAAAGCTGAAGCTTCCGTCCAGATCGCCATAGCCGTCACCATAGCCATCGCCATAGCCACTACCATAGCCACGGTCATAACCACGGTTACCCCAGCCATCATTACCCCACCACGCCTGTGCGGATGTTACCGTCAGCGCAGTGGCACCAGCCAGCATTGCTGCAATAATAGTTTTGTTGAATTTCATCGTAATTCCCTCTCTTCAGATTAAATTAACGCCGTTGACAGACGCTGGATTAATTTCTTGCCGCTGCAGGCACAGCGACTTCTGGTTTAACCAAGGCTATATTTATCACATACAACATGTGCATTCCTTGATTCCAGTCAGATAAGTAGAGAAAACCTCTCTACCGAACGCTCCGGCCGGGGGGTGGGTCGCCTGGCATGTATTGACTCCTTCTTGGTATGTGGATTTCCATGATGCCGTTCTTTGTGCTCGTCGTCATACGACTCCAGTCGGCATCGTAGGGGAGTCGCAGTTGCCTGCGCAAACGCACCTGCCATTGCGAGGATCTACGGGCATCGGGGTTATACCGCCCATTCTGGTCACCCTGAGCGATTTGCAGTACCAGGCGGTTACGCCGGACATAAACCTGGACGTCCTCGGGGCGTAATCCTTCAATATGGGCGCGGACGTAGTAGCCGTCCTCGGTCAAACCTGTGTTTAAGCGCAAGGAGACCGGACGGTTATTTCTGTCGCCCTGGTAATCATAAAAGCCATAGCCCCATACAGTTACGGGCAACAAAGCCGCAAAAAGGACGCTGGCAAACAACAAGTTAGTGCTTTGCTGCATGGTTCCTGACCTCTGGTTCAATTTGATTTGATCGTAGTAGTGTCTGCATACCACACTTTTAAGTATAGCTGCTCCTGAGCTACGTAAGGCACGTGGAGCCAATTGTCCGAATAAAAAGTCGAAAATCTGCAACCCTTGTCATATGGCTATTTGATGTGGATCAGTGTGTAAATTATTCGACTATAGTCGAATTACAGCAGTGGAGTGTGGGAGTAAAGTTACGGGGCACAATTAATTCTTGTCGCTGGCAGCAGTAAAGCCCGGTTATTTATTGCTGAAAAACAACAAGAAAACGGAGGCCAAAGTTGCTATGAAAAATCCAACGGGAGCGTGAGCATGAGTAAGAGCACGTTCGGAATAATCGTCGCGATTACCGCACGCGATTACACTCACGGTGGGGCACCATTTCAGATCGAGGTATACTCACCGAAAGCGCCACTCGGGCATCGGCGACAGCGTTTTCACCTCGAGCAAGTCTGCGACAATCGCGATCTGGTTCTTGTATCCACGTTACGTGAGGCTCTGGTCGACGGGCTGCCGGTGATGATCGGATCAGACGAAAAGAATGTCATCCACGACGTCGAGCTGGCCACCCGCTCGTCCTATCTTCAAGCTGATCCCGGTAACGCTGGATCAATCAGCGGTATCCCGAAGATCGTTTCCGTTGCCAGTATGGGTATGGGCGATGAGTTGCATTGGGAGGGTGCAAAGGCGCTTGTGCAGCTTCCCGATGTGGAGAAACCAAACTCTCTGACCACGCTCCTGCTCGACCTTCAAAGCCCGGATCGTGAAGTCAAGCTGACGCAGTTCAGCATGCTGCAGCAAGCGCAATCGGCGGGCACTCAGGTGCACATTTCGTATGAGACTATCGGCTCGCCGGATGGCCCGCAGCACTGGGTTCGGGAGGTTGTCCTCGGCAGTCACCGCGACATACGATGACCCCGCTAGCGACGCTGCGCTCACCCAATCTCGGCCACCCGGTGCTTGCCCAGCGACGCCGAGAAGGCGAAGTCACATTCCATGCCGTGATAGCCGGGACGACACCGGATCTTGATGTCACCGGGCTGTTTCGATCCCGGTTGTTCTTGTCGTCGCTCTCCGATACCCGCACCATCTATCAGGACAGTGAGTACCCGCCTCCCCTTTGGGACCAGACGCAGTTGGCAAAACGCGTTGCACATCGGATGGTGCCGCTGGAGATTCGCGAGGTGGAGCCGGCCCAACCGTCTCCGTGGCACCGATCACCCATCTGTTCCACCGATCAC
>Ga0316189_10006628_pt1 | contig 11020 bp, 11 predicted proteins | sample LowCovwburrow_MG_FD_204930 | JGI IMG/M metagenome (GOLD analysis project Ga0316189, IMG submission 204930) | Coastal sediment microbial communities from Maine, United States - Lowes Cove worm burrow | ecosystem: Environmental > Aquatic > Marine > Coastal > Sediment | place: USA: Maine... | reverse complement strand
AACAGTTTCAGGCACGTAAGGTGCTGAGCTTAGACAAGTTTCCGACTTAGAATCGCCATATTCCCAAGCAACAGTGTGTTTTCATTTTGTGTACAATTTGTAGCGTGAAGTGCTGCCGATGCGTTTTTAGTAAAGAATCGTGATTTTTTATCCGAGGGATAAACATGAAAAAAGACGTTATATTGGCAAGCAAAGACGAGCTTGGTGTTGGGACTGCTTTAAAAGCCGGGTTCTATACGGTTAAAAGCGTTATTGGGTTAAAGGATTTCGGGATCAAATATCTTGCGACGGATGCCGATGGGCGTACTATTGTTCTAAAAGAGTTTTTCCCATCCGAAATCTGTGCGCGCGAAGGTCTTGATGTTGCGGTTGTTTCCAATGATAGGGCCATTGAATATAAAAACCTTATCCGTGGATTTTTGAAGGACGCGGATAAGCTGGTAGAATTAGACAATCCGAATATCGGTACTGTTTTAGAAGTTTTCGAAGAAAACAATACGGCTTATATGGTGGAGGAAACGGTCGAAGGCGTGTCATTATATGATGCCGTAAGCGATGAAGGCCATGAATTAACATGTTTGCAGATTACGTCTATTTTGACGAAGTTATTATTGGCATTGCATGATATTCACGCGCTGGAACTGCTGCACCGGAACATCGAACCGAAAAACATCACACTTACTGAGGATCTTGAACCGACGTTATTTGTTGACTTTGGAACATTTCGGGATAGGCCAAGCCGTGAAAGCCGTGCATTTTCGAAAATTGCGTCCAATGCAAATAAATACGCCCCTTTGGAAATGAGCATTGAAACAGGGGATCAATCCCCTTCTGCCGATATATATTGTCTGGCTGCGAGTGTGTATTTTGCCATTACAGGCAACCCACCAATGAGTAACATACAGCGTATTTCCGAAATCGCGCGGGGCAACAAAGATCCTTACAAAGCTTTGGCAGGGAAAGAGAAAGGGTATCAGCCCGGTTTTCTGGAAGCTTTGGATATTGCATTGGCACCATTTCCGCGCGATCGGATTAAAAGTGCTACTGAATGGTTGCGATATTTAGATATAAAGCAGGAGACACAAGAGGCTGAGGAAACCAAAAGTTTGTTCAGACCTGCAAAACTTGTGGAAACTTACTGGAATATACCCACTTCAGCAATAAGACCGGCAATTGTCTTTATGATAATGGCTGCGGTGCTGTTTTTCTTTTTAAGATTGATTGTAAGCAACTTATGACCTTTGGCGCAGGTGTTCGTTGAATCGAAGTCTGCGCAGGTTCCGGTTAAACAAGGAGTTGAGGCTTAATGATAACAAGGTTTAAAGCAGTGTTGATTGCGATTGCAGGGGCGGCGTGCTTAGCCATGCCATCGCAGGCATTTGCACAATCCAATCAGGAACCCAAGCGTAATATCGGTATTATGGCCGGGGGCATCGGGACAACAACTGCCAGGTTAGCCGAAGATTTAAGTCGCACAATGAGTGGTCAATCCGGTGTTCAAATCAGAGCAATGCTTGGAAAAGGTTCTGAGCAAAGTGTCAATGATTTACTGTATTTGCGCGGTGTAGATCTGGCTTTTGTCAATGCGGATATTTTAGCGAATATCAGGATTACAAAGCCCAATCATCCGGCACTGGGAAATTTGGCATATCTTGCTAAAGTGACGGATTCAGAGCTGCACCTTCTTGTTCGAAAAGATAGTGGCATAAACGATATATATGATCTGGAAGCGAAAAGAATTAGTGTGGGAAGTAAAGGTAGCGGTTCTGCACTGACGTCCCGTTTGGTAATGCGGATTTTAGGCATCAAAACATCTGCCGCGTTTTTGAGTGCAACAATCGGTTTGGATGAACTGAGACGCGGCACATTGGACGCTGTGTTTTTTGTCGGGGCAAAACCGCTTCCGCTTTTGCTAAACATACGTGAAGACGATGAATTGAAATTGGTCGGCATTCCATTTTCAACCCAATTGGCAAGTATCTATCAGCAGTCAGAGTTTTTGGTCGACGATTATCCAACAATAGTTGAAAACAAGTTTGTACCGACACTTTCCGTACCCGTGATTTTAGCGGTGTATAACAAATTTGCCAAAAACAGTTTTCGTCATGACAATCTGATCAAGTTTTCCGAAGCTTTCTTGGATGATATTCCGTTATTACAACAACCACCACGCCACCCAAAGTGGAAGGATTTGGACCTGACCGCTACTGTCGAGGGTTGGAAACGATTCACATATTTTGAAGATGTTCTGGTGCGATGATGGGAAAGCACGTGACGTCATACTTTGTACTGGAAACCCATGAGGCCAAGAAGATGTTGAAATTTATAAACCGCGCGGGCATTTGCCTTTTGGCGATCATCTTTTTGATGGTTGCGTTTACGAAGGTCACACAAGCACAATCATCTTCTGCAATTCGTGCAAACCAAGGTCGCCTTGGTTTGCTGACGGCAACAACATCGGGTACTTATGTTGCGATTGGTGCCGACATTGCCCGTGCGCTGGACAATAGGTCAAACTTTCGTATTGTTCCATATTTAAGCTCTGGTGCCATTCAAAACCTGAACGATTTGATGACTTACAGGGATGCGGATGTTGCGTTGGTCAATGCAGATACATTGATGAACTTCAAAGTCAGAAATCCCGATGATCCGCGCATTGGCAAATTAAGTTATCTGGCTAAGGTTTATGGTTCGGAATTGCATCTGATCGTTTCCAGAGCTTCCGGTATCCGGACGATTTCAGATTTGGCTGATCGCAAAGTTGCAATCGGCCAAAATGGCAGCGGTACTTGGCTGACGTCGCAATTGGTTATGCGGGCGCTAGGTGTACAGGCAAATATTATTCCCATGCCGAATGATGTTGCTCTTGAGGCATTGAAAGACGGCAAGATAGACGCGACTTTTTTTCTGACGGGTAAACCGTCTGCAATTTTTCAACGCATAAGGTCCGATGAAGGTTTAACCTTAATCGGTATCCCATTCAATCAAGCGTTGAGTGGCGTGTACAAAGCCGCCGAGTTTACGCCCGATGATTATCCGGGCTTGGTGACTGATAAATTTGTACCCACAATTTCGGTTGATGTGATTTTAGCCGTATATGGCCGTTATCCGGTTGGCAGCAATGAATATAAGTTACGATCGAATTTTGTGCGTCAGCTTCGGGCGAATATGGCGCCGTTGCAGTTCCCCCCAAACCATCCCAAATGGAAGCAGTTCTCGTTCTCCGAAGAGGTTCCGGGTTGGGATAAGGCGGACGCCACAATGCAAGTGTTATCAGACTCGGCGGAAAATACATCCGCCGGACCAAGTATTGCAGATTTAATGAAACAAGGGTTCGAGTAGATCGAAGTCACAATGGTGGGATTGGTTTAAGTTAAGCCAAATTGATAAATGCAGATGACAAATGTAAAAAAAATACAGGAGTTTTCGGATAAGCTGCCGGAAGGTGCGACGCTTTTCAATGGGGAATACACGATTAGAAGATTCCTGAATGATGGTGGGTTCGGTCTGACCTATTTGGCGTCTGATGGTTTGAACCGGAACGTTGTTATCAAAGAATGTTTTCCAAAGGCAATCTGTCGGCGCAGCCAGCTTGTAGTTGGTATTCGGTCAAAGGCGCAAATGACCGAGTTTGCGAATATGGTGGAGTTTTTTATCAAAGAAGCCGTCAAGCTATCCAAACTCAAGCATCCCAATATTGTTCACGTACATCATGTGTTTGAAGAAAACGCGACAGCCTATATGGCAATGGATCATGTCACTGGTTTTGATATGTTAACTTTATTGGAGAATACGGAGTATAAATTTGAACCCAACAGAATTATCGATATTACCCTGAAAATTTTGGATGCGATGAGTTATATTCACGCGATGGATATGCTGCACCGCGATATTTCGCCCGACAATATTCTGATCGATGATCGCGGTCAGCCAAAGATCATTGATTTCGGAGCGTCCAAAGAAGAAGTCAGTAAGGCAAGCCGTGCTTTGTCGGTCCAATTGCAGGTTGTGAAAGAAGGGTATTCCCCGCAGGAGTTTTACATTGAAGGAAGTGAACAAACCCCTGCGAGTGATTTGTACGGGATTGCCGCAAGCATATACCAATGTATTACGGGTGAGGTTCCGCCGAATAGCAATCTAAGATTAAGTGAGGTTGCACAGGGAAATCCCGATTTATACAGACCTGTTGCCGGACGTTTTAAGGACTACCCACAAAATTTTCTGGAAGCCATCGATAAAAATATGGAACTATTCCCGCAAAGACGATCCCAGTCTGCCGGGGATTGGCTGGCCATGCTTGATTCCGATTTCGTTAACGACACGGCACCTTTGCCGACAAAATCCAACAAGCGCCACATGAATTTTTCGTTCACGGTTAGACCTGTATTCGCTGCGATTGGGCTATCTGCGTTGGTGTCAGGTGCCGCTACTTATGCGTATTTATCCAAGAATAACATTTCCGAAGCAGTGCAGACTACTATTTCAGTTCAAGAACCGTCTGCGCCAAAAGTGATTGTTCCAGATAAACCGCCCCAAACTATAGTGATTGAAGCCAAGAAAACGACTGATGGTGAGGTTTTGCCGGAAAAGGAAACAACTGTGCCGTCGGATTCGGCGAAGACCACCATTGAGAATACGACGTCTGAACCAGTAAGATCGATTGCCGACATTATGTCCGAGTTGGCACTTGAAACATCTTCAAATGGGATATCAACCGAAGATGCGAATGCGGTTTCCTCAGGTACGTCGAACCCTGAAACACTTTTTCAACCTGCAAATTAAGGTGTGTTATGCGAGAGTTTCATAACAATAATCAGGGGCAGTAATGATCATGTTGCCTTTCTTTAAAGTCAAAAGAAGCTTGGACGTTAGCTCTAAGATAAATCGTGGTGCGCGCGATTATCAAGAGGATGCACTGGATTATTATATTCCGGAAGATCGACAATTTGCGGTTATGGTTTTGGCTGATGGGTTAGGCGGCCATGCGGCCGGTCACGTGGCCAGTTCAATCGTGTCCGATACGGTTATGGAGTCGTTAAAACCGGATATATCAACGCCAAAATCGCTGCAAAAAAACGTGTGCCATAAATTGCAAATGGCAGCTGAAACAGCAAACGACCATTTGCGCATGCATATGGCGGAAAACCCTGAAACTGAAGGTATGGGATCTACGCTTTTGGCGACGGTTATTATTTCAAATTACCTGTATTGGATTTCTATTGGTGACTCGCCTTTGTATCTTTTCCGAAACGGGGCTTTGAAACAGTTAAACCAAGATCATTCGATGGCGCCAAAACTGGATGCTTTGGCAAAAGAAGGCTCGCTGACAAAAGAAGCAGCACTTAATCATCCGATGAGAAATTCATTATTGTCTGTAATTGTCGGTGACAGTTTCAAGTATGTGGATTGCCCGCGAAAAGCTTTTAAGTTGGCCAAAGACGATCTTCTTATTGCATCCAGTGACGGGTTGCAGTTTCTGAGCGATCAAGAAATTGCGGAAACGCTGGATACCGTTAATCATAAAAGTTCTAAAAAAATTGTGGGCGCGTTAATGAAAGCCGTTTTACATAAAAAATCCCCACACCAAGATAACATAGCAATTTGTGTTTTGCGGGCAAACGAATGTATGAACGGAACCGGCTACAGTTCAAAAGCCTTATAGGCAGAAAATTTATTCCGTATTCTAGAAAAGCAGTGCGCCTAATAGCATAGCTATCGCAAATCCTATCCATACGATATTCAAAGTGGATACCGAGCGTCGAATATCCTCTGGATCCAGTTGATGGCGCGCGTCTGCATTGACATATGGGTAGTCAACTTTTTGACCGTTGTAAAAACGTGGGCCGGCAAGGGCTATCCCCAGAACGGTGGCCATGGCCGCTTCGGGCCAACCCGCGTTTGGGGACCGGTGAAGTGGTGCGTCAGCAAGGACAACATCCATATGGTCACGAGGCTTGGATGTCAGACAAATCAGCAGGCTGGTCACCCGTGCGGGTATCCAATTCAGAATATCGTCCAGCTTGGCGGCGGCATAACCAAAATCGCCGTGCTTTTCTGTTTTGTAGCCAATCATCGAGTCTGCGGTGTTAACCACCTTGTAAATCACGATGCCGGGCAATCCGAAGAAAAGATACCAAAGGGCGGGGGCTATGACACCATCGGAAAAATTCTCGGCGGCACTTTCTATGGCGGCGCGCACCACATCGCTAGGTTGCATGTGATCGGTTGTACGACCGACAATTTTTGCGACTTCCCTTCGACCCGATGACAGATCTTTGGCAAGGGCAATGCCCACGTTCATCACATGCTGAACAAGGCTTTTATGGGCAAGAAGAACGGCGACAATGATAACCTCAAAAAATCCGTAATCGGGTAGCGCGGATAAAACCCAGCCGGATACACCGGAGGCAATGACAAGAACACCGACAACCATAAAACCTTTTATCTTTTGTAAGGGTTCATTATTCAGGGTTTCGTCAAACCACGCGATACAATCGCCGACTGCCTGTATGGGGTGCGGGATGCGCGACCATAACCAACTGGGTTCACCCCATATGGCGTCCAGTATTATGGCCAGCAAAAGGATTTCGAAATGGTTCATCAATATCGCCCTAAAGCATCGTTTACCCGCGACAGTTCAGTTATGTTTGCGGGCAACCCCAATCTGATCCATTTTTCTGAATATGGGAAGACGCGCGTTAAAATACGGTTCCGGCAAAGATGATCGTGTAGGGCCGTTGCCGATGTTGTTTCAGCCAATTGAAACAGATCAGTGCCCCCCAGTACGGTCAGGCCGTTCCGACATAAGACATCCCGTAATTGTTCCGCCATCACGGCCAGCTCGGTTCGTGTGCTGTCAACCCAGGTTTGATCCGACAATGCTTTTTGCCCGATGAATTGTGCCGGCCCGGATATATTCCATGGCCCAAGTCGCTGTACAAGTTTTTCTGCCAGGTCAGGGGTTGTGATTGCAAACCCCAAACGCAGCCCCGCCAGCCCCCAAAATTTCCCCGTGCCTTTTAGGATGATGTGGCCAGCTTTATCAGCCAAATCAATGAAAGAGTTTTCAGGGCAGATATCACAAAAACTTTCGTCGATGATGGTCAGCTGATCATGCTGATTGTCTATCTCTGCGCGTGAAAACAATCGCCCATCAGGATTGTTGGGATGCACGCGTATTTGAACCGGTGCGCGTTGTTGCAACGACCAATCCTGCCCAACAAAAGAGGCGGCAAATTCGTTGTACGTCGGGTTAATAATGCTAACGCGGGCTTCATCAGCCAGACTGGGTAATTGCGCAATGATCGCCGAAACCCCTGAAGCGGCTACAATCTTTGCGCCATTTGGCACATTCCAGAATTTGCGAGCGGCTTCCAGCAGGTGTGCTTTTGGGCCTTCATCAGGTAGAACATGCCAGTAGTGCAAAGGAATGTCGGGTATCGGATAGGGGTTTGGATTTATGCCAGTGGATAGATCAAGCCAGTCGCGGCGTGTGCCGCCGTAGTGATTAATGGCCGCATCCAGCCCCCCGCCATGATCCCGTTTCAGGGTCATTTATCGGTGCTGTCCAAGGTTGGGATGCGCGTCACAAAGTGGCCCTTTATTGCCACGGGCCATTGTTTGAACGGGACTTGGCCCAATGCGCTTTTGTCGTGCAGTGCAGCATATTCGACAATACCGCTTGCAGCATCACTGTTGGGTTCAAAACGCCCCAAGACGTAGGTCAGTTTTCCTTCCGCCTGTAGGGCCACATTGCAACCGCCCTGACAACCCATCAGGCATGAATGCCGGCGCACGGATACGTTGGGGTTTCCATCGGCGGCAGCCTCGATCATGGCCGCAAGTTTTGCGCCGTCTTTTTCAATTGTATCGTCCGTTGGTTTTTCCGTGCCTTCGGTTCTGCACGTATCGCAAACTGTAATGACCGTTGTCATTTCTGGCTCCTTATTTGATTTTTATCGTTACACCAGAAGATACCTACAAAGTACAATCAGAAACGACATCTTGGGTAAAAATTAACAACTTGTTAATCTACTTTGATCACAAGTTAAGTATAGGTAAGAAAAAATAAATAACAGCGGGGTAATATTATGCGGGCGCAAGTGCTGATTGTGGAAGCTCGAGAAAACCTTGGAACATTATGGCAAAGCTTTTTGGAACGACAGGGGTTTGATGTTGCATTGGCTGGAAACCAACCGGATGCGATAGATAAGTTGCAGTTTGATAGGTGGGATGTCTTGGTGATTGATCTGATGTTGCCGGATGCAAGCGTATTGGCGATTTCGGATTTTGCTAGCTATAAGAATCCCGATATTTCTATCATTGCGGTTTCCACAAACAGCTTCTTTTCCGATGGCTCCATTTTTGATCTGTGGCCGAACGTGCGCGGTTTTATGAACCAACCTATCGAACCGGATGACTTAGCCGCAGTTGTTGATCATTTTGCACGGTCAACTAACCGCGCCCGTGCGGTTCATTCCAGTTAATCACCGGATTGATAGGTATAATCCGTGTGGGATTTATGGTGTCGTGGCTAAAGTGATAATGCCGGATGATGTGGTCAAAGTTCACGGTTTGTGCAACGCCATCCCATTGAAACAGCTCACGTGTGTAGGCCCACAGGTTAGGGAAATCGACAATGCGGTTGCGGTTGCATTTGAAATGCAAGACGTAAACAGGGTCAAAACGGACAAGGGTTGTGAACAGGCGCCAATCTGCCTCGGTTATTTGACTGCCTGCCAAATAACGGTTTTCACTTAAATGGTATTCCAGCCAATCCAGTGCTTTAAAGAGAACGGTTACAGCATCATTATAAGCTGCCTGTGATGTTGCAAAACCACTTTTGTAAACGCCGTTGTTCACATCAGAATAAATGCGCTTATTTAATGTGTCGATGCGGTTTCGTAGTGCCTGAGGATAGTAATCGTCGGTGTTGCCAGTCAGATCATTAAAGGCCGTATTAAACATTCGGATGATTTCTGACGACTCGTTGGAAACGATTGTATTGGTTTTTTTATCCCACAGAATAGGAACGGTAACGCGTCCTGTCATATCGGGTTTGTCACGCAGATAAATGTCACGTGCGAAGGCAGTGTCAAACAGACTGTCACCTTGTGCTACGCCGCCTTTTTCAAACGTCCAGCCATCATCCAGCATATCGGGATGAACGAAATCAACACTTATATGATCTTCCAGCTGTTTGAGCTTGCGAAAAATAAGGGTGCGGTGTGCCCAGGGGCAAGCTGCGGAAACATAGAGATGATAACGACCGCTTTCAGCCTTATAGCCACCGACCCCGCTTGGGCCGGCACTGCCATCTTGCGTTATCCAGTTGCGAAAAGCGGCAACGGAACGCACGAACTTGCCGTCTGATTTGTCGGTGTCGTACCATTCGGTCGACCACTGTCCATCTATAAGCTGTCCCATCGGGCTCTCCTTTTCAGGGATTGATAACGGGTTGCCTGCAGGTATGCATCAGCATTTGGTGCATCACAGAGTTTTTAATTTAGCAACAATCCAATGTCGCTGAAGTTGTGCAAAAAGGCGGGATTCGGATTGCAAGTTTTTGACCCCCCGCATATACGGGTTTCAGACGAAGCCCAATGGGCCGGAAAGGAGCGTTTTCGCGCATCGACCCAAGTAAGGGGTGCAACGAAACATCGTCGGGAAATCACGCCCCCTTTCTGTTTGAATAAGGAGTGGATTGATGACGCACAAGCATGAAAAAATTGGAGTTATGATCTGCGGACATGGTTCGCGCAGTAAAGATGCGGTTCAGGAATTTTCTGTTCTGGCAAAAAGATTACCTGCCTATCTGCCGCCTGAATGGCCCGTAGAATACGGATATCTGGAGTTTGCAAATCCGGTTATCCGTGTGGGGCTTGATAGCCTGCGCGATCAGGGATGCACGAAAATTCTGGCGGTTCCGGGCATGTTGTTTGCCGCGATGCATTCCAAGAACGATATCCCGACAGTACTGAACAAATATGCCGCTGAAAACGATATCGAAGTTTTATATGGCCGCGAGCTGGGCGTTGACCCCAAGATGATCGCCGCTGCCGGGGCGCGCATTCAAGACGCGGTTGATTTGGCCAATGCGGAAAACGGTGAAGTGTCGAAAGAGGAAACTGTGCTGGTGGTGATCGGACGCGGGGCCTCTGACCCGGACGCTAATTCGAATGTATCTAAAATTGCCCGCATGCTATGGGAAGGTTTTGGGTTTGGTTGGTGCGAAGTGGGCTATTCCGGTGTGACGTTTCCACTGGTTGAGCCGTGTTTAGACCATGTTGCCAAACTGGGTTACAAGCGTGTTATCGTGTTTCCGTATTTCTTGTTTTCGGGTATCTTGATCGACCGTATCTACGGGTTCACGGATAAATGCGCGGAAAAATACAGTGACATGGAATTTGTTAAAGCAGGTTATTTGAATGACCACGACAAAGTTATCGAAACATTTGCCGAACGTATCACTGAACAGGTTGGCGAAATCCCTCCGGACAATTGCGCGGTTTGTAAGTATCGCACGCAAATCCTGGGATTCGAAGATGAGGTTGGCCTGCCGCAGGAAAGTCACCATCACCACGTAGAAGGGCAAGGGGCAGAAGCGCCCGGCTCGAACGTGGCGGATTGCGAATTGTGTGATACGTTTTGTACGGGCGAGTGCCGTTTATATTTAAATCAGCACCACCATGATCATGGACATGCGCACAGTCATGATCATAGCCACGACCATGCTCATGCCATATACCCCCATGAAAAACATCCGCATGGGCCTGAAAGTACCCGTAAAAAGTGACCAAGAAGCCCCCACATACGCGGCCTTTGACCTATGAGCGTTCGCCAAATGCCATCTACAAGCAAAGCTTTGCAACAGTGGCAAGCGAGGCGCGGTTGGATCGGTTCCCGCAGGATTTGCATGCGGTTATTACACGCCTGATCCATGCTTGCGGTATGGTGGAAATTGCGGATCGGATAAGCTTTTCCGCGAGCATAGGACAAGCAGGTCGTGAAGCACTTCTGG
>Ga0316189_10006627_pt1 | contig 11023 bp, 9 predicted proteins | sample LowCovwburrow_MG_FD_204930 | JGI IMG/M metagenome (GOLD analysis project Ga0316189, IMG submission 204930) | Coastal sediment microbial communities from Maine, United States - Lowes Cove worm burrow | ecosystem: Environmental > Aquatic > Marine > Coastal > Sediment | place: USA: Maine... | reverse complement strand
ATAGAACAGCTGGTCCTCTCCAATTCGCGAGGTGGTCGCTTCGTGTTCCACTTTCGCGGTCGGGTTACCCACCTCGATATAGGGGAAGGTATGTGCGCCACAGCCCTTGCCGATCAGCATGGAGTCGCACTGCGTAAAATTACGCGCGTTTTCGGCCCTTTTTGAGATACGGACCAGCCCTCGGTATGCGTTCTGACCACGCCCGGCAGAGATACCCTTGGAAATGATCTTGCTGCGTGTATCTTTGCCGATGTGGATCATCTTGGTGCCGGTGTCAGCCTGCTGGCAGTTGTTGGTCAGCGCGACCGAGTAGAACTCGCCCACCGACCGCTCACCACGCAAAACACAGGAGGGGTACTTCCAGGTGATCGCCGACCCGGTTTCCACCTGGGTCCACGAAATCTTGGAACAATCACCGCGGCAGTCGCCACGCTTGGTCACAAAGTTGTAGATTCCACCGACCCCGTTTTCATCACCCGGGTACCAGTTCTGGACGGTTGAATACTTGATTTCAGCATCTTCCAGCGCGACCAGTTCGACAACGGCCGCATGCAGCTGGTTTTCATCCCGCATCGGCGCCGTGCAGCCCTCCAGGTAACTCACGTGGCTGGCATCTTCAGCGATGATCAGGGTGCGTTCAAATTGTCCGGTCTCAGCTGCATTGATCCGGAAATAGGTGCTCAACTCCATCGGGCAGCGCACCCCTTTGGGGATGAAGACAAAGCTGCCGTCTGAGAACACCGCAGAATTCAACGCGGCAAAAAAATTGTCCCGCGGCGGCACAACGGTACCCAGGTATTTCTGCACCAGGTCGGGATAGTCCTTTACGGCTTCGGAAAACGAACAGAAGATCACGCCGACCTTTTCCAGATCCTTGCGAAAAGTCGTGCCCACCGAAACAGAGTCGAACACCGCGTCGACTGCAACACCGGCCAGCCGGGCGCGTTCATGCAGGGGTACGCCCAGCTTGTCGTAAGTTTCCAGCAACTTGGGATCAACCTCGTCCAGGCTTTGTGGCCGGTCCTTATCGGACTTCGGTGCTGAAAAATAGGAAATAGCCTGGAAATCAATCGGGTCGATTTTCAGGTGAGCCCAGTCCGGCGCCTTCATCTCCAGCCAGCGCCTATAAGCAACCAGGCGCCACTCCAGCAGCCATTCCGGCTCTCCCTTGCGGGCCGAGATCCAGCGGACGGTGTCTTCATTCAGGCCCGGTGGAACGGTTTCTGACTCAATATCCGTAACGAATCCGTGACGATATTTCTGCTGCACAAAATGATCGACTGACGCCGGGTCTGTGGTCTGCTGGTCGCTAATATGCTCACTACTCATGGTCACTTTCTCTGTTCAGAGCCTAAATTGCATTCAGGGTTTTAATATTCAATGGGCCCGGCTTAGTGCCTACCGGGGCCGACATTTCTGCCAGGCTGACGTCCCGCAGGGCCTGCGCCACCGCCAGACTGATCCGCTGCCAGTTACTACGCAACTCACAACTGTCTTCCTGGCTACAAAGGCCCTCCTCCACACTGCACTCGGTCATTGCGATGGGGCCTTCGATTGCCGCGATCACTTCTGCCACGCTGATTTCACTGGCCGGCCGGCTTACCTGGTAGCCGCCACTCGGCCCTCGATAGGACTTCAGCAGGCCGTTGCCAACCAGCAACTTCAACACCTTGCTGGCGGTCGGAGTTTCAACGTGAATGCGTTCCGCCAGCGTTTGGGCACTCAGCATTTCGCCTTCGCGAGTTAACTCAACCATGACCAGGATCGCGTAATCCGTCAGTTTGGAAATCCGTAACATCCGTATATAGTACCATATAAGTACTGTTTAAAGTGTCCTATACATACCAAGTCAACCCTGATTCCGGCAAAATACGCCGATGACAGAAAACACTACAAACGCCCGGCAGGCGGCTGATCAGCGTAAACGGGCTGCCGCGGACTGGGCAGCTGCTGCGATGGGGCTGACTGACGTCGATCTGACAACAGTCTCAGCCGATGCCAGCTTTCGCCGCTACTTCCGTTTTCCAGCCGCAAACCGTTCCATCGTCCTGATGGATGCGCCACCGGAGAAAGAAAATTCCGCTCCGTTTATCGATATTGCGTCGCGCTTGCGATCGGCCGGACTGAAGGCTCCGGCTATCCTTGAATTTGACCTCGATCTCGGCTTCGGCCTGCTGGAGGATTTCGGGGACACGCTTTACCGCGAACTGATCACCCGTCAGTCCGCAGGGGAAATTTTCCCGGATTTATTCGCGGTATTGGAGGGCATGGCGCACCGGGTCGAAAGTGCGGGCCTGCCCCACTACAGCGAAACAGCACTGGAAAAGGAACTCGACCTGTTTACTGATTGGTATCTGGCGCGGCAACGTCAGCGCTCATTGAGCAGCGGGGAAAGAGCCACCTGGGATCAGGTATGCCGGCTGTTAACAACCTCGGCGCTGGAGCAACCTCAGGTTTTCGTACACCGTGATTTCCATTCCTGCAACCTGCTGCAAACGCCGGATGGCCCCGGCATCATCGACTTCCAGGACGGCGTCAGAGGGCCCGTCAGCTACGATTTTGTCTCCCTGGTCTGGGATCGATACATTTCCTGGCCACGCGAACAGCTGGAGGCCTGGATGCTCGAAATACACGCCGGCCTGCCGGTGGAGTGCAGCGCCGCCGAGTGGATTCGCTGGTGCGACTGGATGGGGCTGCAGCGCAACCTGAAAATTGTCGGGATATTCGCCCGCCTCAAGCACCGTGACGGCAAGGATGGTTACGTGGAGATGATTCCCCGCTTCTACCGCTACCTGCTGGATGTGTTACCCCTGTATCCTGAATTTCGTGATTTACACCTGCTACTGGAGCAAGATTCATGCGCGCCATGATACTCGCCGCGGGACGGGGAGAACGTCTTCGCCCCCTGACGGACGAGCTACCGAAGCCGCTGGTGGATATCGCCGGCAAACCCCTGATCGAATACCACCTCGACGCGCTGGCCCGGGCGGGTTTTCGTGAAATCGTCATCAACCAGGGACACCTGGGAGATTTGCTCCGGGAAACCCTGGGAGAAGGCGATCGTTGGGGTGTTCATATCCATTGGTCGGACGAACAGCCCGAAGCCCTGGAAACCGGCGGTGGAATTTTTCAGGCCCTGCCCTTGTTGGGTACCGCGCCCTTTCTCGTGATCAACGGCGACGTCTGGACCAATTATCCGTTTGCCCGCCTCAGAGCGGTCAAATGCGACTGGGCCCACCTGGTCATGGTTCCGAATCCGCCACACAATCCGGACGGCGACTTCAGCCTGGTATCCGCACGCATCCGTAATGCAGGCCCTGATAAAGTGACTTTCAGCGGAATCGGTGTATACAACCCGCGATTGTTCAATGGCTGCCAACCCGGCAAATTTTCTGTCGTACCCCTGCTGCGCAAAGCGATGCAGGAGCACCTGGTCACCGGCGAAGCATTTAATGGCTGGTGGGACGACATCGGCACCCTGGACAGGTTGGAATCCGTTCGTAGCAGGGCCTCCCTGAAAAACGGCGGCTAAAGCATCCATTAAACTTGAAACTTAGTGTTGTACTGTGGTATAACACCTTTACACATCAATGCTAACGGAAATCACTATGAATTTTATGCGCCTGACCACCCTGTTACTGGCTGCCCTGCTGTCCCTGGCAGCCTGCGGAAAAAGCGAAGAGTCATCCACGTCGGCTGCTGTCGATGCTGATCTCAAGCTGCTGGCCTATGTGCCCGCTGATACGCCCTACCTGGCGGCCAGCCTGGAGCCCATTCCAGCGGATGTCATTGACTCCTACCTTGCCCGGATGCAACCGGTCATCGACATGTTGCAAGCAGATTTATCGACAGCCAGGGCGGAGTTGGAATCTACCGATGCGGCAGCCAGCGAGAACCCTGAGGCGAAAATGATGAGCGCGCTTCTGGATGAGTTCGACGGCAATCTGAGCCGTTCCGGCCTGGCTGGCCTGGGTATTGATCTGGGATCGAATAAAGTGGCTTACGGCCTTGGAGCCTTTCCGGTCATGCGGGTGGGTCTGTCGAACGCAGAGGCCCTGCGTGAGACCATTCTGCGCATTCTGAGGAACGCCGAAATCAGTGCACCTGAGCAAAACTACCAGGGTGTGGCGTTCTGGCGTCTGGCCGATGATGACCCGGCCGATGTACCCATGGGCCTGTACGTCTCCATCATGGAAGACCACCTGGCAATCGGCCTGTTGCCGACAACCGCAGAGGACGAGCTATTGCCCTTGTTCCTGGGTCTGGAAATGCCAGCGTCAAATGACGCCGGCGAGCGACTGGTGAAACTGAACAGGACGCATGGCTATACGTCTCACGGGTCCGGCATACTCGAACTGCACGCGCTCGCTGACCAGTTCTTACGTCCTGAAAATCTCGCGGCACGCATGATGGCTGCAAGCGGAGAATATGATCCCGCATCCATGACGCAGGAATGTGTCTCGGAAATTCACGGCATCATTGACAATACCCCGCGCATGACCATGGGTGTAAAGGAGCTTTCCACTACGGCGGTGGCCATGCAGTACCGTGTGGAGACACCATCCAGCCTGGCCGGCTCACTGGCGGACCTGGTAGCCAGGATTCCGGCCGCGAACAAGCTGTCCAACCGCCTCATGGACCTGGCATTCGGCTTGAAATTCGGCGCTGCCCGGGACTTTGTACGCGAGAAAGTGTTGGCCATAACGGAACAGCCCTACCAGTGTGGACACTTACAAAACCTGAACGTAAGCGCTATCCAGGCGCTGGAGAAACTGAACCAGCCGCTGCCGCCTTTCGTCAATAATTTCCGCGGTGTACGGATCAGCCTCAATGAAATCATGATGAGCCAGGACGCCATACCGGAAAATGCCCGGGGACACCTCGCCGTGCACGTTGAGCAACCACAGATGTTTGTCGGCATGGCCCAGATGTTCCTGCCCGACCTGGCTGAGCTGGCCCTGCAGCCGGGCAGTCCTCCGGTACGCCTGCCGGAATCGCTGATCGAGGTTCCGGGCATCGTAGCCTACGCCGCGATGTCGGAAGAGGCGATCGGCCTTGCCGTCGGAGAGGGTGAGGAAGCCGGCCTGCCGGATTACCTCAACCAGGAACCGGCGGATGATGGCACGTTCTTTTCGGCCAGCTATGATATGGCCGCATACGTCCAGTACAGCAACATGCTGAAAAACAACCCCGTGTCAGGCGACAGTCTCAACTACGAGGGTGAGAGCGAAATCCAGGACCATACCAACAAGTACGCCGAGGCGATGGCCACGGCTTACAAGGAAATGGGGGGGCGCAGTTACGTATCAATGGGCTTCGGCGCCGACGGACTTGTCATTGAAAACCGGGCAACGTTCAAGCCTCAGTAGTCCGCGCTAGGACCTGAGAATTTCCCTGGCCAGAGGCACGGTGATTTTTCGTTTACCGGCGAACGCGGCATCTTTCAACTGCTCCAGCGCCCGGAGCAGTGAAGACATGTCGCGTTTGCTGTATTTGAGCAAGTAGGCCTGCACGTCCGTCGGCAACTCAATCCTTAGTGTCCGGGCGCGCTGCTGAAGAATCGCCGCCTTTCCTGCGTCGTCAGGCAGGCGCAGGTTTTGACTCACACCCCAGGCCATCCTCGATTTGAGATCGGGCAGGTGAAAGTCCAGGGCCGCAAGGGGTTCAGCACTGCTGACCAGCAACCTGCCGCGCGCCGCCCTGACCTGGTTGAAGCAGGCAAACAGTGCATTTTCCCAAACCGGATTGCCGGCAACACTGTCGAGGTCATCGACACAAACCAGGTCAAGCACCTGCAAACCTTCAAGGCTTGCGGCTGCTTCCTCAGGAAGACGTTTCAGCGCGATGTAGAATGCCGCCAGGCCATTTTCCCTGGCCGCGTGGCAAAGCGCATTAAGCAAGTGCGATTTACCCGATCCGTCGGGACCGGACAGAAACAGGCTGGCTCCGGGTTCGTCCAGCAACTGCCGGACCGCTGCCAGCGTGTGTTCGTTGGGGCCGGCCACGAAATCATCGAAACGATCGGGCCGGCGCGGTTCCAGTTGCAGCGGGATTTGCGGCGAGAACAACACTCAGCCTTTTCCTTTTGGACCGGGCTCGCGAAGGTACACGTCGCTTTGTTGGTACTGCAGGTGCATGTAGCGAACCAGCACATTCAACGCCGATGCCACAGGCAGCGCCAGCAGGATTCCCAGGAAGCCGAATAACTGCCCTCCGGCCAGCACCGCAAAAATCACGGCCACCGGGTGCAGACCAACACGGTCGCCGACCAGCTTGGGTGTCAGAACCATGCCTTCAAGTGCCTGCCCCACTGCGAACACAGTTCCTACCAGCACCGGGTGCAATACGTCCTGAAACTGGTACACAGAAGCAATCAGCGCGGCGATCACGCCGACAAAAGTCCCGAGGTAAGGCACGACACTCAACAATCCGGCACCCATCCCGATGATCAGCGCCAGGTCAAGACCGACCGCCCAGAGCCCCAGTGTGTAAATCATCCCCAACGCCAACATGACCATCAGCTGACCACGGATAAATGCGCCCAGAACGTCTTCGATTTCCTTGCTCAAGGTGCTGACCTCCGGCTCGATATGCCTGGGTATCAGCGTTCGGATGCCCTCGATCAGCTTGTCCCAGTCGCGCAGCAGATAGAAAGTCACGACCGGAACCAGCACCAGGTTCATCAGCCAGGCCATGACCGTCTGGCCGCCCCGCGAGACCGTCCCGATCACACCAAGCAAAGCCGAGCTGGCCTCCTTCCAGTAGGACTGGAGTGCTGTGGTCAGGCTTTCCGCATCCAGTTGGATCGATGTCAGGCCAAGCTTGGCCTGCACCCAGGGCAGCGCCGTGCCGACGATCCACTCAAACATAGCGGGCGCCCTGAGCACCAGTTTCTGCACCTGGTCGCTTAGCAAGGGCAGGAAAATCAGAAAACTGAGCGTCAAAACGGTCGATATCAGCAGAAAAACCAGGACCACTGCAAAAGTACGGTTGACCTGCCACTTGAATAGCTTCATCCGTTCCAGCCGGTCGACCAGCGGATCACCCAGGAAGGCCAGGCCGGCTGAAAACACAAACGGCGTGATGACCGGAGCGAGCAGATAGAGCAACCAGCCGCCGCCGGCAATCAACGCCAGGATGAACCAGTTTCGGGAATCATTCATGATCGCTTTACTCAGGGCAGAAGGTAATAACCGAGGCCGTCTTCATCTGCCGCCAGGACCTGCCCATCAAGCAGGGCGTCATCCAGGTATTGGGGCAGTGCGTTCAGCTCCAGCATGAAAGTGACGGTGCCCGCTTTGGCAGAACGGACCGAAACCTGGTTGACCACATTGAGTTGCTGCAGGTAGCCCAGGCAACGGCTGTAATCATCCGCACCCGCCAATCCGGCAATTTCCAGCGGATGCATCCAGGTCCCCAGGTCCGTCGCCGCAATAGTATTAGCGGCTGCGACCTGGTCTACAGCCTGCTGCATACTCTCGACCAGTGCAGCTTGTAAATCGATATTCTGAACCCGCCAGGTGGTGCTCTTGCCACGGTACGTCAGGTTGCTGCGGACGTTCCACTCGGGTCCTTCACGGCGCGCCGCCGAAATCATCGCACCTGTGCCCTTCCCAACCTGCAAATCCTCCGTATAACCGCCCCACAGCAACTGGGCGTCCACCATGTAGGCACCATCAGCATCCGGAGCAGGCCAGTTGACCGGCAAGCCGCGATTGGCAGCGACCTCGCCCATTGCCTCCCAGGCATATGCAAACTCAACCGGCATGACCTGCCGATCCAGGCCATTGTCGATAACGACCCATGCATTAACGGGGTCGCGCCGGGGTGGCCATAGCGGCAACTCCAGGGAGCGCGCCAGTTCATCGACGCGGTCGCTCGAAAAAGCTGCCACCAGGCGAAGCTCCTCACCATCGCTGCCATCAGCCCGTGTTATCTCTGCATTCCGGTAGTGGAACGACAGCACGATCGAAGAAGCGCTTGCCATAGCTGAATCCAACTGTGGGTAAGCCGCAAAATCCCTCAGGCCGCTGTACTTTTCGAACACATGCCTGAGCGCAAGCGGGAGTGCACGCCTGCGATCAGCCGCGTCCTTGCTCTCCACCACTGCCTCACCTGTGTAGATGTCGACCGTGGCTGCCTGGCTGCTGGTGAAAGGCAGCAAAGTGAGCAGTAAAATCAGGATCAATGTTCTCATGGGGTACCGGGTGCAGGATCAATAAATAAGATAACATATGGCACTTCCAGTCCGTAACGAAACTAGCAACCGGAACCCACTTTGAATAACACGACAAAAGCCAATAAAAGCCTTTCCTACCGCGACGCCGGCGTTGACATTGACGCTGGCAACGAACTGGTCGAGCGCATCAAGCCAGCCGTTAAAAGCACCCTGCGCCCTGAAGTCCTTACCGGGCTTGGCGGATTTGGCGCCCTGTTCAACATGGACCTGCAGAAATGGCGGGAGCCCCTGCTGGTTTCCGGGACCGATGGAGTCGGCACCAAGCTGATGCTGGCCAGGCAACTTGGGCGGCATGACACCATTGGAATTGACCTGGTCGCCATGTGCGTCAACGACATCCTGACCTGCGGTGCTGAGCCGTTGTTTTTTCTTGACTATTTCGCCACCGGAAAGCTTCACCTGGATGAGGCACAAGCCGTCATCGAAGGAATCGCCCACGGCTGTCGCCTGGCAGGTTGCGCGCTTATTGGCGGTGAAACGGCCGAGATGCCCGGCATGTACGGCGAAGGCGAGTACGACCTGGCCGGTTTCTCGGTCGGCGCGGTTGAACGGTCCGAATTGCTTGATGGCAGCGGGATAGAGGCCGGCCACCGTATCCTCGGCCTGGCCTCAAGCGGCCCCCATTCCAATGGTTACTCCCTGATCCGTAAGGTTATCGAACACGCAGGCGCCGACCTCGATGCAACGCTCACTGAAACAACGGGAGAAGTGGTGAAACTCGGTGACGCCCTGCTTGCACCAACGATTATCTACGTGAAGCCCGTCCTGAAGTTGCTGAAAAAAACCCGCATTGACGGCCTGGCTCATATCACCGGCGGCGGCCTGACCGAAAACATAATCCGCGTACTGCCGGATGGGCTGGGCATAGAGATTTCTACCAGCAGCTGGCCCCGGCCCGCTGCCTTTTCCTGGTTGCAGGAAAAAGGCTCGATCACGGACGCCGAGATGTTGCGGACGTTCAATTGCGGGATCGGCATGGTCATGATCGTACCGGCAACCGGGGCTGAAGCCGCATCCTCGCTGGCCGAACAGGAGGGCCTGGCCTGCTTTGACATCGGTTCCGTGGTTTCTGCCGATGACGATTCCCGGGTCCGTTATCTTTGAAGAGTCACACATTAAGAATCACGGTCCTGATTTCGGGCTCCGGAAGCAATCTCCAGGCACTGATTGATGCACAGCAATCCGGCCGGCTGAATGTTGAAATCACTCATGTGATCAGCAACGTGGCCGGAGCATACGGCCTGGAACGCGCGAGCAAGGCCGGAATCAACAGCAGCGTTTTGGAACACGGGGCATTTGCAAGCAGGGATGATTTCGATCATGCGCTGGCACTACTGGTCGCGGCAGGAAAACCTGACCTTGTTGTCCTGGCAGGCTTTATGCGCATCATTGGGTCAAACCTGCTGGAACCGTTCGAAGGCAGGATGATCAACCTGCACCCTTCGTTGCTACCGCTCTACCGCGGCACTGGAACTTACCGTCGGGCGATCGAAGCCGGCGACCGGCAGCACGGGGCCAGCATTCACTTCGTCACTGAAGAACTCGACGGAGGCCCTGTGATCGCCCAGGTAGTGATACCAATCCTGGCAGATGACAGCCCGGAGAGCCTGGCTTCACGACTGTCACCGATGGAACACAGTCTGTTGGTGGCTACGATTGAATTCCTGGCCGGGCACGAAGTCGAATGCAGCAGCGGGTCAGTAATCATTGACGGTATGAAAGCCGCCGGTCCGTTACAGCTGCAGGCTGATGGCAAGCTTCACCCTTAATCAAAAAGGCGGCGCTACATGGTACTGAAAAAACTGCTTCTTTCAATATTCGTGGCAGCACTCGGGCTGTCAGCCTGTTCCGTCAACCCGGTTACCGGGGAACGTAATTTCCAGATCTATGGGGCCGACTGGGAGCAGCAGGTAGGCAACCAGATGTATGCTCCGATGAAACAGTCGCAAGGGGGCGAATTCATCCTCGACCCGGAATTGACGACTTATGTTCAGGGCGTGGGACAGCGCCTTGCAAACCAGGCCCGCCGAAAATCAGAGCTGGAATACGAATTCAGCATCCTCAACAACTCGTCACCGAATGCATGGGCCCTGCCCGGCGGCAAAATCGTGATCAACCGGGGCCTGCTGATCCAGCTCGATTCAGAAGCCGAACTGGCCGCCGTTCTGGGGCATGAAATCGTTCACTCTGACGCAGCGCATGGCGCGCGCGCACAGTCCAAGGGAGCGCTGACACAAGCCGGTGCCGTCATCAGCATGGTCATCCTCGGCAGCACGATTGATTCGCAGGCGGCACGTGAAGTAGCCATGATGGTGCCCGCACTCGGCAGCCAGTTACTGAACCAGAAATACGGCCGGGACGCGGAAAGAGAGTCCGATGAATACGGCATGATCTACATGTCCGAAGCGGGCTACAACCCGAGAGGCGCCATCGAGCTGCAGGAGACATTCGTCGAAATCTCAAAAGAGCGGGATGCTGACTGGATGAGCGGGCTGTTCGCTTCTCACCCGCCCTCGATGGAGCGGGTCGAAAACAACCGTGAGACCGCCATGACCCTGCCGGAAGGCGGTGAAATGGGCCGGGAGCGTTACCGGGAGAAAATCGCTTACCTGAAGCGCGTCCAGCCGGCATACGAAGCCTACGACGAGGCTAAAAAGGCCCTCGCGGACGACAACCCGGGCCTCGCACAGGAAAAACTGAATAAAGCGCTGGCGATGGAGCCCAGGGAGTCTCTCTTTCACGATTTGCAGGGTGATCTTTATGCACTGGATGACCGTGACGAAC
>Ga0316189_10006626_pt1 | contig 11025 bp, 16 predicted proteins | sample LowCovwburrow_MG_FD_204930 | JGI IMG/M metagenome (GOLD analysis project Ga0316189, IMG submission 204930) | Coastal sediment microbial communities from Maine, United States - Lowes Cove worm burrow | ecosystem: Environmental > Aquatic > Marine > Coastal > Sediment | place: USA: Maine... | reverse complement strand
AATCGGAAATGATGGCAAGCTTATGACACCTGCTTTAATTTGGTGTAAAATCGTAGAATTACAACCCCCCCCCCGTGGGCGCCTGGACACAGACCATCACCTGGACACAGACCCTCACCTGGCCACAGACCATCACCTGGACACAGACCATCACCTGGACACAGACCATCACCTGGACACAGACCATCACCTGGACACAGACCATCACCTGGACACAGACCATCACCTGGACACAGATCCATGGCAAGCCACTTTAAGCCAATTACAAGGACAAATGACAATGGCTACCTTTAACAATTGGATTAAACCAACAACGGCTATAATTGACGGCAACCATTATCGAGTAATTGTTAAGAGCGAATATGCCAAAGATTGGCTTGATAATCGCTTAAAAAATGTCGTAACACGCGCTATAAATTGCGTAACTAATACAGAAAATACAGTGGAGTTTGTATGCTAACTAAATTAAATTGTTTTTTATCAACTAAACACCCTGCACTAGTACGATTATTGCTTATAGAATTAACAGCCCTATTTTTGGAATTGTTAAGGTTACAACTAGGCATGTTAGTTTATCATAAATACCTTATAGTTAATCTGTGTGTAATTATAATAACTTTTGCATTAAGCTTGTTTGTATCACAACATAACAAAACAATGACACCACTAGCGGCCATGATTATTAATCTAGTATCTATAGTCTCAATATTAAATAACATTGCAAGTGCAACATTGCCTTTGTGGGGTATCACCCTGTTAATGTTGTTTTTAAGCTATTCATACCAGCAAGTTTTTACTATTAGCAAACTATGGCAACCTGTTACAGTAGCTTTTAATGTTGTGTGTCTTGTATCTATACTAAAAATTAATGATGATTTAATAATTTTGAGCATGATTATTTTGTTAGTGGGTGGTTTTATTTATTTTGCCAGTGATTGGCTAGAGCAAAAGTTGACTATTAATGAACTAAAACAAGAAAAAGACGCTTTAGCCATAGTTAACAAAGAGGACAAAATAACGGTTACTGGCAAAATTTTATACAACCCAAAAAGCAAAAATGATACTATAAGCTTTTGGGTGTTAGGTCAAAATGGACCCGTCTTTGTTAAATGTGATTCGGTGGAATGTCAACTTTTAATCAAGGGTGTAACAGTTACATGTCATGGCGTAGTTGGTGGAACGTTTATCGATACCATGCAAAACAGACCAATAACGTTTTTAATAGCTGATTGGGTTAGGGTTAAAGGGTTGCAACTACCAAGAGAAGTCGGGACCGTTGGGAAAGTCCCCTAAATCGGTATTGTTTTTTTTCTCTTTTTTTGCCTTGATTTTTTTCATTAACATTAACCCTAAAGATTTTTGTTTTTTTAAATCTTCATTCTTCATTTTTGTTATTCTCCAAAATCTGATATAATTAAAATAGTTGTTGCTTACCCGCATTTGTGGCCCTGCAACATTAAAAATTAAATATAGTAGTGCGTAACCTAAAATTATTTAGCTAATTAAGCCTACAAGTGTTTTAACCACGTTTTTTAACGTGGCTAATTCTGCTTGTGGGCTTTTTTTATTTCCAAATTCTATTATACATACATTTTAAACATAAAACAAGGGGGTAAATACCTTATGAAACCAAATTCAATTATTAACAACGTGCAGTTAACGGGCCATGTCTATCGTGGGCCAGTAGCATTAGCTAATAGCCAAGTTTATTACATGAGAATGGATAATGGAGGCATAGCCAAAGTTAAATTTAATGATAGTCTATCAATCAATCAAAGGGTTTTAGTTGATGGAACGCTGGACAGTTCATGGGCTTCCACCATACAAGCAAATGTTATGTATATAGTAGCTTGTAGTGTGAAAGTGTTGGGGGAGTGATGTTTGAAGACTTTGAAACAGATATTTTAAAATACTTGCCCGCATGGGGAGCAAGCTTGTTTGCAATCGTTTATACATTTGTCCACGTTATTAATTTTTTTAAGTTGGTTTATGGCAAATTAAAGAATATTGCCATGCGGCCACTGGTAGAAATGGAGCGAAGACTTGAATCTAAAATCGATCTACTAACTGAACAAATAACAATAATAGAGGCTAGGGGCAATGGAAAAAAGAAAAAAACTTAAAGAACGGCTTAAGGAACTAACTGGCGCACCATTTGCGGCTTATACTGTTTTGCTTGACTTGCTCCCGGAGAATGAACAAAAAAAACTATCTGCAAGTGAGATAATCAACTGCACCGGGTACACGAGTATTAAGCCAATAAAGAGCGCTCTTAAATTCCTAGCAAATAATGGCTATGTTGAGAGATTCCGCCAAAATGACGGCCAAGCGTATTTATACAAATGGCCGTAAATAGTACTTTTAAGCTAGTGGTGTCTTTTTGTCACTGCTTTTTTTGGTGGTTTGAATTATACTATTGACAAACAAATTACCCTTGGCGGTCTCGCCCGCCAACTAACTTTAGTTTATGGAGGTATTTTTATATTATGGCAACCGAACAAAAAGTAGTTATTTTAGAACGTGGTTATAGTCAAGAGAACGCTATAACGAAGCGAAAAAAAACAACAGTATCTTTTTATGTGGACCCAGCTATAACACCCGCAAACAGTACGGTTTTATTTAATGCTATAGGTGGTGTTGCGTTAGGTACGTTAAAAGAGTCGTATCTAACAACCAGAGTCGACCGTGATGTTGGCTCAGATATTCCACCAACAAATCAATTTGCTCAACGTGAGATAAGATGGCGCGTTAGTTACCAAGACAATACTAATGGTGAAATAGAATATCGAGAAATAGGAACGGCTGATTTGACATTATTGACAGGTAACGGTAACACATTGGACATTACAACGGACCCCAGCCCAGGCAAGACGTTGAAGACAGCTATTGAGGCACATTGTAAAAGTAGCAATGGTAACGCTATAACGGTTACAGGTATTGTATACTTAGATAATTAACATGGACCAGAAACTAAGAATCCCTAGCGATTGGGATGGAGAGTCATGGGCATTTGCAATTTGCTGTATACCAGATAGTTTAATGTGGCGCGGCGTTTTTTCGGGGACTGTTTACAGACTAACACGGGGACGAACATGGGACCCTGACACGGGACGTATAACAGAAGCTCAAAAGACGGCGCGCCTAATTTTTGAAGGCTTGAATATGGATTGTTTCCAACTTATAGAACGCATGACCGTGGCCGCTGAATCAATGGCCGAATCAATGGCGTCTATTGACAATAAAACCCCCGATTTAATCACGATTCAAGACGCTTTGGAGTACCTAACCACAAATCAAGACAATATAGCAGACCGAATCATCGATTTTAAAGTAATTCTTGGCTTTTTGGGTGACTTAATACCAGGGTTACCACGAATCTCGATGCCTGATTTAGTGGGAATGTATACACAATGGAGGTTTAATTCGGCGGTTTTAGCACATCTTAAAACACTAGCAGACTCAAATCAAGCCCTAGCCCTAAGCACAGGCGGTCCACTACTTACTAACGTTACACAAAATTTAAGCGGTATTGCTGATAAGTCATTTTGGATGAGTTTAAAGGGCTTTCTCCCTGAGCAAATCGAGGGAATCGTTCCTGACCACGTAACGGACGCAAGGGAACTATGGAACATTTTCATGATATTAGAGATGTTTCTAGGCGGTAATTCAGTAGTACAACAACAAAAAATAACAAATGATTTATTAAGCACTCTCAAAGGTGATTTAACCCTAGACGACTTTTTAGCGAGCCTTGATGGAATAGAATCAGAATTAGCGAATATAGAAGATTTAAAAACATTGTTGGGGGAAAAATTGGGGGAAATTAAAACAGCATTAGGGAACATCAACCCCAACGCCGAGTTAAAGAACGTGGTAACAAAGCTGGACGCAATCAACCCCAACGCCGAGTTAAAGAACGTGGTAACAAAGCTGGACGCAATCAACCCCAACGCCGAGTTAAAGAACGTGGTAACAAAGCTGGACGCAATCAACCCCAACGCCGAGTTAAAGAACGTGGTAACCGAGCTAGGAGAAATTAAAGCAGGACTAGCAACCGCCATGATTGATGCAAATGCTATACCATACCTTGAGAGATTAAGCAATTTAGAGCATTTGATACAACTGCAACACATAAACGCCACATTAAAACAAATTACTCAAGAAATAGCAGCCCTTGATGATAAACCAAGTGTTGGAGTGGGCGAAGGCGAACCGCCCCCCACTTATCCAAGTTGGCCCGCGTACAATGCCTATAAATGCAAAATTGCAAATGGTATATATGACTTTGTTTATCAAACATGCGTTGCATTCAAGCTAAATGACGTGGACGAAATCAGCCAATTAGGAATCACATCGAGCGCGGCGATGATTGCGGGAGTTTTGGCGGCTCTGGGTCCCGTGGGTTGGGTCACTGGACTTGCAGGCGTAGCAATTACGGCGGTTGTCACCTTTATTGCCAGTGGTATTTTAATCGATTTTGATGATTTATCAGCCATCCTCGAAATAAATAAGAGTGCCATTATACAAGCCATGTATGATGCAAAATCCACGGCGGAAGCAAGGAGCGGATTTATAAGAAATATGAAAAATGCTTCTCCCGCTGAATCTGGCATGGTTGAGTTGTTGTTACAAAATAGATTTTTAAATGTATTGTTTGGTAATCATCCCGTACCTGACGGTTATCAACCTAGTGTTGAATGTGGTACATGTGGGCAACTTGATTTAAACCGTGGTACTGACCTAACGGGGGGATTTATTATTAATGGTGAATTGGTGAATGGTACATTTGAGATTGAAGCAAGCCCGAATCCCGACCCAGATAATAATCAAGTGGTTGTTTTTTATCATAACTTTATTGACAAACAGTTTAATGTGTGGCTATCGTGGCAAGGTGGAACGCCAAGCAATAATAACATAACATTATTGCCCCTTAATTGTGTTGCTCCACCATCTAACGAATACCAAGGCCCCGCACCTACAAGCCAAGAAGCGGCCATTAATTTTACTGGTACGGGCATGAGTTTAATTATAGATGCAAGTGGGGCAAACTACCCTGCGCACGTTTTTATTGAGGTTTTAACCAATGTTTGATTATTCAAAGTACTTTATTGACATAAAAAACGCTATTCAGGGACTACAAACCCCCTACAACCCGAACATGGGACGTGTGGAGTACCAGTTAATAAACACATGGGGGCTTGATTTGGCCCGAACTACTGACAATGTAGCGGTCTGTCAATTGGACGGCTACATCGAGCAAGACGGCCAAACAAAAAAAATAACATTTGAACTATATGGCCCTACATCGGGACAATACCAACTAATTGACAAAACATGGTGCTCTATGCTGTTTACCTTTCATGATGGCTCATGGAGATTGCACACAGTAGCAAGCGCCAAGCCACGAACAAACACAATACGCATACATTACAAATTTTATTAATACTAGCTACCCCACAAGACGTTTAGAAATGAAATTGTAGTGAATAGGTTAAATATTGTAATAATACTTATGATTACAAAAGCCATTGTAAGTACACCTAAAAAAATTGCTATCATACCACTGAAATGAGATTTGTATAAAATCATTAAAATCATGCCTAGACATGAAAAATATGAGGCTATAATAAAAATCAACCAAGCTACAAGAAGTATGCCTATATCATCTTCATACAAATATGTTAGAATATCAGCCAAATCTAAAAATAAACAGGTGCAACTAATTAAGCCGATAGCAGGTACAAGGGATATAAAGTATTTAGTGAGATTCAAAATCTTCTTAAATGCGTCCATTGATTCCCCCTTAAATAAGCTATTATACCCCCATTTTATCCCCTTGCAATCTCACCCACATTTAATTTACAAAAAGAACAATTTGCAAATTAAACCGAATAAAGGGACAAAGAAAAGCCAGGGACAAAAAAACTTGCTGAACCAGGACAACTAGGAACATGAGCAACCTGGAATGATAAAGCACCATGGCCGCTGATTCTAGCCATGGTTATTTCTTTTGTGGAAGCAGTCCATGGCTAGAATCAGCGGCCATGGTGCTTTATCATTCCAGGTTGCTCATGTTCCTAGTTGTCCTGGTTCAGCAAGTTTTTTTGTCCCTGGCTTTTCTTTGTCCCTTTATTCGGTTTTAAATCGGGACAAAAAAGAGCGGCCAGCGAAAAAAATTGACACTTGACATTAAGTCACTTGTGTGTTATACTGGTAACTAAAGTTACTTGTATGTAACTTAAGGTAAATTCTTGGTTAGGTGGTAAAATGAAAGAAAAGGTTAGAATAAATCCACGTATTAGGGGCGATGTAGCAAGACTTTCCAAAGCTAAAGCGGCTCAAATTGGTATTACACATCAAGCAGTAGTTGAGTATCTTCTCATTAAGTGGGTTAATGGTGATGTTGAATTAAATTACAATGAGAAACTAAAGAATCAATCAAAACAAATAGGTTTTTAAGATGGTTCAATGTGAATGTGGTTGCAAACAAACCTTTAAGCAGAATACTGGTCGAGGTAGGAAAAGACAATTTTATAATGAGGCTTGCAAAAAGCGTTATAGCCGCATGAAACCTGATAAGGAATTTAATACCATTTCTTGGGGGTGTGGGCTACAAAGCACGGTCATGGCGGTTATGGTGGCAATGGGTGACTTGCCAAAGGTAGATGCTATTATTTTCTCTGATACGGGTTGGGAACGTCAACACACATACGATATATTTAATTTTTATAAAGAATGGTTGCAAGGTTACGGTTTAGCCGTTTTTGAAGTTAATCATGGTAACTTAAAAGAAAGTGCTTTGAGTGATACGGGTTACACTCGTTTGCCTCTTTTTACAAAGGATAGGGGGCAATTAAAGAGACATTGCACTAGGGATTATAAAATTAGACCGCTTAGGCGTAAGATAAGAAGTTTAATAGGCGTTGAAGATAAGGGGCCAGTATCTCAGTATAAAATTAACACTTGGCTAGGTATAACAATCGATGAAATAGACCGCATGGCCCCATCACGGGTTAAATGGATTACAAATGAATTTCCTTTAATCGATAAGGGCATGACAAGGGATGATTGCAAATTATACTTGCAAAATTTGGGCTTGCCTATTCCTGCAAAGTCGTCATGTGTTGGTTGTCCATATCACAGTAACGGTTATTGGTTAGACATGAAAAATGAATCACCTAACGAATGGCAAGAAGCTTGCCAATTTGATGAAAAAATAAGAGATTCTAAAATCAGTCAAGGTATAGAAGGCGGTTTGTATTTGCATTATTCAGGCGTACCGCTAAAAGATGCAAAATTAAGAATAAGAGGCCAAAAATTAGAGCAAGCAGAGTGTACAGGATATTGCTTTTTATAATTTTTTCGCTGGCCGCTCTTTTTTGTCCCGATTTAAAAACGAATAAAGGGACAGAATAACGCCTGGGACAAAAAGAATTTTAATAAAAAACGGCTTTTCAAGCAATTAAAAGGGGTGGTGATAGGGACTGAATAAAAAAAACTACTTCACCCCCCACTATTAAACAAAATAAGGAATTAGTAATTTAAGGAGTCAAAAATGACTAAAAAAGAAACTTTTAACATAAATGGTGAAAAGGCTCATGCCACGAATGAGTCAAAAAAATGTACTGTTAATGGCATCGAGTTTAATTCAGTGGCTGAAGCTATCTTCTACACTGCTACAATGCCGAAAGCAGATAAAAATAAAAATAATAATGATGGCTTTATATATCGCAAGGCCGCAAAGGAATAAACATGAGATATAAGGCAATAATTGAGGACGCACTAGGCAATAATGCTAGTGAATCAATGCAAAAAACCTTAACGGGTTGTTGGCAATGGCTAATTGAACATGAGCCACAATTTAAGCGTTATTTTAACAATGGCAATCAATTTAAATACTGGTATAGCAGATACAAGCCAATTTTTGGAGCAAATCATGTTAAAGCTGGCAATTGTAGCGATATAAGTTTTAAATTTAGAATAGAAAGAATTTAACAAATTGGCTATTTTGTAAACTATGGCTTAAAAGCCACTAAAGGACGGTATAAAATGACTAAAATAAATAAATGGATAAATGAAATTGATGTGCAATTAGGAATTAAAATAAATAAAAATCAGGCTGAAGCTATTTTGAAAGAATGGTGCAAATTACCAGAAGTTGCTAAGGCTGAAATTTTGCAAGTATCGGCTGATAATTGGTTAAATCCTGATTATGAAAAATTGTTTAACAAACAAAACGGCGTTTAAGTCTCTTAAACGCCGTTTAATGAGTCTGTGGTCGCCGGTACAAATTCGCCGGTACAAATTCGCCGGTACAAAAAACTTAGTTAAATAAAGGACAGTAAAAAATGAAATATGATATTGAGGGACGCATACAGGAATTATTAAACATGACTTTTGAAGGACAAAAAACATTAATGCCAGATTTGCAAGAATGGCAATTCCAGAGAGTGACCGAATCCGAATTAGCGGATTTGCAAAAAATGCAGGATAATCAGCAATTTGAGGAGTCTGTTTAATTAACAAAAATGCTGTTTTGTTAAATAAAGAGAAGACCCAAAAATTTAGGTATTTTTGGGTCTTTTTTCTCTTTTTGGGGCTAAACTACCTAGAAAATAGCCAAAAAGTCGAGCCCGGGCAATCTATTTTATTGTGCATTATGCACAACTTGGCTTAAAACTAGCCATTTTTTTGCTCCAGGCCCGGAGCGAATATCGACCGCGAGTAAATTTTTTAGCTCAAAGATGCACAAAAATAATAAAGCTGAAGGTGTGGGAGGTATAAGCCAACGTTGCCAGACCGCAATTAATTTAATTTTGCACCGGGCACACTCTTTTAATATTAAAAATTAAGCCAGGTCAATTTATTAATCTTGGTTTAAGGGGGTAGGGGGTAAAATAAGGGGGTGTAATAAGTGCGTATTATAAATTTAATATGATACCCTAAACCTTGAAAAGCCCTTAAATAGTGGCTTAAACACCCTGTTTTATTCCGACCCTTGGCGAATTTTGCCCCCTAACCTGATTTAAAAAAGGACATTTTAGCCACTGGCAACAACTACTAAGCGATTAAGGGGGGGGGCATGTTGACACTATCGGCAAGGGGGACTATAATCCTTATAACTAATTAAAAACGGGTATGATTAAGTGACTTGCCAGAAACTTAACCACACCCTAACCCACAAACAAGAGGACTGTTTAGGGGCTTAATGGATATTGTACTATAATAGCCCTACACAAGCAAATATTTGTTATGTGGGGCTATTTTCATTTTTGGAGGTAAAATTATTATGTATGAATGTCCATTATGTAGGCAAAGAATAAACACGACCAACACTCATGGCGGTTGGCAATCTGTAACGCGCTTTAATTCAGCCATTGCCCCCCCTTGGGAGCAATCCCCCCCCAATAACCCCCAAATAGGGGCCGATTATTACCGCAAACAACCCGCACGGCAAGCAAATTTTATAAGTGACGTTTTAGTACCGTTGGCACAATCGGCAATAACTGGTACTATAGGCGGTTTAATAAGTGGGGTGTTATTGTCAATGACGGGTTATAGTTGGCAAGTTAGCAGTAAAGGGGGCTTGATTATCGGCTTAGGCTTTTTAGGGCTTTTTTGGCTTATCCTATTAAATGCTCATAGGAGTCTATTGTGGATAATAGAAGAAATAACGGGGACTGATATTGACGGGGACGGGCAAGCAGGTAAACCGCAACCGCAACCACAAACTAAACCCATACAGTTAGAAGTTAATCATTATAAAGACAATCAGCATTACCAACAGCAAATTATAGACTTGCCCCAAGGTGTTACCGAAGCAATGTTCCTGGAATTTTGCAAGGGGGTAACAATGGGTAAGGGGTTAAGTATATCCGAATGGACGGGAGACGGCAAGCTACTGTCAAAAAACGAACATGCGGAAATTTTAAGCCGTCTAGCTATGGCGGGCATGGTTATTTGGATTAATGAAAATCATCATAATTTAGGGCGAAAATTAACCGCCAAAGGGAAAGCCACATTAAAAGCTTACGTTGATTTTATGGCTTAAAACAGTGTGCAAGCGTGAGCAAGCATACCATGCACACTGTTTTTATAGCGTTGCTTGCGGATAGGGTAGGGGTAGGGGCAATAGTACTCTTACATGATTGACTCTTTAGATTTTAAATGAGATAATAACAACAATTGAAATTAAATAAAAAAAGGACTGTGGCATGGTCTTAACAGAATAGTTCCACAGTCCTTTAACCTTCCCCTAGGGAGAAAGGCTTAACATTATGAATCATAATACAGAAGCAAATAATAATCAAATCTCAATATATGAAATTAAAAACTTAACCTTAACTGATTCTTTAGTTTACCATGCATTGAGAGATTTTAAAGGGAACGCAACACAAGAGCAAATAGCAAAATTAATAAAGCGTAGTGTTAGACAGGTCAAGCGAACAATTAAAAAATTCTCTGAATATTCGTTAATTCGCATAATCAGAAACGGCAACAAAAACTTTTACATCTTACAGGGTGACAAGGTGACTCATGATGTCACTAACAAGGTGACTCATGATGTCACTAACCAAGACAGTATACAATACAATACTTTAAATAATAAACAATTAACATTGATAGAAGATTCAGCAAGTCAATATTTGGGACTATTAGACATTTTAGCCCAAAATTACCTAAACCTATTTAAAATTAAAGATTATATACAACCCTTTGCCAAGGCTCCAAAATTGGCAAAGTTATATACACCTGCTGAAATTCTCATGCATCACGACCATGACGGCCAAATATTTGAAAAATTAGAAGCATGGGGTGAAGCTTATAAAGCTGATAACCTGAATCTAATCGGAAATGATGGCAAGCTTATGACACCTGCTTTAATTTGGTGTAAAATCGTAGAATTACAACCCCCCCCCCTTCTGCACCTGGACACAGACCATCACCTGGACACAGACCATCACCTGGACACAGACCATCACCTGGACACAGACCATCACCTGGACACAGACCATCACCTGGACA
>Ga0316189_10006625_pt1 | contig 11027 bp, 4 predicted proteins | sample LowCovwburrow_MG_FD_204930 | JGI IMG/M metagenome (GOLD analysis project Ga0316189, IMG submission 204930) | Coastal sediment microbial communities from Maine, United States - Lowes Cove worm burrow | ecosystem: Environmental > Aquatic > Marine > Coastal > Sediment | place: USA: Maine... | reverse complement strand
GGTTGCCGGGTGCGGCGCGGATGCAGCTCCCTATTTTCGAGTATTTAACCCTATGCTACAAGGCAAAAAATTTGATTCAACTGGCGAGTACACTCGTCGCTTTGTTCCCGAATTGAAACACTTACCTCATAAATACCTGTTTAGTCCCTGGCAAGCCCCCGAACAGGTATTAAGCGATGCCGATATTGAACTGGGCAAGGATTACCCGCACCCCATTGTTGATTTGAAAGCTTCGCGCCTAGAGGCACTGCAAGCGTATCGGTCGCTGAAAGATTCAATTGGATTTTAAATGCCTTGCATAAAAGCAATCGCTAGCCGGATAAGATTGTCATAAAGCTGATCAAAGTTTATTGTAATGAACTCTATAAATTTCGGTATGCTATCAAATTGTATTGTGGCAGACCGCCAGATTAATCGCTTTGAATCAATCATAGGGAACGCATAAATGTCATCATTGCTTACACTTGGCCTGATCGGAGTTATCGGGTTTCTCTGCCAGTGGGGCTCGCACCGCGTTAAACTCCCAGCAATACTGTTTTTACTCATCGCCGGCATTCTATTGGGCCCCGTATTTTCAGTTTTCGACCCTGACATTCTGTTTGGCGATTTACTGTTTCCCTATATTTCTTTGTCGGTTGCAGTAATCCTGTTTGAGGGTGCACTTACTCTTGAGCGCAGTGACTTAAAGGACATTGCCAACCCGGTCAGACGTATGATAACCGTCGGGGTTGCTGTGTCGGCCATTTTGATGACATTGGCCACCCATTATGTGATGCAACTTAGTTGGCCTTTATCAGCATTGTTCGGTGCCATTATGGTGGTTACCGGCCCCACGGTGATTATGCCAATGCTCAAAACCGTTCGCCCCACAACTAAAATAGCAGATGTGCTGCGTTGGGAAGGTATAGTCATTGATCCAATCGGAGCCTTGATCGCGGTTCTGGTATTTGAATGGATTGTGGTACAGGAGTCTACCGCTGAGTTCAGCGAGATATTTTATGTGTTTGGTGGCACAGTATTGATCGGCCTAACAATTGGTCTAGTTGCTGGTTACCTATTTGGGCTGTTACTACGCAATCATTCTATTCCCGAGCGATTGCATAATTTTGCATCGCTTGCGCTAGTCTGCGGCGTGTTTGCCGTTTCAGATTCGCTGATGCATGAATCTGGGCTGCTGGCAGTGACCGTAATGGGGGTGTTACTAGCGAATATGCGAGATGTACACGTACACTCTATTCTCGAATTCAAGGAAGATCTCACCATAGTGTTTGTCTCGGCCTTATTCATTGTGTTGGCGGCAAGGCTCGACCTACAAGGCTTTGTAAGCCTAGGGTGGAGTGGACTGGTGTTGTTGCTGCTCATGCAATTTGTAGTCCGCCCCTTGAAAGTGGCTCTGTGTTTTTACGGTTCAGATTTTAGCTGGCGTGAAAAAGCAATGGTCTCTTGGATCGGGCCGCGCGGTATAGTCGCCGCCGCAGTATCAGCGGTATTTGCACTGCGCTTGGAAGAGCTTGGATTGGCCGGAGCGGACAGATTAGTGCCGTTAGCATTTCTGATTATTATTGGCACTGTTGTGCTACAGAGCTTAACCGCCAGGCCTATGGCTAATTTGCTCGGAGTGGCAATGCCCAATACCCATGGCGTCTTGATAATTGGCGCTAACCCACTCTCAATCTCAGTGGCTCAAGCGCTTGTGAAAGCAGATGTAGATTACCTTATTTGCGACACCAACTGGGAGAAGCTCCGAAACGCACGCATTGATGGACTAAAAACATATTATGGCGACCCCAGTTCTGAGCATGCGCAGATGCATATTGACACGAACCCCTATGGTTACATGTTGGGTTTGTCTAATCATTTCGAATATAACGTCACTCAGGCGAATAGCTTTAAAGACGAATTTGGTGCTAGGAATGTATTTGTTTTGGCCCCAAATCAATCTTCTGAACGCTTTAAGAGGCATGTGGCAAGAACCCAAAAAAGTGGCCGCATTCTATTTAGCGAAGAGGCTTCATTTAATCATCTCAAAAACAGAATTAATGATGGTTGTGTAATCAAGATGACCGAGTTGAACACCGAATATACGTACCAACAGTGGTTAAACGACAATGACTCGTCCTTGCTTTTGTTTGCACTGCTAGAGAATGGAGACTTGGAGTTTGATACTACTGACAACAAACTAAATTTAGATTCCGGTTGTAAACTCTTCTATTTATCCAATTTGGAAGTATCTCCGTCGAAGCACGATATGCAAAGCTAAAGTTTTTGAAACAAGGTCATAACCAGATGGTTTAACAACGCAGATTAGCGGTTTGCCACCTTGGGTCTGTCGGATAATGATTTGCGTCAGGAGAAAATGGGAATTTGAGACTAATTTTTTGATAATTTGAGACGTAATGGTTGTTCCATTGCTCGAAAATTTTCGGAAAAATAGGCCAAAGTGGTTCTTTCGTACTAGCATAATTCATTATCCGACAGACCCACCTTGCATAAAACCTTCTACGCCCCCATCTGCTAGCCGATGCCAGGGCATTATTAATTATTGCTTTTATGACTCAAACAACCCCAAAGTTCAGAGTATTCTTATGGCTACCTTTGAGTAGCTTTTGCCTATTGCATACTGCCCCAGCGATTGCATCAACAACAAGCATATCTACGATTACAATTTTTTGTCTTACCCCAAGTTAACTGATCAATACACATTCAACGTTCAATAGTGCCGCACTCGATTACTATATTTGTTCGAATTCTGCTGCTGCTATTGCTGTGCAACAACGCGCTGGCTGAAAACGCGCTGCCCAGCGAGATACAGTTTCTTGGTGTTGAAGGTGAACTATTAGAAAACGTGCAAAAGCACGTCAGCCTGTACCATGAACTCAATAGCGGCACGGACCTTTCGGAGCGAGAATTCCGCCGCCTAAGAAATCGTAGTATCGCTGAAATTGAACAAGCGCTTGCGCCCTATGGCTACTACCGATCGGAAATTTTAATTGATGCCGACAGGCAAACAGCAAAACTTGTCTACCACATCACGCTTAATCGACCAGTCAAACTTGCGAGTGTCAATATCGATTTAGGCACTGTTGAGAGACATCAAGTTGAATTTGCGGATTGGCTGGCTAGTTACCCATTATCAGCCGGCGACATCTTAGTACAACCCGAATACGAGGCAGCTAAGAAATCGCTACTGGCGAGCGCGCTTAGGCTTGGTTACTTTGATGCAAAGTTTTCAAGCAGCAATATTGTGATTGAGGAAAACCGCCTGCAGGCCGATATTGAGTTAGTGTTTGCTGCGGGACCACGCTACTCGATCAGTTCGATTGAGTTTGATTGGCGTAGTGAAGAGCGAACCGACAATGAGGCAACTCAATTCATTAAACCCGAAATATTAAACCCTCTGATTAGCGTCAAACAAGGTGAATTGTATGATGCTTCCACACTCATCGATACTCAAAGCAGACTGCTGAATACACCCTATTTTTCCAATGTGTCGGTACTCGCCGGAACGGCTAACGCCGACAATGCGACCGCCCCGATCATTATTGATCTCACTCCAAGTAAGCGCCAGGCTTACAGCCTTGAAGCCGGGGTTGGCACAGACACCGGAATCAGGGGCGGTGTTGCCTATGAAAACAGACGGGTCAACAGAAAGGGCCACCACTTAAATTTTCGCCTCGGCGGGTCAGAGATTAAGCGCTCGGCTATTTTGAACTATCGCATTCCCCTACGCCGATCGCCCAAAGACAATTTTAATGTGTTCGGTGTTTTGGAAGAGGAAGACGGTGACAACCGTCGATTTAAGCAGAATAAATTGGGCATAGAATTGCAGCGAAAATGGCATAGTTCATTGTTAAAGTTCGGACTTACCGCCAGTCAGGAAAGCTTTGTTCGAGGCGATGACAGCTTGTTGGAATCAGAACAAAACACAGACTTATTAATGCCCAGTTTTGACTGGCAATATTCTCAAGCGAATGACCCTTTGTTTCCATCAAAAGGTTGGAGTACAAACCTAAAATTGCGGGCAGCGGATCAAAACTTAGGTTCCGATATTGATCTAGCGCAGGCGATTCTTGATACCAAAGCGCTGTACCCGCTGGGCAAAGGCCGCCTAAAGATTCGTCTCAAATTGGCAACAAGCATAATTAATGAAAGTAGTAGGTTACCCGAATCGCTTGGTTTTCTAGCCGGCGGTGATGACAGTGTGCGAGGTTATCGATACGAGAGCATTGGAGTTGCCCGAAATAACGCCACAGTTGTCGGTAAAAATCTGATAGTCGGTAGTGTCGAATATCAATATCCCATAAAGAGTAAAACCTCTCTAGTCACTTTTTTCGATCTTGGTGATGCCTTCGATAACAACGCTGATTATAAGCGCGGCGCAGGCGTGGGCTTAAGGTGGCGCCTTCCCTTTGGCGCGCTACGACTTGATTTGGCATCGGCGCTAGACCGAGATGGCGACCCCGTGCGATTACATTTTAGTTTTGGTACCGATCTGTGAGTCGTGCGCCACTACAGTCCTGGAAATGGATTACAGCAATCTTTGGCATTGCATTACTGTTGCTGAGCATCAGTATTTTCTGGCTGATTAAGACTGAAAGTGGGCTACGTTGGGCAGTTGATCGAGCGCCTGAATTTATCAGCGTACAGAGCATCGAAGGCAACCTCGGTAGCTTTACATGGCGGGACTTGGTAATAGATCTTGGAGTTACTAAACTGAGTATCGCACGTGGTAAGGTGGGCTTGCGCCTACGCCAATTATTTAACGGAACCGCGCACTTCAACATTCTGAATGCGAGCGGCGTTAAGCTAACACTTGCTAGCGACACAGCCAATAGCGACGATGCCTATGTCCCATGGCAAGGCTTAGATTTACCAATTAATGTAATTCTTGATCAATTACAGATCACCAATCTAGAAGTAGTCCAGGATAATCGAGCCTCTCTAGTGATTGCTAAGGGGCAATTGCAAGCAAGCATGATTAACAATCAGTTGACGGTTGCAAAACTTAGCCTCGATTCTCACGACAATAGTTTTAATCTAGCGGGAGTCGCAGATCTCAACGCCAAACCTGATGGCGTAGTGGACTTTAAGCACGACTTACGCTGGCGTGTATCGGAGCAGTTTGTTGAAACCTCTGGCGCAATCTCGGGCAACTGGCAACAACTCCAACTAACTCAATTTACTGAGACACCCGTCAAACATGAGCTCAATGTACAAATACACAATATACTCAGTGAAAAAATCACCTGGGATGCCGCACTAACTACGGCTGAAGTCACCGCTGCCGAGCTTGCTGGTCAGAAGGCGTTCGGGCAAGCGATCTCACTTGGTCGCGGCAACATAGACTTGAGCGGTGATTTCTCACCTGGTTTGGGAATAGACGGGCTTAATGTCGCGATAGATGCCAAGCTAAGTGCAGATACAAAGCGCGCCTCAGATTGGAAACTAAGCACTCGAGCAGCGCTTAACAACGGTAAGCTATCAATTGAAAGCCTTGAACTAAATGAAGTCGGTGCCACTACCCCGGGTTACCTAAGTGCACGCGGCAACATAGAACATTTACTCAGCTTTATTGATAGCGAAACCGCAGGTATTGGGGTAATAAATCTGCAAGGTGAATGGACAGATTTGGCTTGGCCTCTCGGTATTGCACAGACCCAGCCCGACGAATTTAAAGTTCTCTCAGACGGCGACTTTGTGCTGAACGGCACCAGTAATCAGTACCGGCTGGCGACCAAAGCAAACGGTTCGATTAATGATCGAGCGATGAGTGCCCAACTCAGCGCCGAAGTTTCACATGATTCCATCATTATTAGAGAACTAAATCTCAAGTCAGGCGCCAGCGCTATGTCTGTTAATGGTTCTTTCGGCATGTCTGGCGACTCGACAATCAAACTAGATTGGTCTTTTAAATCGCCAAATTTGGGTGACTTTTTAGCAGCGGCTGGCGGCAGCTTGAACGCCTCAGGTTCAATTAGTGGCCCGCGATCGGCCCCCACAGTGTTACTGAAGGCCAACGCCCAAGCATTTTCCATGGGCAGTTTATCATCGCAGCAATTTAATCTTACGCTGGCCTTACCTTTAGGCGATGTTAATAGTGCTATTAACATGTCGGCCTCTGCCAAGGGCATCCGCCGTGCTGACCTCGGTGTTACCGACCAAGCGCAATTTGGCAATCTATCCGCTTATCTAGACGGCACAATTGGCGACCACACTCTGTCTATCAACGGTGGTTTAGCTAATATGTCTACGCTGCTTATACGTGCTGATGGTGGCCTTATAGACCGGCAATGGCAGGGCCAAATCACCAGCATGGAATTGGACGATGATCGACTAGACTCTTGGTCACTCGATGAACCGATGCAAATAGAAGTTTCTTCCGATTCAATGGTAGTTTCCAAATCATGCCTTCGAAGTTTGCAACAATCGATCTGCCTTGATTTTAAGAAAGTTGCCAATTCACTGTCTAGCAGTGGTGTCATGCAAGCTCTCGATCTGGCAAATATAAATAAATTTCTAGGCGGTGCCGACTTTACGCTTAGTGGCATTGCCGATGGCAACTTTAGCTATGTTTCTAGGGCCAGCGATGTACCGCCCAAGGCCAGCCTTAAACTAAATTCGAGCACTGCCAACATCAACTGGATTGAAGAGGACCCAGCCGGTAACGAGCAGCAATCACTGGCATTTGAATCAATCTCTATTTCGCTTGAGCAACTTGAACAACTGCGCGCTGATATTGATGTGCGACTGGAGAATGGTGATTTTTTCAATACAGGCATAGACATCGAAGGGTCGATTGATTCAGACCAGTTTTCGTCATACGCAATCAGCGGACAAAGCACGTTACAGCTTGCCGATTTGGGCATTTTACCGGCAGCACTCAGTAGTGATTTAGAGCTTAACGGCTCTTTAAAGATGGACGCGTCCATTGGCGGCTCGATTGAAAACCCTGAGTTGTCGGTAAGCGCCAATGTTATGGGCGCCAGCACCCGAATCCCAGTGCTCGATCTATTGTTAAACCAGATTTCCATTCAAGCGAATTCGACATCACGTTCGCGCATCGATATTACCGGCAACGCAATGTCTGGAGACGGTCAACTTACGCTGCTCGGCAACCTTGATCTGAGCAATGTCTCCTCTCCCCAGCTGACATTGGCCGCCAACGGCAAAAACCTTCAACTCGCTAATACTTCCGAATTAACCGCCAACGGCAATTTAGATTTGAAAGCAAAGGTGTCACCTATATTGCTTGATCTTCAAGGACAGGTTTCGATCAATAATGCTAAGCTAAATTTTGGCCTACCTGAAAATGCGGTGTTGGCCTCGACTGATGTGATAGTCCTGGGCAGCGAAGAGCAGGCCGCGCCAGCGCGCCAACGCCTAGATATCACCATTGATCTTGGCAGCAGCACACATATTCAGGCACAGGGTCTTGATGCAAACTTAGCTGGCATGCTGCGAGTGTATCAAGAACCTGAATCCATAATCCGCGGCCAAGGACAGATCGACATTCGAAATGGCAGCTATAAGGCTTACGGTCAAGAGCTCAAAATTGATAAGGGTACTTTTATTTTCAGTGGCGGCAGTATTGATGACCCTAATCTCGATTTACATGCATTAAAGACGGTTGGTTCTGTAAACGCGGGAGTGCGTGTCAGCGGGCGTGCCAGCACTCCGCAGCTAGCATTATATTCAACACCTTCCATGCCCGATCAGGACATTCTATCAGTGCTTATTTTCGACAAGCGGCTGGGCGAGCTTGCCTCAAAAGATGGTTTGACACTATTGCGGATAGCCAATTCCTTACGTGGTGATGGTCAGAGCGACATAGCGAGAATTACTGATCAACTCCAAAACAGCCTAGGGCTCACCGACCTTGAATTTGACTTATCGGCTGACGCGCCTAAGGTACGGATGGGTAAGCAACTTGCTTCGAAGCTGTACGTCGGTTACGGCTATGGCCTACTCGACGCTACCCAATCTTTAATTCTAAAATATAAACTAAACGATGCATGGTCAATCAAAGCTGATCTAGGTGCGGACAGTGGCGCCGATCTAAAATATGAGATTGAACGCTAGGCAATGTCGCTTACTATTTTATTGCTTTGAGCGAATGCGTACCTGACGGTTGAGAATGACCATCGTTGTTGGATAATGCAGTAGCAACAAACAGAGCGTCAATGTACTTCTATGACAGAGTCGGAAACCCTTGGTCATTCCTACTTAGTCATTCACGAATATCAGTACAAAAACTAACGGATATGGGTACTAAATAATAGCACCCATATCACGTATCAGTTCAGCTTAAAGATCAAACCTGTCAGCTTGCATCACCTTGACCCATGCTTTGACAAAGTCATTTGCAAAGCGTTCTTTAGAATCATCGAACGCATAGGTTTCAGCAATAGCACGTAGCTCTGAGCTTGAACCAAAGATTAGATCAACAGGCGTTGCCGTGTACTTGGTTTCGCCTGTCTTTCGATCTACCCCTTGGTACAAACCTTGCGTATCAGACTTCTTCCATTGCGTTGACATGTCTAGGAGATTGACAAAAAAGTCATTGCTTAACGCGCCGGGTGTAGAGGTAAAAACACCATTCATAGATCCGTCTGCATTGGTATTCAATACCCGCATACCACCGATAAGTGCGGTCATTTCCGGCACCGTCAAATTTAATTGGTCTGCCTTATCCACTAGCATCTCTGCTGGCGAACGGTAAGCTTTATCGGCATTGTAATAATTACGAAATGCATCGGCTTGGGGCTCAAGTAGAGCAAACGAATTAACATCAGTTTGGTCTTGACTGGCATCGCCACGTCCCGACTTGAAAGGCACTGTTAGGGTTACGCCAGCATCGCTTGCTGCTTGCTCGATAGCCGCTGCGCCGCCAAGTACGATTAAATCGGCCATTGACACTTTTTCGCTTCCAAAATCCGCCTGAACCTCACCAAACTTGGCTAACACTTTGGCCAATTCTTGTGGATTATTTGCAGCCCAATCTTTTTGCGGGGCAAGTGCGATCCGTGCACCATTGGCACCACCGCGTCTATCACTGGCACGGAAAGTAGCAGCAGAAGCCCACGCGGTTCGTACCAGTTCAGGGACAGTTAGACCAGAAGCTAAAATCTCTTTTTTAAGGACTTTGATCGCTGAACTACTTAGTGGCTTAGCTTTGGCTGCAGGAATAGGGTCTTGCCAAATAAGAATTTCTTCTGGCACTTCTGAGCCTAAATAGAGCGCCCGTGGCCCCATATCGCGGTGTGTCAATTTATACCAAGCTTTGGCAAATGCTGTTTGGTACTGGTCAGGATTGGCTAAGAATCTTTCAGAGATTTTCTTGTACTCTGGGTCAAACTTCAACGCCAAATCTGCGGTGGTCATCACCGGTGAATTCATTTTGCCTTTGACATGCGCATCCGCCACAGATTTATGCATAGACTCATCACTTGGAATCCACTGGATTGCTCCAGCAGGGCTGCGAGTTTGCTTCCAATCAAGATTAAGCAGGTTTTGTAAATATAATGTTGTCCATTGGGTCGGAGCTTGAGTCCATGCACCTTCCAAGCCACTAGTCACAGTGTCTTCAGAATGACCTTTGCCACACTTATTTTTCCAGCCTAAGCCCTGCTCTTCAAGCGGTGCACTGGCCGGATCACTGCCCACACAGTCACTAGGCTTATGCGCGCCATGCATTTTTCCAAAGGTGTGCCCGCCAGCCACTAATGCAACCACTTCTTCGTCGTTCATTGCCATACGGGCGAAAGCAGTACGAATATTTTTGCCAGAACCGACTGGGTCGGGCTTACCCCTAGGACCCTCTGGATTGACATAAATTAAACCCATATGCGTTGCGCCCAAAGGTCGTGCCAATTCGCCATCTTTTGCATGCCGATCACTGGCCAACATTTCCAGCTCTGGGCCCCAGTAAACTAGATCAGGCTCCCAGTCATCGGCTCGACCACCAGCGAAACCATAGGTTTCAAAACCCATATTCTCCAGCGAAACATTACCCGCCAAAATCATTAAATCTGCCCACGAAAGGCTGTGACCATATTTTTGTTTTACCGGCCACAACAATCGCCGCGCTTTATCCAAGCTGGCATTGTCCGGCCAGCTATTGAGCGGGTTGAAGCGCTGTTGCCCACCGTCAGCGCCACCGCGGCCGTCTAGTGTTCGATAAGTACCCGCACTATGCCAAGACATACGAATAAAAAACGGACCATAGTTGCCAAAATCCGCTGGCCACCAATCTTGTGAGACAGTCAGCATGGCGTTGATATCTTTTTTAACCGCCTGCAAATCCAGCTCCTTAAACGCCTCTGCATAGCTAAAATCTTCACCCATCGGGTTTGAACGTGCGTCGTGATCACGCAATACAGACAGATCCAACTGATCAGGCCACCAAAATTGATTCGGTTTTGCCTGCCCTTCGGCCATCGCGCCGCTACCGACAGCACCTTTTGGTTTTGATATCTCGTCGGCGGCATAGGAAGAATTTGTTGTCGCCAAAACGCCTGTTAGCGCAACGAACCTAATTAATTTAAATATCTTCATTGTGTACTCCGTTTAGTTTCGTGTTGAATTGAATATGCGGTTGAACACGCAAAATATCCGCAACTTAAGGAGTAGGATAATAGCCGCCGATTAATTAGTATAATCGATTATTTCTATAACACTTATAGTCCTTATAGATAAGTCAAACATCCTCAATACAGCATGGGTCTGTCGGATAATGATTTGCGTCAGGAGAAAGTGGGAGTTTGAGACTAATTTTTTGACAATTTGAGACGTAATGGTTGTTCCATTGCTCGAAAATTTTCGGAGAAATTGGCCAAAGTGGTGCTTTCGTACTAGCATAATTCATTATCCGACAGACCCAGTATAGACGAGTTTACTACGTAAAATTGGCCTCCAATATTTTTGTCGTTTCTAGCGGAATATAGATTTAATAGAGTTCGATCTTACAAACAAGTTTGCGCAGAATAACCTTTGGCATGATCATTTCTTATTTGATACTTTATCCAAAG
>Ga0316189_10006623_pt1 | contig 11029 bp, 10 predicted proteins | sample LowCovwburrow_MG_FD_204930 | JGI IMG/M metagenome (GOLD analysis project Ga0316189, IMG submission 204930) | Coastal sediment microbial communities from Maine, United States - Lowes Cove worm burrow | ecosystem: Environmental > Aquatic > Marine > Coastal > Sediment | place: USA: Maine... | reverse complement strand
AGTTGAATAGTCAAGTGTTATCTGAGATTATCAGACTGCTTAACCAATCGGAGTAAACCCCTGGAGCAGCTAATGGATGTATGTCTTGTCATTAAGACGCGCCTTGAGGAACTGGGACTCGAGCAGAAGAATCTGGCGACAGCCGCTGGTGTGACGGAATCCTATATATCGCAGCTATTGACACGAAAGAAGCTGCCGCCGGCGCCAGATCGTACGGACATCTACGAGAAACTGGAAAAAGTTCTGAAGCTGCCGAAAGGAGAACTGGCAAAATTGGCACTCGCGCAGCGCCTGGATGCACTGAAGCGTAATTATGAGAAACCCCGGGGCGCCCTTCTGAAGCAAACCCGAAAACTGATCCTGCGCAAATGCGCAGCCCCCAGACAGCAGGATGTTCGGTCGATTTTCGAGAGGCAACCCTTTGGTGAACTCGAACGGCTGGTGACGCAGAAACTGCTCGACGTTGTCAGCCGGGTCGCCCGATCTGAGCTGGATAATCAAGCTTGGCTCCACGAGATAGGTCGGCTTGGTAACAAAAGCAATGAGCAAATGCGCGTCATGGTTCTTGAGTTTCTCGATACAGATATCTTCAATATTTCAAACGAAGACTGTATTTCTTTTCTGGACCCATTAATTGCTTACTGGGACATCGACCTCTCGACCTTCGATATGGAAATCAGGCTTAACGAAAGGCTCGCCCCAAGCGAACCTAAGAAGTTCGCATTCCTTGAGAAGGACCATGACCGTCGAGGCAAGGATGAACCGGGACTCATCGACTTTCTGCAGGATTCCTTGCTCAGTAACGACGTTTCCGATGATGAACTCGAGTTTCTGAAGAATCTCAGGTTCAAGACCAGACGACCCAACCGGCTCTTTTACTACCGGGCGCTTCAAAATCTCAGAGACCCGCTGCATTTTCTAGCCGCAGAAAGATGACGCTTTGTACGCAAAACTCACGCAAAGAAAGTTTTAGAAATTAAAGGGATAGATGGAAGTTACTGAAAAAAATGGTGGGTCGTGTAGGATTCGAACCTACGACCATCGGATTAAAAGTCCGGTGCTCTACCAACTGAGCTAACGACCCACTGGGGGAGGCGGAATTGTAGGGGAAAATGCCTTTCGGCTCAAGGGGATTAACGATAAATTGTCGGTCCAAAACGCGGCAGTCAATGGGATCTTGCGCATTCTGATTCAATCGTTCGCCGCAGGCTGTCGGGTTCATCAGTTCCCACTCGCAGCTTTTTTCCATCGGCCAGGTGCAATTCCACTGCACCTAAGCCGTAGACATTATAAAGCCAGCCATGCGGTGTGTAGCGTATGCCCCAGCCGTACCACCACTTGTTTCGGACACTGCGAACACGGATGATCTCATCCAGCGCTATGGTTTTGCGCCAAAAGCCGGGGCCAAAATACCAGTACACCGCCGTTTTATCGACGATTACTGTGAGTGATGAGAACAGGAAGCCTATCAAAGCCAGTATTATTCCTATTACCCAAAACTGCGGCATGGATATGCCAGCTAAAAACAATCCACCGAGTACGGAAACCAGCAAAATGCTTACCAGAATGTGTGCCGATTGGGTTCTCTTGTAAGTCAGTTCGTTCATTACAGGCTATGATAATTCTTTCAAGCGGCTGACAGCCGCTTCCAATAAACTTCCCTCATAAAAGGACAGGGGACATCGATGAGTGATCAAAGCAGGACCTCCAACCTCCTCACCAAAGCAGGCTCAACTTTAACCTATTTTATCTTCGCCGCAACCGCGGCCCTGACCATTGCCTGTCAACCGCTGGACGCTGCTGACCCGAAACCTGTCACTGCAGCAGCACAGGGTCTGCAGCTCCGCAGTATCGGCCCTGCCCTGATGGGCGGCCGCATCGCCGATATCGCCGTACATCCGCAGCAAGGTAATACCTGGTATGTCGCCGTGGGCTCGGGGGGAGTGTGGAAAACGGAAAATGCCGGCGTCACCTGGACCCCGGTTTTTGACGAACAAAAATCCTACTCCATTGGTGACGTAACCATCGATCCCAACAATCCGGACGTCGTTTGGGTCGGCACGGGTGAAAATGTCAGCGGCCGCCACGTGGGCTGGGGCGATGGTGTCTACAAGAGTCTCGATGCAGGGAAAAGCTGGACCCCCATGGGCCTGGAAAAATCCGAGCACATCGGGAAAATCCTGGTCGACCCGCGCGACGGCAACGTGGTTTATGTCGCCTCGGAAGGTCCCCTGTGGGCAGCGGGTGGAGACCGGGGTCTTTTCAAGACAACAGACGGCGGTGCCTCTTGGCAAAAGGTTCTCGATATCGATGAGAACACCGGCGTCACTGACATCGAATTTCATCCATCCAACCCGGATGTCATCTACGCTGCCGCCTATCAGCGCCGCCGCCACGTGTGGGGGTTCATGGCCGGCGGGCCGAACGGGGGTATCTACAAATCATCCGATGCAGGCGTCAGCTGGAAAAAACTGACCATCGGCCTGCCCGAGGGCGATATAGGGAAAATCGGGTTGGCGGTAACCCCGGCCGAGCCCGGCCTGGTTTACGCCACCATCGAGGCCGATGAGGAAAACAAGGGGTTCTACCGGTCAGAAGACCAGGGTGAGAGCTGGACCCAGATGAACGACTACATTTCCGGCGGCACGGGACCTCACTACTACCAGGAATTGGCCGCCTCGCCTCAGAACGCGGACCTGGTGTACCAGATGGATGTCTTTCTTCACGTGACTCGTGACGGCGGGGAGAATTTCAGCGTACTAGGCACCGGGCGCGAAAAACACAGCGACAACCATGCGCTGTGGATCGATCCGAACAATGACGATCACTTGCTGGCCGGCAGCGATGCCGGGCTGTATGAAAGTTTTGACCAGGGAGCATCCTGGCGGCATTTCCCCAATCTCCCCATTTCGCAGTTCTACAAGCTGGCGGTGGATAACTCGCTGCCGTTTTACAACATCCTGGGCGGCGCCCAGGACCTGGGCACGCTGTTTGGCCCCTCCCGCACTCTGAATACCGAGGGCGTAAGAAACCAGGACTGGTACGTTCCGCTCGGTGCGGATGGCTACCACGTGGCTTTCGACCCGACCGATGAAAACGTCAGTTACATGGAGTATCAACAAGGCGAGATCTACCGCCACCGGCGTGACAGCAATGAACTGGTTCATATCCAGCCGCAGGCGGCTCCCGGAGAGCCCCCCGAGCGCTGGAACTGGGATACGCCCATCCTGATCAGCCCGCACGATGCGTCCAGGATCTATACAGGGTCGCAACGGGTCTGGCGCAGCGACGACAAGGGAGATTCCTGGCAGGCCATCAGTGGCGATTTGACCACCGACCAGAATCGGTACGAACTCAAGTTCGACGAACGGGTCTGGAGCGTTGATGCCCTGCATGACAACGGCGCAATGTCCAAGTATGCGACCCTGACCGCCCTTTCCGAGTCACCGGTGTCCGAGGGCGAGATCTATGCCGGTTCTGACGACGGCCTGGTGCATTCGACCACGGACGGTGGGGCAAGCTGGAGCCGGGCACAAGCCCTGCCGGGTGTTCCCCCAAAGTCATTCATCAATGACGTGGAGGCATCGCTTTTTGACGCGGGCACCGTGTTCGCGGTTGCCGATGCCCACAAGGTCGGAGATTTTTCACCTTATGTATTTGTCAGCCGGGGCCATGGCGGCAGCTGGCGATCCATAGCCGGTGACCTGCCCGAGGGAACCATCGCCTGGGCGATACAGCAGGATCACGTGAACAAGGACCTGCTGTTCCTTGGCACTGAGTTTGGCGTCTACTTCACCCTTAACGGCGGTGAAAACTGGCACAAGCTGGCCGGAGCGCCGACGATCGCGTTCAGGGACATCAAGCTGCAGCGCCGTGATAACGATCTGGTGGGCGCAACCTTCGGCCGTGGTTTCTATATTCTGGATGATTACTCCGCGCTCAGAAGCATGGCGCAGACCGGCTTCGGTGAAAAACCAGAACTTTTCCCGGTAAGGGACGCCTGGTGGTACATCCCTTCGGTCCCGATGCAGGCAGCTGGCATGCCAACCCTCGGCAGCGACAGCTACGTCTCCGCGAACCCGGATTTTGGAGCTGTGTTCACGTATCACCTGGGTGAGCCGTTTCAAACGGCCAGGGAACAGCGCCACCAGAATGAGGCCGAATTACGTGATGAAGCCAGTGACATCCCCTTTCCTGGCTGGGACCGGTTGACGGCTGAGTCGCTGGAGGCGGACCCGCAGGTCTTGATCCTGGTCAGCGACGATGCGGGTAACCCGGTTCGTTGGCTGGAAGCGATCAACGAGAAGGGAACACATCGTGTCTCCTGGAATCTGCGCTTTCCGGCAGTGGATCCCATCGACTTGAGCACACCGGAATTCTCCCCGCCCTGGGAAACCGATCCACAGGGGCCGCTTGCTGCACCGGGGGCCTATTCGGCCCAGTTGATTGCGGTGACCGGCGAGCAGGTTCTGCCGCTGGGTGAGGCACAGCCGTTCAATGTCAAACCGGTGCACGAAGTACTGCCTGGCAGTGACTACGCCGAGATTGCCCGTTACCAGCAGGAAACGTCCGAACTGCTGCGCGATACCTTGAAAACCGGTGCGGTCCTGGATCAGAAATTGGAATTGCTCGGTAAAATGAAGGCCGCGGCGATGTCCGCTCCCCGTGCAGAACCTGGCTTGTTCCAGCAACTGGATCGTCTGGGCGCAGAATTAACCCGGTTCAAAACCCGGCTTTCCGGTGACCCGGTCCGCCAAGGCCTGAACGAGTCGACTTCTCCGTCGATCCAGGGACGAGCCTACAATGCGGCCAGCACCTGGCGCACTACCCAGGCCGCCACCAGTACACAAAGGTCCGATTTCGAGCAGGCCCGAAGCGACTTTGCCAACTTGTCAGCTGAACTGGATGCATTGCTGAGTGAAGAACTGGAGCGACTGAAACAGGAATTGGTAAATGCAGGCGCGCCTGGCTGGCTCTGAAGACAAGAGCCCAGGGTTTCATTGATAAGGTGTAGGGTCCGGGACGCCCGCGGCGGCAAATCCATCCCTGCGGATCCGGCAGGAGTCGCAGACGCCGCAGGCGCGCCCTTCCCCATCGGCCTGGTAGCAGGAAACCGTCATCGAATAATCGACGCCCAGGGCAATCCCGCGCTGGACGATCTCTGCCTTGGTCAGGTCTATCAATGGGGTATGGACCGTTATTTCACCGCCTTCGACACCCGCCTTGGTGGCCAACCTGGCCATCGCCTGGTAAGCCTCGATGAACTCCGGCCGGCAATCGGGGTAGCCCGAATAATCCACGGCGTTCACACCAATGAAGATGTCATCCGCGCCCAGCACTTCGGCGTAAGCCAGGGCCAGTGACAGCAAGATGGTATTGCGGGCCGGAACATAAGTGACAGGAATACCGCTTGTCTCCTCCTCCGGCACTTCGATGTCGTCGGTCAATGCAGAACCGCCGATGGTACGCAGGTCCAGCGGCAGCACTTTCAGCGTAACGCCGGCAGCGGAGGTCACCCGCTTCGCCGCATCCAGTTCAGAATGATGCCGCTGGCCGTAGTCGACGGACAGTGCGTAGCAGTCGAACCCTTCAGCCTGCGCCATTGCCAGCGCTGTCACGGAATCCAGTCCGCCGCTGACCAGCACCACGGCTTTTTTCTGTTCAGTCATTTAACGTCCTATTTTCCGGGAACATCGCCCCACAATAGCTTGTGCAGCTGCAACTGGAACCGCACCGCCAGGTGGTCTTCGAGAATCCATTCCGCCAGCTCTTTCGGATCGACCTGACCCCAGGCTGGTGAGAACAGCACATCACAGTACGAATCCAGTTTCCGCTCCTGTACTTGTTTTCTCGCCCACTGGTAATCCTTCCGGGAACAGATCACGAACTTCACCTGGTCATGAGGCGTCAGGTCATCAAGATTTGACCACAGGTTTTTGGATTCCTCACCGGAATCCGGCGTCTTCAGGTCCATCACCCGGCTGACCCGTCGGTCCGCCAGCCCGATATCGATAGCGCCGCTGGTCTCCAACGAGACGTCGAAGCCTTCATCACATAGCTGAACCAGGAATTCGCCACAGCGTTTCTGCGCCAGCGGCTCACCACCGGTGACGCAAACATGAGGGGTTCCATGTTTGCGAATTTCAGCCAGGATGTCACCGAAATGCATCCACTCGCCACCAAAAAAAGCGTACTCGCTGTCGCAGTAAGTACAACGCAGCGGGCAGCCGGTCAGTCGAACGAACACGGTAGGCAGCCCCGCCTGCAAGGCTTCACCCTGCAGGGAATGGAAAATCTCGGTGATTTTCAGCATCCCCTCGCGAGATTTTTCCATGTTTTCTGTTTTTCGCTGAGACGACATGCTCATATTGTAAGGGTTACTGATCCGCCCGGGCATTTCATCTACAGAAAACCAGTCAGATTCGCCGCATACCTATCTTACGATTTCCATAAAAATTTACTCGCAAGCGAATCAGAGGGAGTCATCATCTTTTTAAACATGCCGATGGCAGGATAGTCGTCGTTCATCCTCGAAAGAATTTACCCGTTGGCACTCTGAAAGCCATTTTCAAAAGCGCTGGTTGGGATTGAAAGCAGGAAGCGATATTGAGATACCCCATTATTCTTCATACTGATGATCATCAGCAATTTGGTGTAACCGTTCCCGATCTACCAGGCTGCTTCTCTGCGGGTGATTCGATCCAGCATGCTATCGACAATACTCATGAGTCAATCCTGCTCTGCGTGGAATATCGTCTGGCGGAAGGCCAACCCATTCCTGCGCCTTCAGAAATTGTGGATATGTCTGAATTCTATCCGGAAGAAGGAACTGCTATGTTGGCCTATGTGGATGTAGATCTGGACCCGATCCTCGGGCCAGCCAAACGAATCAATATTACATTAAGGCCGACAATCCTCCAGATCATAGATATGCGAGCGAAAGCACGGGGAATGAACCGCTCAGAGTACCTGGCGTATGCCGGCATACATTTTGAGTCGCCTGACTCACAGACGTCGCTGAACAAGTCAGGGACCTGAAATGCAGGTGACCCGAAGGTTTCTAGTAATGCCCTTCCATTCGCATGGAACGAAGGCGGTTCTCGGCCAGCCGTGACAGCGTGGTGTCGGGGTAATTTTCCTGCACCTGGGTCAGTGCCGCGCGAGCGCTGTCCCACTGCTCCAGCTCGTAATGCGTATAGCCCACCTTGAGCAGCGCATCCGGACCCTTGGGGCTTTCCGGATACTTGTCTAGCAAGGTCTGGAATGCCGTCAGGGCGATATCGTAATTGCGCGTGACGTAATACGATTCACCCAGCCAGTACTGCGCGTTATCGGCATACTCGCTGTTGGGGTACTGGTCGAGAAACGACTGGAAGTCTTCCGCGGCATCGGCGTAACGCAGTTCCTTGAGCGCCTGGAACGCCATGTCGTAGGCGGCTTTCTCATCGGCGGCGGAAGCGGCCGGTGACTGCACCTGTGCAACCGGTTGCCCGATGCCCGTTACCTGCGACTGCGAATCCATCGGTTCGCGCACGTCAGGAACATCAGTGGCCGGTGGCTGTGCAGCTGACGGCCGGGTTGAACCGCTGGTAACCGGCCCGCCACCCACTACCGGCTGGGCATTCCGCGCGTCTGACAATCGCTGATCGAGGTCCAGGTACTGGTCGCGCTGGCGCCGTTTCAGGTTTTCCAGCTCACGGGATTGCTCTTCAAGCTGCCCCCTAAGATTACGGACTTCGTCCTGCAACTCCTGGACCTGGATGACCAGGTTTGTCATTGCCGAAGGATCAGCGTCCTGGGCCAGGGCTGGACGGATCGCAGGGATAGAAATGATGGTGGCCAGCACTAGGCTGACCACCATGGTCTTATTGCTAACGCGGCGGCTGTTCATCATCTGGCTGTGTAAACGATCTCCACTCGCCGGTTCATGGACCAGCAGTCTTCCTCACTGACCCGGCAGGTCGGGCGTTCTTCGCCATAGCTGACAACGGTCAGTTGATTACCACGTGCTCCCTGGGCTGACATCAGGCCGGTCACAGCATTGCCGCGACGCTCGCCGAGGCCCAGGTTGTACTCGCGGGTACCGCGCTCATCGGCATGGCCTTCCAGCGTCACCCGGGCCGATGAATTGGCCGCAGCGTAGGCCGAGTGTGCTGACACGATCGCGCGATATTCTGGGCGCACCGTCGATTTGTCGAAATCAAAGTAAATGACGCGCTTGGACAACAAGCTTTCCGGGTTATCAAAATTACGTGCATCGGAGTAATCCCTGGGATCAGGCGCACCTGAAGTATCCACATCAGTCTCGGTCGTATCTGGTGTGGGTTCCGGTTCGGGTTCTGCTTCCGGAGTGGTCTGGCATGCTGCCAGGGTCATTGCAATCATTAATGCTAAAGTCAATCGCCACGCGCTTTTCATTATTTCCTCCTGGTTTTTATAGTTTAGCCGTCCTCTACGGCTACTCCCTGAATTTATCCGGATATTCTACCTGATAACAGGCGACCATGCGGGCTCCCGAACGTCCCCTTCACTCAGAATCAACCGCTGCCTGACGTTGCCGTCTGCAGATACAGCAGACAACACGCCCCGGGTCCCCTCCCGGGTCGCGTACAGAATCATACTGCCATTCGGCGCAAAGCTGGGAGATTCATCCAGTTTGCCCGGCGTCAGTATGGTAAATCGCTCGGTTTTAATATCCCAGACGGCTATACGATACTCGTTTCCTCTGCCCTGCGCTACAGCGATTTTGCGTCCATCGGGAGAAACGCTGGCGCGGGCATTGTAATCACCTTCCAGCGTCACCCGTTCCGGCGATCCGCCACCGGGTGACACGCGGTAAATCTGCGGGCGGCCGCCCCGGTCAGAGGTGAAATAGACATACCTTCCGTCGGGTGCCCAAACGGGTTCGGTATCGATAGACCAATGCTGCGTGATCTGCTGAAGGCGGCCGGTTGCCATGTCGCGGATGTAGATTTCCGGGTTACCGGATTTCGAGAGCGTCAGAGCCATTTTCCTGCCGTCCGGCGAGAACGACGGCGCGCCGTTGATGCCTTTACCGCTGGAGATCAATTCGCGCGAACCGGTGGACACGTCCTGCATGTATATGGCCGAGTTACCCTTCTCGAACGAGACATAGGCCAGCTTGCGACCGTCCGGCGACCAGGCCGGCGACAGCAGCGGTTCCGGGGAGCCGACGATGGACTGCGGCCCGAAACCATCGGCATCCGCCACGACCAGTTCATAGCGTTGATCATTACCCAGGCCGGTTGCCGTGATATAGGCAATCCGGGTGGCGAAAGCACCGGGAACGCCCGTCAGTTTTTCGTAAATGGCGTCGGCAACCTTGTGCGCGCCATAGCGCAGGTCACCCAGGCCCACTGTCGTGATACGGGACAGCAACATCTCCTGGGTGTGCACATCGAACAGCTGGTAAATGATTTCGTGACCCTGCCCGTCTGCAGGCGTGCGAACTTTGCCGATCACGATGTAATCGACCTTCAGCAAGCGCCAGGTGCCGAACCGGACGTCTTCCGCCTCGACCGGCCGTTCCGCCATGTCTGCCACGTCCATCGGATCAAACAGTCCGGAGCGGTAGAGGTCGCCGGAAATGACCTGGTCAACACTGTCAGCCGGCGGCGTCGTTGCATCCAGCCACTGGAACGGCACGATAGCAATCGGTAGAGCACTGGCGTTGCCACTGATGATTTCGATCTGCAGCTGGGCATGGGCCGTCTGCAACGCCGTCAGGGCCAGCAGGATCAGGAATAGTTTTTTCACGTTATCAGTCACCGTCATATATAAAGATAAAATCAATTTCTCTCTGGAACACATCCTCGAAGCCACGATACGGCAGAGCGCCGCCTCTTTCCACCGCCGCCAGGATAGACCGGCGTGTGGCTTCATCGCCGTTGCACTTGCCGGAGATAGCCGCGGAAATCACCTCGCCACCCGGTATCTGTACGATCTTCAGCGTACATCTCAAACCGGCCTGCGCGGTTGGCGGTCGCAACCAGTTCTGCGTCACGAACGACTGGATGGCCGCCTGGTAATTATCGCTCCTGGTCGCCATCTGCCCGGCCCTGAACTCCCTGGCCTGCTGGTCCGCCTGGCGCTGTGCCGCCGCTTCACGCTGCAAGCGTTGCTGCTCGAGAATGTCTTTCTCCTTGCGGGCCTCGATCTGCTTGAGCCGCTCTTCCTCAATCTTGCGCTGTCTTTCCGCGGCTTCGCGTTCGGCCCGGATTTGCTCCAGTTCACGTTGCTGCTTCAGGCGCTCGTCTTCCAGTTTGCGTTCACGCTCCATCCGCAGTTTCTGTAGCCGATCCTGCGCGTCACGCTTCTTTTGCTCTTCCAATTCCCGTTGACGCTTTTCGGCCGCGTCTTTTTCGCGCTGTTTCTGCTGTTCCAGCTCGCGTTGTTTCTGACGCTCCAGTTCCTCGTTGCGCTGGCGCCGTCGATCTTCCATTTCGGCAGCTTTCCTGGCCGCATCGCGTTGTTTCTTGATTTCGGTGGTGTCGACGATCACCGCCTCGATCGTCAGCCCCAGGTTCTGTGGTTCACGAAACGGCTCCCAGCTCATCGTTCCCAGCACGACCAGCGCGGCCATCAGGCCATGTACGCCAAGCGCAAGCGCAAGCGCCCTGAGCCGTTCGTTGAATTCCTGCCAGAAACTCACGGCTTACTCCGCGCCTCCCTCCGGCCCCAGGCCCAGTTCCATCGGATCGCTCATCAGGCCCACCTTGGTGACGCCGGCTTTTTGCAGCAGCACCATGGCCTGGTAGACCTGGCCGTAAACGGCCCGTTCGTCGCCACCCACCAGCACCTGGATTTCCGGGTTGCGGCTGACGATGGCCTTGACCATGGTTACCAGCGATTCCGGATCGATCAGGCCACTGCTGGTGCCGTCCAGATCGCCGCCGGCGTTAAGATACAGGTCGCCGTTTTGCAGCACCGTAATCACCAGCGGTTCATCGCTTTCCTGCGTATCCATCGGCTCGGCATCCGCTTTCGGAAGCTCGACTTCGACGCCCAG
>Ga0316189_10006622_pt1 | contig 11035 bp, 7 predicted proteins | sample LowCovwburrow_MG_FD_204930 | JGI IMG/M metagenome (GOLD analysis project Ga0316189, IMG submission 204930) | Coastal sediment microbial communities from Maine, United States - Lowes Cove worm burrow | ecosystem: Environmental > Aquatic > Marine > Coastal > Sediment | place: USA: Maine... | reverse complement strand
ACAAAAAGACGATCGGACCCGTCTCGGAGGGTGATACAAGACCGGAGAGTGTCATCGAGCGCATGGAGCGCGTTGACGGCAAGCTGATTTTACAAGGGGCTGAAGACGGGTATGAGTCCGTGAGAGACGGTTTGGGATGGACCATCGCTATTTCAGAGGGTACCGGCAGGGTGGTGATGACGGCATCCGGCGATCAGGTGGCCTTTGTCGTGTTCGGAGCTTGTTTACCGTTATAAAGTGTTTTGATTTAGTACAAGCCAGAAAAACCAAAAAAGAGGAGCTATCAGATGAAAAAAACAAACTTGCTGACCATTGCCGTTCTGACCCTAATGCTGCTGCTGGGTGCCAATCTCGCCACAGCCCTGGATCCCATTCCCAAAGAATCCGGTTTCGGTGGATTCATCCGGCCGGGGGTCGGCTATCTGAATTTTAAGAGCAACATGGTGGCCAGTTTTCTGGGATTTGATCTGTCCGAAAAAAAGACCAACTCCCTGGACGACAGCCCGGATTCACAATCCACTGCCATTGCCCTTGTTCCTTTCTCACTGCAATATACCTTTGCCAGCACCCGCACCCAGCTTTTTTTGGGAACGGACCTGACGGATTTGATCCGCTTCGATTATGCCCAACAGCTCGGTGTCAAACAGGAGATCGGCAACCTCGGGATCCTGCAGGGCGGTATCCTGTTCAGCAGTATTCCGGCCAAAGTGTGGAAAGACCCCTATGTGGTCGACAAGAATCGGAAGGAAACCAACCGCACATCCAATGGCTTGCGGCTGGCCTGGGACCGCATTTTCGGCAGCCAACTGCAGCTGCAATACACCTATCGCAAAATCGATGTCAGCAAGGAAAAAAGCGGTGACTTTTTAGGATTGTCCAGCGCTGAAAAAAACCTTCTTGAGCGCGACGGAGATCGCCATGTCGGGGAGGTCGTGTATCGCTTCCGCTTTGCTGAAAAACATACGCTGAACCCGGCATTTATTTACAGCTATAACGATCGGGATGGTGATGCCATGAAAAATGATGCTTACGATTTCCAGCTTACCTATGGTTATAAAGGGGATACGTTTACTTTCACCGGAAACGCCTTTATCGGGTGGGCGGATTATGACGATAAGAACCCCATTTACGACAAAAAACAGGATGACGACCGCTACGGGATCCAGGGCACCCTTTATTACAAAAATCCTTGGAGCTGGAGTCTGTTTGGCAGCGACCCGATGAATTTTTTTGTCGGTGCCGCCTTCGCGGAAACCAATTCCAACATTGACTTCTATGATCAAGATGCCACTATGGTTACCGGCGGTGTATTTTTCAAGTGGTAATCCGACATTTGACCTGAGCGCGGCAGATGAGACAAATTGCATTCGCAGTATTCTTCCTTTTCGTATTGTTGACCGGCGTATCATCATTTGGCCAGGGCGTTCGAGTGGGTTCGGATGGTGAAGTCTCCCAACAGACGCTCAGCCTGCCCTACGCATTTTACAACGAAAATTTTGGATTTGCAGCCGGATACGTGTACGGCGTTGTGGGACAGCCCCAGAAGCAGTCGACCCTTCTTGCAACGGTGATGGCGGGCAGCAAGGGCTCGGCCATGGGTTTTCTGGTGGGTCGCGATATTCAGATGCCCCGCGTCGAGCGCCTGTTTTTCGACCCGGTCGTCTCGGTGGGCTATTTTAAGGACACCGAAAGCTACATCGACGGAAACCCCGACTTCCCGAATGAGCGCGCCGGCAGCAACGATTCGGACAAAGACAATTATGTGAAGGGCGACGGCTGGGACAACTTCTTCCGGCTGACCTTTAAGTATTTGCTGCCCATGGGTGATGGCAAGGACCAGATCATCAGCACCTATAAAATCGATCGGGGACTTTTAACATCCGGCGCCACCGGTGGGACCTCTTTGAATCCGTTCAAAAGCGGTAAGAGTTACCTGGAGCTGCGTCCTTTCTATCGCTCGCAGCAGATCGACGGCAACGATGTCGACGAAGACGTCAAGACCAACGGCCTGGATTTTTCGGTATTCTGGGACAACCGCGATTTTTATGCCAACCCTTCAAAGGGATTCGGTTTGCGGGGCAAGGTGTCGCGGGATTTCGGCTGGTCTGACAGCTCCAATTCCTGGACGAATGTCGAGGGTGAATTGGATCTGTATATTCCGCTGCAATTGTCGAACCGCTTTCGACAGACAGTTCTGGCCCTGGACTATTGGACCTCGTATTCTCCGACCTGGGATGAGCAACCCGACGGGACGGTCGAGAACCGGCCGCCGGCGTACACCGGCTCGACCCTGGGCGGTATCTGGCGATTGCGCGGCTACCCTTCCCAGCGTTTCAACGACAAAGCGGCTGTCTATTACGCGGCCGAGCTGCGAATCATACCCCGCTGGAACCCCTTTAACGGGTGGCCCTGGATTCAGAAATACGTTGGGATCCAGTGGCTGCAGTTCGTGCCTTTTATCGAAGTCGGGCGCGTGGCGTCCGAATGGGACTTCAATAAGCTGCATTCCGACATGAAATGGGATGTCGGTCTGGGCATCCGGGCCTGGGCCAAAGGTATCGTCATTCGCATCGACACCGCCGTGTCCGACGAGGAATTCGGCGTGCAGATGATGGTCAGCCAGCCATTCCAGTTTTAATCCCCTTCAGAGAACCCGGACAAGTCGGGATTGAATATTGATCCGCCGGAGGCGGAAAGATTTTTGGTATCGCTCGCGCAGCGCAGGCCCTTGCGCCGCGTGTCGCTCTGTCTTTTCTATTTAAATCGATAGAATTGCTTAAATATTCAATCTGGCTTGGCCATTAATCATGTGCAACTATAATGTGAGTCCAAATATTTATGCAGGAAAAAATGTTCGTGTAAAATTCAGGATTCTTTGTGATTCTTCCTGATGCATCCCCCCCGGGCGCTGCGAAATCTCGGAATATCCAGATAATTCTGCGTTTTCGCACCTTGCCGGACCTGTGCCATGTCACCCGGCTCATCGACTATCCAACCCGTCTTTCCTGGTCCGAGGGCGCCCAAGCCTGTTGTATTAAACCTGAATTTCCTCCCCATCCACGAGTAAAATCAACTGTACGGTGAGGATGGGGTTTCCCTTTTGTACCTGAATTGTGACTTTTTTGTTTTCTCTGGCAAAAAAATTGCCTATATTAACAGGATTCTGAACCCTGGTTTCTGGATCCTGGATGTTCAGAGGTCATTGATCCCCGCTAAAGGCTGAATTGCCGTCGAGCATTCAGAATCTAATAGTTACAATTTGTGAACCAATGATACAGGTGTGAGTTCTTTTGGCTCCGGTTTGCCCGGGTTAGATAGGAGGGTTATAAAATGGAATCTAAAACAAACATCTCAACATCTTCACGATCCTACCGCCCTAGCGGTTTCCGGAACCTGGATCAGGATCAGATCGAGGTTCTCCACAATGCCAGCCTGGAAATTATGGAGCGCACCGGCATGCGTTTTTTTGACCCGGAAGCCTTGGATCTGTTCAAGAAAGCCGGAGCCGGAATTTCTGATGAAAACCTGGTTCGAATTCCCTCTCATCTGGTGGAATGGGCCCGGCGCTGCGTCCCTGAAAATGTGAATATTTTTGACCGAAACCAGCAACTGTGCATGATGCTGGGTGGTGATCGAACCCATTACGGCGTCGGCTCCGACTGCATGTCCACCTATGACCTTGAAACCGGTAAACACCGCACGGCGGTGCTCAGTGACGTGGTCAATGGCGTGCGCCTGGTTGACGCGTTGCCGAACATGGACTTTGTCATGTCCATGTTCCTGCCTTCAGATGTTCCCCGGGCAGTTTACGAATGGCACCAGATGTCGATTATGCTCCAGGAGAGCACCAAACCGATTATTTTTGTGGGTATCGAGGCAGACAGTACGGTAATAGCTATTGATATGGCGGCTGCCGTGGCGGGCGATCTGAAGGTCCTGCAGCAGTATCCCTCTATCATCAATTACGTCAATACGGTTTCGGCATTTCATCACAATGGTGAGAGCCTGCAACGGTTGCTATATGCCGCCGAACGCAATATTCCCAGCATTTATGCCCCTGGTTCGACCCGTGGTACCCTTGCGCCCATAACTTCGGCCGGTGCCATGGCGCTTCATAATGCCGCCCAGCTGGCCGGGCTGGTATTGTCTCAGCTGAAACGCGAAGGTTCGCCCCTTATTCTCTGCGGGCGCAGCGGCGGGTTCCTGGATATGCGCACCATGGTATCGCTTTACACCGCACCGGATGCCGGACCCTATGGCTGGGACCTGGCGCGCAACTATCGGATACCCACATTTACCGCAGCCTGCACGGATGCCAAGATATTTGACGCCCAGGCCGCTGGCGAGACCGCATTGACATTGTTTGAAAAAACCCTTAACGGCGCCAATATTATCCACGACCTGGGCTATCTGGACAGCGCCATGACCGGTTCTCTGGAATTGGTCGTTTACAGTGATGAAGTGATCGAGTGGATCAAGCGATATTGGCAGCCACCTGAAATCTCGGAAGAATCGCTGGCCCTGGACCTGATCCACGCCACAGGCCCTGACGGCCATTTTCTGGAAAGCGATCACACTTTGCGGCATTTTCGAGAGTTGTGGACGCCGACGTTGTTTAACCGCATGGATTTTGAGACGTGGTCTGCGCAGGGAAGCTTGACCCTCCAGCAAAAGGCCAATCAGAGGGTCTTGGCGATCATCGGTTCGCATCGTGCCGAACCCTTACCTCCGCAAGTGAAGGCCAAACTGGCTGAGGTGGTTGCCCGAAAATAACTTCAAAGCCCGAAAGTAAGATATCGTCAGCCCCGCCGCTGGATAGAAAAGAGGCCAATTTAATCGAAAAAGAAACGTAAAAAAGCGAAGATTAAATTCGGCAAAAATAGGAATGGATTCTCATCTTTAAAAGAAAATTGGACAGGATCAACAGGATCATCGGGATAGAACGGCCTTCGGCCGAAAGGGCTCCTCGCCGAAGGCGAAAAAATCCCGTCAATCCTGTAAATCCTGTCTAATAAAATAAAATCGAATCCATTCCTCAGAAGTTTCATACAAGCCAGGGAGAAGAGCGTATGGATGCCAATCAACTGACCGCCCAATTCATTGCTGAAACCCGATGGGAAAAGCTACCGGTTGCAGTTCAGGAAAAGGCTCGCATGTGCCTGATCGATAATTTGGGGGCTACTCTGGCGGGGACACAGACGCGCTACAGCCAGATCTGTGCCGAATATGCCCAGGAGACCTGGCCTTCGGATAAATCAACGATTCTGTTACACGCTAAGAGCGCCTCTGCAGTTGGCGCAGCCTTTGCCAATGCCGCTGCTGCCAACGGCATCGATACGGACGATGGACTGGTATATGCATACGGCCATGGTGGTGCCCAGATATTCCCGGCGGCTTTGGCAGTCGCCGAAGCCCTTGATCTGAGCGGTGAACGTTTTCTTGCCGCCATGGTGGTGGGCTATGAAGTGGCCCATCGTATAGGACGCTGCTGGCACGACGATCATGAGGTGTATCAGGCTTGTGGGTCCTGGGGGTCCGTGGCCAGTGCTGCTGCCGCAGCAAATTTGATGGGGTTGACGAACCACCAAGCCTGGCATGCCTTGGGCATTTCCGATTACCAGGCCCCGAATCTGCCCATGATGCGGGACATCGATCATCCTGCCATGGTCAAACACGGCATTCACTGGGGCAGCATGACCGGCGTCGTTTCTGCTGAAATGGCCGCCCGGGGATTCACCGGGATCCCCTCGCTTCTGGGTAAGGAAAAATATCGCGATTGGACCATGGATATCGGTGAGCACTATATCATGGTGGATGGTGTCGGCTGGAAGATGAAAGATTATGCCTGCTGCGGATGGGCCCATGCCGGTGTCGAAGGCGCCGGCGAATTGGTCCGCGATCATCACATCGAACTGGATGATATCGATCGGATCGTTGTCGAGGCCTTTCATGAAACCGTCCGGTTGGGAACCAAGCTGCCCGCCACCACGGAGGAAGCCCAGTTCAATCTGGCCTGGCCGGTGGCTGCCATGCTGGTGGATGGTGAGATCGGCCCAAACCAGACATTGGAACACCGTCTCCAAGACCCCAAAATCCGGGACCTTGCCCGAAGGGTCGAGGTGGTCGAGTCCGATGAACTCAACGAACTGCGCCGGTTGTACGAAATGGGCGATCCACGGGGCCGTTTTGCCAGCATCGTGACCATCAAGCTAAAGGACGGTCGAGAATACACTTCCGGGATGAAAGATGGCGGCATGAACACATCCGCGCCGGATTGGACGCGGGAGGTCATGGCTGAAAAATTTAACTGGTTGGCTGGGACCGTAATGGATGCCGCCAAAGCAGATGAAATCCTGGATCTGGCCTGGCATCTGGATGAGATCGGCTGCGTCAAGGAACTGACCGACAAGCTCAAGTAAGAAATTTTATTCCATTAATGGAAACCTGGGGCTCTGGGCCAGGTCAGAGATCATTGGCTCTGCCTTATTAAATAAGGAGTTTTTTAAATCCGAAGCACGCCTGATCTTATAAAATTGGCCGAAAAACGAAACAATATCGAATGACCCAAATTAAAATGATTCAAACAAAAGACATACCCGGTATTGCGATGTAAAGGTTGTTTTTGTCATTAGAGCCTTTAATATTTGAATTTATTTCGACCAATCAATAAGATCAGGCGATATTCGGATTTCGAATTTTGTCGATCGTGCTGGTCTAAATCATGTCCTATGGGCTTAAGTCAATGCCGGGTCGCCTGTACCCGGATCTTTACTTGCCTTAGTGGAGACTTCAGATGGGTAGATTTGGTAAGATTTTAGACATCGATCTCTCAACGGGAAAAATCGAGCAGGGAAATATGTCGCAAAGAAACATCCGGCAGTGTCTGGGCGGATTCGGTTACAATGTGGAGACATTGTACCATCGCATCGAACCGGGTATCGACCCCTTCGATCCTGACAATCTGCTGGTGATCAGTCGCGGGTTGTTGACCGGCAGCGTGGCCCCATCCTCATCGCGCATCCATATCAATGCCCTCTCCCCATTGTCCGGATTGATCGGCAGTTCAAATGTCGGCGGGTATATCGGTTTCAGGATGTACTCATTGGGGGTTCACAGCATCATCATCACGGGGCGGGCTGACCGGCCCGTCTATTTGTATCTCGGGCCTGATGGGGCGGAAGTCAACGATGCCCGGCACCTCTGGGGCCTTGACAACCGCGACACGGAGGAACGTCTCAATCAAGACATCGGTTCGGAGAATATCGATATGCTGACCATCGGACCGGCCGGAGAGAGGGGGGTCTTGTTTGCCTGTATTATGGCCGGTTGGGATCATGCGGCGGGTCGAACAGGGTTGGGCGCGCTCATGGGGGCCAAAAATTTGAAAGCCATCGTCCTGCAGGCCGAACCGAAAAATGAAAAGATGAATTCGGAGCAGGCCGATGTGATCCGGCAATATGTTGCCCAAATGAAAAACAGTGTGTCCCGCTATCGGGATTATTCCACATACGGATCATCCGGGGATATTTTAGAGACCAACCAAATGGGCATGCTGGGCACCAGAAATTATCAGGAATATCAGATCGACGGCGTTGAGCGGATTGACGGTCGGCAGTTGAACCAATACGTCAAAAGGAAGCGCAAATGCCATCGCTGCCCCATACATTGTAAGGCTGAAATCGAGTTGAAAGGGGATCGCTATAAGGGGTTTAAAGGCGGAAGGCCTGAATACGAAACCGTCATCGACCTGGGTGCCTTATGCGGCCTGACGGATCCTGAAGCCCTGATCTACCTGAGCAACCTGTGCAACATGCTGGGGATGGATACGATTTCCACCGGCAGTGTGATTGCCTTTGCCATGGAACTATTCCAGCGGGGGATTCTGACGCTTGCAGATACCGGCGGCATCGAACTCGACTGGGGTGATGGGCAAGCCATGGAAGCCGTGATCAGACAGATTGCGCAGCGAGAAGGATTGGGTGACGTCCTGGCCCGAGGCGTTAAATGGGCCGCGCAAAGCATTGGCCGGGGTGCTGAAAAATATGCTTATCATGTCAAAGGGGTCGAGCTTTACGGCGGCGACCCGCGGGGAATGATGGGGGTCGCTCTGGCATATGCGGTATCCATGCGGGGGGGCGATTTCACCAGCGTGTATCCGGTGCCGGAATTCAGGTATACTGCGGAACAGGCGGAGCAGGAGTTCGGCACCCGCGATGTCGTTGATTTCACTGCCACCAGCGGCAAGGGCGCCATGGTGAAAAAATGCATGATCGTCGGTTCGATTATTGATTCACTGGGGCTCTGTAAGGTGCCGGCGCTTTCCATCATCGGCGATTTCAGTCTGGAGATGGAAGCCAGGCTGATCCAGACCATAACGGGATTGGATATTTCGCCGGAGGTCTTGTATTTGATCGGCGAGCGCATCGTGCATATGGAAAAAATTTTCAACATCCGCCAGGGCGGTAATCCTGATGACGACAGCCTGCCTGAATTATTTCTGCAAACCCCCATCGAAAAGGGGCCGATCCAGGGCCGAAAGGTTAACCTGGCACCCATGGTTCAGGAGTTTTATCAGAGCATGGGCTGGGATGAACAGGGTCGGCCAAGGCAGAGTATCCTGCAGAAATTTGATTTGAGCGAGTGATTTTCAGCGTCCGCTTCAGGCTTCGTTCGTCGAGCTACGACCCGGCAGGTTGCTCGCGTCGCAGAGAGGGAAAGCATTTTTTTTGGGGTTAAGATGTGCCCATCAGGCACTTAGGGGCCTTTATCTGACAAGATTTTGCTACATGAAATGGAATACAATTGCTAACAAAGCAAGTTTCTACCTTTCCGAATTATGGCGCGAATGACCCTATAATTGCCCTCGCTAAATTACAGGAGACTTTATGAACGTACATTGGTGGACCCGCGAAGGATTGGATTATCGAGCAGGTGAGTTGCACTTAGGGCGGCAAAACCTGGCTGAATTGGTGCAATCGGCCGGTACGCCAACTTTCGTTTACGATGCGACCCGAATCGCAACAAATCTTGAACGTATTCACACGGCTTTGGACAAACAAGAGGTCGAGCATGAGATCTTCTTTGCTCTCAAGGCCAACCGTTATTTGCCCCTGGTAACTTTTCTGAAACTTAATGGCCGGTGCGGACTCGATGTTTGTTCGCCTAATGAAATGCGTCTTGGGCGTCAACTTGGCTTTCGTGAAGAGCAACTCGTCTACACCAATACGTCAGTCTCCAAAGAAGATATCGAATGGCTGGCTCGGCATCCCCGAGTACATGTCAATGTCGATTCGCTGACTAGCTTGCGTCGTCTGGCAACGCGTTGTCCGGGACGGTCGCTAGGGCTGCGTATTAACCCTCAGATGGGTGTCGCCTATCATGATCATCTCTCCTATTCGGGTGACAAGATTACGAAGTTTGGCATCTATGAGGACCGTTTTACTAAGGCATTGGCTTTAGCCAGTGAGTTGGGCGCACCTGTCTATGCCCTGCATTTTCATATGGGGTCGGGCTATATGACACATGATTTGGCCCAATTTGACCAAGTATTGTCGCGCGTACATCAATTCGTCGAGCAATGTCCCACTGTGAATACGCTGGATATCGGCGGTGGACTTGGCGTGCCGCTGCGACCAGAAGACGAAGGGCTCGATCTGGATCAATGGGCGACTGTCGTTGCCCGTCATGCTCGAGAGATGGGGGTGAAAATCCAGCTAGAGCCAGGTGATTATTTGCTAAAGGATGCAGGCGTCTTATTGGTTGAGGTGAATACGGTTGAGGAGAAGCAGGGGACTTTATTTATTGGTGTAAACGCCGGCTTCAATTTGCAGAATTCGTATGCCTACTACGATATGCCATATGCGTTTGCCCCGCTGCGACATGATCCGGCTGCTCCAGTCGTACAACTCTCGATTGCTGGAAATATTAATGAAGCGATTGATGTGTTTGGGGAAGAGATAGAAATGCACCGGCCGGTCGAGGGCGACTATTTGGCCATCGTCAATGCCGGTGGCTACGGCTCGTCCATGAGCTCCAACCATTGTATGCGCGGCGAATTTAGCGAATACATTCTTTTTCCGGACAATTGATGTCCACGTGAACTCTTAAACTGACATCACGCGGCTTACGAAAAAAAGCCGGCACAGATGACGATGTGCCCACATTGATCGATTCGGATAGTTGACCTAATCGGGGTGAAATCTTAAAATCACTTCACCGGCCAATATACGGTAGTTGAATTCAAAAATCCAAAGAACTACACATCCACAGATCCTCCAAAGTTCCTGTAATAAAACGGATGATCACATTGGAAATTTCTAACTTTAAGAAATCGACTGTCAAAGATCAGTCATAGAATATTTCGCACCAGTGCTGCCGCAGTCCCTGCTGTTTCGGCATATCCATCCGCACCAATTGATTTGGCAAAATTATCTGTAACCGGCACCCCCCCGACAATGATTTTTACATGATCACGAATCCCCATTTCTTCCAACGAGTCAATAACAACTTTCATCTGTGGTATGGTTGTTGTCAAAAGAGCGGAAAGGGCTAGTATGTCCGGTTTTTCATTAACCACACAGCGGATGAATTTATCCGTGCTTACGTTGATACCCAGATCTATGACCTCCATCCCAGTTCCCTTGAGCATAACGGAAACAAGATTCTTTCCAATATCGTGAAGATCGCCATAAACAGTCCCGAGGATTACCTTGGCCTTGGTCTTTTGAGTCAATGAGGAAGTAAGTGCGGGCTTCAGCAACTCCACCCCCGCTTCCATAGCATTGGCTGCCATGAGCCCATGATTTTCTCCATCCCTATGGGTGATGATATACTTACCAAGGGGCTGAAGGCGATCAGCGACCTTGATGTGCCAGGGAAGTATATCTTTTTCAAAATATGGAGGAAAGGTTATGATTCTGTCATAATTTCCACCCCAAATGATCAATTCTCCAGGATATTTTCCATTTTATTTCAACTTCCACCTCGGAGTTAAACCCCATGCTATAGCAAGTTTCAGGAGGGGCATAGATGCCGA
>Ga0316189_10006619_pt1 | contig 11038 bp, 11 predicted proteins | sample LowCovwburrow_MG_FD_204930 | JGI IMG/M metagenome (GOLD analysis project Ga0316189, IMG submission 204930) | Coastal sediment microbial communities from Maine, United States - Lowes Cove worm burrow | ecosystem: Environmental > Aquatic > Marine > Coastal > Sediment | place: USA: Maine... | reverse complement strand
ATCCCTCCGCCCTCCCCGGCACGGTTTTCCGGTTCGCGCTCGCGCCGGAAGACGAGGCCAGTCAGGCGGCACTGCGCGCTCTCGCGGACGGCGGCTACCGCGGCCTGGCGCTGGTTCCGGCAAACGACTGGGGCATGCGCGTCGCCGCGAGCTTTGGCGACACCCTCCAGGCCCATGGCGGCCGGCTTCTCGACGTAGCCACCTACGCAACCGGCGAGGCGGACTACGGCGAGACCATCACGCAGATTCTGAACGTCGATCAAAGCGACGCGCGCCATGGCCGCCTCGAAGGCTTTCTCGGCATGAAACTCAAGTTCGAGCCGCGCCGGCGAGACGACATCGACTTCATCTTCCTGGCGGCGCAGCCGCGGGACGGTCGCCTGATTCGTCCGCAGCTACGGTTCCATCACGCAGCCGATCTCGCCGTTTATTCCACCTCTGCGATCTACGAGACGACGGGCGGCAACAACCGTGACCTGGACGGCGTCATGTTTGATGACGCGCCCTGGGTGCTCGACGAAGACGACAACGCGCACGCGTTGCGGCTCGAGATCATGGGGGACAGCGGCGTCGCGAGCGCGCGCCGGGGACGACTCTACGCCCTGGGCTTCGACGCCTACCGTCTCGTCCCGCTGATCAAGAATGACCGCGCCGCCTTGAGTCGCGGGGTGCCCGGCATGACCGGCCGGCTGACGCTGGATGAGGACGGCCGCGTCCGGCGGGAGCTCCAGTGGGCCCGGATAGTGAACGGCTCACCCCGGGCCCTGCCGCCGTCCGAGCCCCCACGCTGAGCGCCGGCCAGGGTCTTGAGCCGGCAGGCGGGCGAGCGGGCGGAACGGGTCGCCCAACGCATCCTGGAACGGCGAGGCCTGGAGACGATCTGCCGCAACTACCACTGCCGCTGGGGTGAACTGGACCTGGTCATGCGCGACGGTGATGTTCTCGTGGTGGTGGAAGTCCGCGCCCGGGGGGACAGCCGATACGGCCCGCCCGAGCAGTCTGTCGGTCCCGCCAAACGCGCCCGCCTGATCGCGGCCGCACGGCATTTGCTGGCCGCCCGCCCCCGGCTGGCAGTGTCGCCCCTGCGCTTCGACATCGTGGCGCTTACGCCGGCCGGCGGAGACTATACTTTTCGCTGGCTCAAGGACGCCTTTCGTCACTAGCGCCATTGGGCCCGCCGCCCCGAAACCCAGGAACAACGCAATGCCGATGGACCCCGAAGAACGCATACGACACCAATTCGCGGACAGCGTGGCCGTCAAGCTGGATGCTGCCGACGCGCTGGCATCGCACATCGCCCGGGGCGGTCAGCTCATCGCCAACTGCCTTCTCGCCAACGGCAAGATCCTCTCCTGCGGCAACGGCGGCTCGGCCGGGGATGCGCAACACTTCTCGTCCGAGATGCTCAACCGCTTCGAGATGGAGCGGCCGGGGCTGCCAGCGGTCGCACTGTCGACCGACACATCGACCCTGACGTCGATCGCCAACGACTACAGCTTCGAGGAGATTTTCTCCAAGCAGGTCAGGGCGCTCGGTCAGCCGGGCGACGTGCTCCTCGCGATCTCCACGTCCGGTAACTCGCCCAACGTCAACGATGCCGTGAGGGCGGCCCATGAGCGGGACATGAGCGTCGTTGCGCTCAGCGGCCGCGACGGCGGCACGATGGCGACACTGCTGGCCGGCGGCGACGTCGAGATCCGGGTGCCCTCGGACTCTACCGCCCGGATCCAGGAGGTCCATCTCCTGGCCATTCATTGTCTGTGCGACATGATCGACCGAACGTTGCTGTGCCCGGAGGACTGATGGCCACGAGGATCCCGCCCGTTTGGCGGCCTGCCGCAGGTCGCCCATGAGCGATCCGACACCGCTACCAGAGAGCCTGCTGGAGGATCTCCGGCGCGTCGTCGGCAATGACGGGCTGCTGACGGCCACGGCCGATCGGTGGACCTACGGCTACGACAACAGCCGCCGACAGACCTTGCCCGGTGCGGTCGCTCTGCCACGCACCCAGGCGGCGATCGCCGATATCGTCAGCCTGTGTTTCGCCGCCCGCGTGCCTCTGACGGTTCGCGGGCGGGGCACCGGCACGACCGGCGCTGCCGTACCGCCTGAAGGCGGCCTGGCCCTTTCTACGGAGTACCTCGACGCGATCGTGCGGATCGATGCGGCCAACCGGGTTGCCGTGGTCGAGACCGGCGTGACCAACCAGGCGCTGCAGGAAGCCGCCGGGGCAGCCGGCTTCTTCTGGCCACCGGACCCGACTTCCGCGGCCTACTGCACGGTAGGCGGCAACCTCGCCTGCAATTCCGCCGGCCCTCGCGCCGTCAAATACGGCACGCCCCGCGAAAACACGCTCGGCCTGCGCGCCGTAACGGGCGAAGGCGCGTCGCTGAGGACAGGCTGCTACACGACCAAGGGTGTCGTCGGATTCGATCTGACCCGGCTGCTCATCGGGTCGGAGGGCGCGCTGGCGGTCATCACCGAGGCCACGCTGAAGCTAACGCCGCTCCCCGAAGCCGTGACGACGATGCGAGCCACGTACCGGGACATGAACTCCGCGGCGGCTGCGGTCTCCGCCATCATGGCCCAGCCGGTGGTCCCACGGGTCCTCGAGTTCATGGATGCATCGGCGATTGCCGTGGTCCGCGACTATGCGGACAGCGATCTGCCCGCCCAGGCAGGCGCCCTGCTGATCATTGAGGCGGACGGCCCCGAGGCGGTTCTGGCACACGCGGCCGCCGCACTGGAAACCGCTGCGTCCAATGCCGGCCTGGTCGAGTTCCGTGCGGCGGCGGATGACGCCGAGCGAAAGGCGCTGTGGGCATCGCGCAAGGCGCTCTCCCCCTCACTGCGGCGAATCGCGCCGGGAAAAATCAACGAAGACATCGTCGTACCGGTTTCCCGCATGGCCGCATTGATCGATCGTCTGGAACGGCTGAGCACGCAACACCGGGTAAAGATCGTCAGCTTTGGCCATGCCGGCAACGGGAACATCCACGTGAACCTGCTGGGCGACCTCTCCGACGATGACGAGAGGGAGCAAATGCACCGCTGCCTGGCCGACGTGTTCGCGGCCGTCCTGGAACTCGAGGGAACCCTGTCCGGCGAACACGGCATCGGGCTGGAGAAGAAGGCCTTTGTGGGCCTCGAAATCGAGCCGGCCACGCTGGAGATGATGCGCAGGATGAAGTCCTGCTTCGATCCGGCCGATATCCTGAACCCCGGCAAGCAATTCCCGGACCCCGCCGGAGCCGGTTGAGATCACCGATACCTGCGGGCTGGCCCGGGCTCCCGGGCGAGGTGGCCTTGTGCTATTTGACGACGGTCAAACGGGGCCTGGTGCTGCCGCCATCGCCGCCGCTACCCCCGTTTCCGCTGCTGCCGCCGTCCCCGGGTGCGGGTTCGGTGGGGTCATCCTCGGAGAAGATCATCCCCTGGCCGGTTTCCCGCGCGTAGATGCCGAGCACGGCGTTGACGGGCACCTGAATGTGCCAGTTCACGCCGGAGAAGCGCGCGTGGCAGGTGACCATTTCGTTTGAGATGTCGAGACCCTCGGTCGCCCGGTAGCTGACGTTCAGGACGATTCGTCCGTCCTTCGCGTGCTCACGCGGAACGACCGCGCCCTCCGCCGCCGCGTCGACGACGATGTGGGGCGTCTGGCCACAGTCGGTGATCCACTCATGCATCGCCCGCAGCAGGTACGGGCGCCGGGGCGCCTGGGTAATAGGGCCGGTCATCGGACTATCGTCAGGCCCGCATTTCCTCTTCGAGCTCGGTCAGACTCGCCTGGAACGAAGGCCGGGCGAACATCTGCTCGGAGTAGTCGAGTATTGCGGCAGCCTGGGGTTCGGGCAGGTCGATCTCGTAGCGCTTCAGCCGCCAGAGGATTGGCGCGATCGTGCAGTCCACCAGCGAACACTCGTCGCTGAGGAAATAGGGCTTTGCGGCGAAGACATCCGCGCTGGCCAGGATGCTCTCCCGCAGGATCTTGCGCGCCTTGTTAGCCGCCTTGCGATCGCGGGCCTCATCGATGTCCCGGGCCAGCGTGTACCAGTCCCGCTCGATGCGGAACAGGGCCAGACGGAACTGCGCCCGGGTGACGGGATCCACGGGCATCAGCGGAGGATGCGGGAAACGCTCGTCGAGATACTCGATCGTGACCCGGGAGTCATAGAGCACCAGGTCCCGATCCACCAGCGTCGGCACGTCGTGGTAAGGGTTGAGATCGAGGAGATCTTCGGGAAGATCGGGACCCTCGACGCTAACGATGTCGACATTGATGCTCTTCTCCGACAGCACCAGCCGCACGCGGTGGCTGTGCGGACAGGTCGGATCGGAGAACAGAGTCATCACGGAACGCCGGTTGGCAATCAACGCCATTTTTTACTCCTGGCAGTGCCGTACCGCGGTCAGGCGGTGCGTCAGTGCACTTGTTTCCAGATTTCTTTCTTGAGCAGGATTGCGAAGAGCAGGAAAACGATGAGGAACAGGATGATCTTGATCCCCAGGCTTCGCCGTTCCATCTGAATCGGTTCGCCGACGTAGGACAGGAAGGCCGTGATGTCCCTGACCATCACGTCGTATTCTTCCGGCGACAGCTGCCCAGGCGTCTCCATTTCGAAGCCTTCGAATACCTGATGGCTGTTGCCGGCCTCGTCGACGTGATCGACGAACACCGCCCTCTGTAGCCCCTGCTGTTCCCAGAGCACGTGCGGCATGCTGGCACCCTGGAGCACCAGATTGTTCACGCCGGTTGGCTTGCCCGGATCGGCGTAGAAGCTTTTCAGGAAGCTGTAGATCCAGTCGGTGCCGCGGGACCGTGCAACGAGCGACAGGTCCGGTGGGGCCTGCCCGAACCACGATGCCGCATCGGTTTGTGGCATCGCGTTGTCCATCGTGTCGTGGGGCCGTTCACCGGTGAACATCAGGTTATCAATGACCTGCTCCTCCGTCAGCCCGAGATCCTCGCCGAGGCGGTTGTAGCGGACATACTGCGCGGAGTGGCAGCCGAGACAGTAGTTCACGAAGTACCCGGCCCCTCGCTGAAGCGAGGCCTGATTGCCGATATCGATATTGGCATGCTGGACGGCAGTGCCGCCGCCCGCCGCTGTCACCAGACCCGGCGCCGCCACTAGCAGGACGCCGGTGATAACCATTGCCGTTCGCCGGCAGAAATCATTGAGGCGAGTCATCTCACGTCACCCTGTCAGGGACCGGCTTGGTCGGGTCCAGCTTGGTATAGATCGGCATCAGCAGGAAAAAGGCGAAGTACGTCGCCGTGAAAATCCTTGCCAACATCGTGTACGTGTCAGTCGCAGGCTGCGTACCGAGATAGCCGAGAGCGATGAACGAGATAGCGAACACGCCGAGGGCCGTCTTGAACATCCAGCCTCGGTAGCGAATCGAGGCGACCTTGCCGCGGTCGAGCCAGGGCAGGAAGAACAGCAGCACCATTGCTCCGCCCATCATGATCACGCCGCCGAGCTTGTCCGGCACGGCCCGCAGGATCGCGTAGAAGGGCGTGAAGTACCACACCGGCGCGATATGCTCGGGCGTCTTCAGCGGATTAGCCGGCTCGAAGTTGGCGTGCTCGAGGAAGTAGCCGCCCATTTCCGGCACGAAGAAGATGATCGCGAAAAACACGATGAAGAAGATCACGATCGCAATCAGGTCCTTCGACGTGTGGAACGGATGGAAAGCGACGCCGTCCAGCGGCACGCCGTCCGGGCCCTTCGTTTTCTTGATCTCGACGCCGTCCGGGCTCGTGCTGCCAACGTGGTGCAGGGCGATGATGTGGACCGCCACCAGCGCCACGAGGATCAGCGGCACGGCGATGACGTGCAGCGCAAAGAAGCGGTTCAGCGTGATGTCCGAGATGAAAAAGTCGCCGCGGACCCACTCGACCAGACCGTCGCCGATCACCGGAATGGCGCCGGCAAGAGAGACGATCACCTGGGCGCCCCAGTAGGACATCTGCCCCCAGGGCAGGAGGTAGCCAAAGAAGGCCTCGGCCGCCAGGCACAGGTAGATCAGCATGCCGATGATCCAGACGAGCTCACGGGGCTTGCGATAAGAGCCGTACATCATTCCGCGGAACATGTGCAGATAGACGACGATGAAGAACATCGAGGCGCCGGTCGAATGCAAATAGCGCATCAGCCAGCCCCACTCGACGTCTCGCATGATGTATTCGACCGAAGCGAAGGCTTCGGCTGCGGACGGCTTGTAGTTCATCGTCAGGAAGATGCCGGTCAGCAACTGGATGACCAGCACGACCATCGACAGCACGCCGAAAACGTACCACCAGGTCAGATTTTTCGACGCATAGTATTTGGTTATGTGCTCTTCGAGCAGTTGCGTCAGCGGGAAGCGGTCGTTGATCCAGACCATCAGGCCGTCGCTGCGACCGGGCTTCTTCACTTGGTCTTGCGCGGTACTCATCCGGCCACTCCCGAGTCAGATCCGATGAGGATGACGTTGTCGTTGATGTAGCGGTGCGGCGGCACCAGCAGGTTCAGCGGCGCGGGGACGCCCGCGAAGACGCGGCCCGCGAGGTCGAATTTCGAACCGTGGCAAGGACAGTAGAAGCCGCCCTGCCAATCCGCGCCGAGATCCGCGGCGCCGACCTCCAGACGCTCGATAGGCGCGCAGCCGAGATGGGTGCAGCTGCCCACCATGATCAAAACCTCAGGCTTGATCGAACGGTGGTCGTTACGGGCGTAGTCCGGCTGCTGCGGCTGCTCTGAGTCAGGATCGCGGAGTTCGGGGACCATGACCGGCAGGCGCTCCAGCATGTCCGCGGTCCTGCGCAGGATCCAGACGGGCTTGCCGCGCCATTCAATCTTGACCATGCCGCCCACCTCGAGGGCCGAAATATCGACCTCGACCGGCGCGCCGAGCGCCTGTGCCCGCGCGCTGGGTTTCCAATAGGCGACGAACGGCACTGCCGCGAAAACCGCGCCAACACCGGCGGTTACACCCGTGGCGACGCCGAGAAAATGACGCCTGCTCTGATCAACGTCTTCGCTCATCTGAATGACAGCTCCAATGATCTGGTGGTCGTTTCGGTCCGTGTGTACGCGGTCTCCGACCCCGTCGTCCGCCCCCTTCATGTCAGGACGCCAGGCCGGCCTGCAGGGGGCAATTTCGGTCCCGCGAGGCGAGCCTCGTGAATCCTCCCACAGCAATCGGCCCATTATACACAGCGGCCATTCCCGGTGCCCACACGACCGTGCGCCCAAAGCCAGACGCGGCAGAGAAAATTGTGCCGACTTCGCCCCCTCCCCATAATGCACCGGCCGGCGGCTCCCGAGGCCGCGGAATCGAAGCATTGGATGGCCAGACTCAAGACCGCGCTTGTTTTCTTTCTTCAGTCGGCGACGGTCGGTCTCGCTGCCGCCTTCGTCGTCGTGTATCTATTCCCCGGACTGCTCGGCGAAGAAGGCCCGGAAAGGGGGCATCCGGCTTCCTATGCGTCGGCGGTCAGCTCGACCGCGCCAGCCGTCGTGAACCTGGTCAGCGCTGACCGCCCCGGCGAACTCGGGCCCGACAGCAGCGCCGCCCCCCTTGCCGCCGCCGGCAAGAGCCTCGGATCCGGGGTGGTGATGACCACTGACGGCTACATTGTCACGAACGATCATGTGATCGATGGCTTTGCGGCCGTCGACGTCGTCCTCACGGACGGCCGGGCCGCGCCCGCCCGAGTGGTTGGGACGGACCCGGACACTGATCTCGCGCTCCTGAAGATCGACCTCGACGACCTGCCAACCATCCGCGTCGGGCGCTCCGACACCCTGCTCGTTGGCGACGTCGTCCTGGCGATCGGCAACCCGTTCAGCATTGGCCAGACAGTCACCCAGGGCATCGTCAGCGGCACGCGGCGCGGTCAGCTCGGGCTGTCCCCGTTCGAGAACTTCATCCAGACCGACGCCGCCATCAATCTCGGGAACTCGGGCGGCGCGCTGGTCAACGCCAACGGCGAACTGGTCGGCATCAACACGGCTTTCTTCTCCCGCCGCCTCGACTCCGAGGGAATCGGCTTCGCGATCCCGATCAACCTCGTTCGGGGCGTCGTCGCCGATCTGATCGAGCACGGGCGTGTCATACGCGGCTGGCTGGGCGTAGGGACAGAGACACTGACGCCGGCCCAGGCGGAGTCACTCAACCTCGATGACCCGTTCGGCATCATCCTGACCAGCGTCGAGTCCGAAAGCCCCGCGGATCAGGCCGGGTTGCGCCCGGCCGATGTCATCACCCACGTTGACGATCAACCCGTGGTCGTCTGGCAGGACGCGCTGCGTCATATCGCAAGAATGCCGCCGGGCACGGAAGTTGTGCTGACGGGTAACCGCCTCGGCCGCCCGTTTCGGGTAAGCGCCCGGGTCGCCGAGCGGCCGCTCAGGGATCGCGGCTAGCGGGCCGAGGGCGCCGGCTGGTGCCGGATCAACCGGGGACGCGTTCGATTCGCCCGCCCAGCTGACGCAGCTTCTCTTCGATGCACTCGTAGCCGCGGTCGATATGGTAGATGCGCTCAACGTAGGTATCGCCGTCGGCAACGAGCCCGGCCAGCACCAGGCTGGCTGAGGCGCGGAGATCCGTGGCCATCACGGGCGCCGCGGCGAGCCGGTCAACGCCCCGGATGATCGCGGTATTGCCCTCCAGCCGGATATCCGCCCCCATACGCTGCAATTCGAGGACATGCATGAAGCGGTTTTCGAAGACCGTTTCGGTGATCGTACCGACGCCGTCGGCCATCGCGTTGAGTGCCGTGAACTGAGCCTGCATGTCGGTGGGGAAGCCCGGATGCGGGGAGGTATGGAATGACACGGCACGGGGTCTGCGGCCGCCCATGTCGATCTCGATCCAGTCCTCACCGGTCGTGATCTCGCCGCCAGCCTCGCGCAGCTTCGCCAGCACCGCATCGAGGAAATCCGTGCGCGTCGAAATCGTCCGCACGCGGCCGCCGGTCATCGCCGCGGCGACAAGAAATGTGCCGGTTTCGATGCGGTCCGGCAGGACCTCATAGGTCGTCCCGTCGAGTTCAGGAACGCCGTCAATGCGAATCGTGTCGGTCCCTGCCCCTTCGATCCGCGCGCCCATGGAAATAAGGCAGTCTGCAAGGTCAACGATCTCCGGCTCCCGTGCCGCGTTCTCGATGACCGTCTCGCCGCGCGCGAGGGTAGCGGCCATGAGCAGGTTCTCCGTCCCGGTCACCGTCACGGTGTCGAGGACGATGCGGGCGCCTTGCAGGCGCTCGGCCCGAGCCTTGACGTAGCCGTCTTCGATTCTGACGTCGGCCCCCATCGCCCGCAGACCCTCGACGTGAAGATTGACGGGGCGCGCCCCGATGGCGCAGCCACCGGGCAGCGAGACTTCCGCCCGGCCGTACTTGGCGAGCAGCGGTCCCAGCACAAGAATACTGGCCCGCATTGTCTTGACGAGTTCGTAGGGGGCGTAGGGCTCGGTCAGCGTCGCGGGATCCACCTCGATGCGCATCCGCTCGTCCACGGTGACGGTGACGCCCATTCGGCCGAGCAGCTCGATCGTCGTCGTGACGTCCTTGAGATGCGGGACATTGCTCAGCACCGTAGCGCGACGACCGAGCAGCGTCGCAGCGAGAATGGGGAGCGCCGCGTTTTTCGCGCCTGAGATCCGGACCCGCCCCTCGAGGGGGCCGCCGCCCGTTATCTTTAGCCGGTCCATCCGATTGTCAGCCCGTCAGGGGCGCTCAGACCGCGCCATGCTCATCGGGGGTGCGCGCCGTAATAGACAGCGCGTGGATTTCCCGGCCAACGAGTTCGCCGAGCGTCCGGTAGACAAGCTGGTGACGCTGGAGTGGCCTCAGGCCTTCGAACGCGGGCGAAACGACCAAAGCGGCGAAGTGCGTGCCATCGTCGCTCCTGACGTCCACTTTGACGGATTCGAGGCCCTGCTCGATCATGTGGGCAATATCATTTGTCGTCATCATGGGGCGCACCCGGGCTGATCTGCTTCCTGAAGCGCCGGCGCGCCAGACAGGCACCCCGGATTTGACCCGCAATTGTAGCAGGAAGGAAGGGGCCCGCAGCCTGCCGGGACTGTCGTGCCGAAAGGCGCGACTGTGTATGATCATTCGCTTGTCCGCCGGCGACCGGTCGTCATGGCGGCCTGACCGGACTCTTAGATGCTCGGATTTGCCGCTGCAACAGTTGCCGGGTTCGCCCTCCTGATTTGGGGTGCCGACCGCTTCGTTATCGGAGCGGCCGCCAGCGCGCGCAATTTTGGCGTGCCCACCCTTCTGATCGGCCTGACGGTCGTCGCGCTCGCGACCTCCGCGCCAGAAATTCTGGTCTCAATTTCCGCCGCGACCCACGGCAATCCCGAGCTCGCGGTCGGCAACGCCATCGGCTCGAACATTGCCAACATCGCCCTGGTACTGGGGCTAACCGCCATCATCCGGCCCATGACGGTGCGGTCAACGATATTGCGACGGGAAATGCCCGCCCTGCTCGCGGTCACGCTGCTGACCACGATGGTCTTCCTCGATTCCTATCTCGGCCGCGTCGACGGGCTGCTGTTGCTCGGCGGCCTCGTTCTGGTGCTGCACTGGCTCGTTCGCCTGGGGATGCGGTCCCACGCGACGGATCCCCTGCATGAGGAAATCGCCGCGGAACTACCGGATGAGATGCCGCTCCCCAACGCCATGGGCTGGCTGGCGCTGGGCCTCACGGTACTGCTGCTGGGCGCCCAGCTACTCGTCTGGGGCGCTCACAATCTTGCATCGACCCTCGGTGTCAGCGATCTGATCATCGGGCTGACCGTCGTCGCCGTCGGGACCAGCCTGCCGGAACTCGCCGTCTCTATCGTCAGCGCGCTGAAAAACGAACACGACATCGCGCTCGGCAACATCATCGGCTCGAACATGTTCAACTGCCTGGCCGTTATTGGCCCGGCAGCGGTGATTCACCCTTCCGCGTTTACTCAATCGATGCTGGGGCTGCATTTGCCCGTGATGATTGCGCTGACGCTCGTACTCTTCGCACTGACCTACAATTTCACC
>Ga0316189_10006618_pt1 | contig 11038 bp, 10 predicted proteins | sample LowCovwburrow_MG_FD_204930 | JGI IMG/M metagenome (GOLD analysis project Ga0316189, IMG submission 204930) | Coastal sediment microbial communities from Maine, United States - Lowes Cove worm burrow | ecosystem: Environmental > Aquatic > Marine > Coastal > Sediment | place: USA: Maine... | reverse complement strand
GGAACAAACCGGCTGGAGGCCAGTGAGTTCAATCGCTGGGGCGGTTCACTGGAAGATGATTTTGTCCGTACGGCGATTGAGAACCTGTCAGCGCTGCTGCAATCAGAACTGGTCGTGAACTATCGTCGCAGCAATAATTTTTCGCCGGCCTACCGTGTGGAAATGGTTGTGTTGCGGTTTGACGGGCAGTTGGGAGGAGATGTTGCGCTGGATGTGAAATGGGGCATTATCAATGAAGCGACCGGCAAGTACGAACTGGTTACGACATCAAGCATTCAGAGAGGCGCGTCCGGTCAGGATTATGATGCACTGGTGAATGCCTCCAGTATGGCGCTTTCACAACTGAGTGAGGAGATTGCAGTGCAGCTGGCACAGTTGTGCGCCGCCAGGTAAACCATGCAGTTTGTCGCTAGTCGATGTTACGGCGGTTATTTACAAAATCGACCATGCGTTGCGTCGACTTCAGTGCCCGGGTGCGCACCTCTTCATCTACATGAATTTCATTGCGACCGGTTTTCAAAACCTCGGCAAGATTGCGCAGGTGGTTCATAGCCATCCACGGGCAGTGTGCGCAGCTTTCGCAGCTGGCGCCTTCACCGGCAGAGGGCGCTTCCAGAAATTTCTTGTCCGGTGCTGCCTGCTTCATTTTGTAAAAGATGCCGTTGTCGGTAGCAACGATAAATGTGCTATTGGGTAATTCCTTTACGGCGTTGATCAATTGCGTCGTGGAGCCGACTACATCGGCAAGTGCAATCACTGATTCAGGTGATTCAGGGTGCACCAGGATGGCGGCATCCGGATGCCTGCTGGCAAGATTCTGCAATGCCTCTGCCTTGAACCGCTCATGTACGATACAGCTTGCTTGCCACAGCAGCATGTCGGCACCGGTTACCTTTTGAACATAGCTGCCGAGGTAACGATCGGGCGCCCAGAGAATCTTCTTGCCTTGTTCTTTTAGATGCCGCGCTACATCTACCGCGATGCTTGAGGTGACTACCCAGTCTGCACGCGCCTTTACCTCGGCACAGGTGTTGGCATAGACCACCACGGTACGGTCGGGATGGGCGTCGCAGAAGGGGATGAACTTTTCCGGAGGACAGCCGAGATCCAGTGAGCACTCGGCTTGCAATGTTGGCATTAGTACCTGTTTTTCAGGGTTGAGTATTTTGGCGGTCTCGCCCATGAAGCGTACGCCGGCAACTACCAGGGTGCTGGCCGGATGTTGATTGCCAAAACGGGCCATTTCCAGTGAGTCCGATACCGTGCCGCCGGTGACGTCGGCGATCATTTGCAGGTCGTCGTCGGTGTAGTAGTGGGCGACCAGCACGGCGTCCTTTTTCTTCAGCAGCGCTTTAATTTCCGCTATCAACGCATCGCGTTCGCCTGCCTGGTAGTCAGGCTGGTCAACGCTACCAGGGATGGGCCAGGTCACTGCCGGAGAATCTGCTCGGGTCTTCTCGTTCATGGGCTGATCTGTCCTGGTACTTTAAGGGCACTTTTAGAATATAGCCTAACTATTTATTATTGCTTGGTATTTTTATCGACAAGAAAGGAGGCGCAGAAGCTATACCTGCTCGGCCTGTGTTCTTTGATCGTCAGCATCGCTGCTGCTGGCAAGCTCCTCAAGCAAGTTTGCCGCTTCCGCATCACCCTTGTCGGCGGCACGCTGCAGCCATCTTGAAGCTTCGTTGCAGTCGGCAGCAACGCCTTCGCCGCGGTAGTACATCATGCCAAGGTTGGTTTGTGCGTCCACGAATCCCTGTTCGGCTGCTTTTCGATACCAACTGGCTGCCTGTGCAAGATCCTGCTCGACGCTAGCGCCCAGGTCAAACATGACACCGAGATTATACTGGGCTTCTGCATCGCCCAGTTCCGCCAGTGGTTGCCACTCGTCAAAGGCTGCCTGGTAGTCTCCTTTAAGGTAGGACTGGTAGCCGCCTCCGAGGATGGTCCATGTTGGCAGGCCTCGCATCAGTGACAATCCAAATTGTGTAGAATCATAAACATAGCTCACTTTCCAATAATTTTATTGACATTATGTATAGCCTTTGTCGTGCAGGATTCATAAAATGGATCTTACCTCGTCATGGTTCGGCCGGACTATTGTCAGCTATCGCGGGAAGCAGAGTTGTCAACCCGACTTTTTTTTCTAACCTTTTGATATTGGATGCCTGATTTGCGATGTGCCCTTGACTCGCTGCAGCGCCGGTTGAATGCTAGGGAATATACCGTTGTTTCTCCGTCACGGCAATGTGCGGGGTATCAGTGGCAGCACAGGAGAGAGTGAGAGAATGCAATACAGTCGAACAATATTAATGTCGCTCACGCTGTTGTTGCTGTTGCCTGCAGGCTATCTCCCGGCAAAGGTCACCTATGATAACGGCTTTGTAGAATTTGATGATGCGCCGCTGGAAGAGCCGCTGTCATTTCCCGAATGGTTCAAGCTCAGTTTCCTGGATTTGCGTGAAGATGTTCGCGAAGTACGCGAGGCGGGCAAACGGGGCTTGATAGTTTATTACGGCCAGAAATACTGTGCCTATTGCAAGCAGCTTCTTGAAACCGATCTGGAGGCTGAAGATATCCAGGCGTATGTGCGTGAGCATTTCGATATTATCGGACTGGACATCCATGGTGACCGCACGGTGACTGACTTGAACGGTGTGGAACTGCCCGAGAGTGCGCTGGCTGTCCTGGAAAAGACAAATTTCACCCCTTCGCTGGTGTTCTACAACACTGACGGGCGGGAAGTCATGCGTTTGCGGGGTTATTATCCGCCTTATCGTTTCCGTGCTGCGCTGGAGTATGTGGCCGATGGTCATTACAAGTCAGAAAATTTCCGGCAATACCTGGCGCGTGCCGATGTGCCGCTGGTGTTCGATCCCGGTGACCTGAATGACGAACCGGTATTTCTGCGCGGGCCCTACATGCAGGATCGAAGCGTAATCTCCGGCGACCGTCCGCTGGCCGTATTCTTTGAGCAGGGAAACTGTCATGCCTGTGATGTGTTGCACACCGGACCGATGCGCGATCCCGAGATCATGACGCGCTTCGAACAACTGGAAAACATCCAGCTCTCATTCTGGGCGGATACGCCGATAGTGACGCCATCCGGTGACCGCTTGACTGCAAGGCAGTGGGGAGAAAAACTGGGACTGTTTTATACGCCAACGCTGATATTTTTTGATCACGATGGCAGCGAGATTATGCGCGTTGACTCCGTGGTGCAGTTTTATCGTCTGCGCAACGTACTCGATTATATTCTTTCAGGCGCCTATCGCGAGTATCCGTCTTTTCAGCGCTGGCGTGCCTCGCGTAGCCCCCGCCTGCTGGAATAGCAGGCGGGCTGTGGCTTGTCAGCCGTCCTGCCAGCGTTTGAATATCAGTGTGGCATTGGTGCCGCCGAATCCGAAGCTGTTGGACATCATGATATTAGTGCCGGCATCGTCGATGCGCTCACGAATGATCGGAAAACCCTCGCCGGCCGGATCCAGTTCAGTAATGTTGGCAGAGGCGCTCAGAAAATCTCCCTGCATCATCAACAGTGAGTAAATCGCTTCATGCACACCGGCCGCCCCGAGCGAATGCCCGGATAGTGATTTGGTGGAATTGATCTTCGGAATGTTGTCGCCGAATACGGTTTTTACTGCTTCCAGCTCGCGCATGTCACCTACCGGGGTGCTGGTGCCGTGGGCATTGATGTAATCAATGGGTTCGTCGACCGTGGACATTGCCAGCTGCATGCAACGTGCCGCGCCTTCACCGGACGGTTGTACCATGTCGTAGCCATCAGATGTGGCACCGTAACCGACTATTTCTGCATGGATAGTTGCTCCGCGCGCCCTGGCATGCTCAAGTTCTTCCAGTACCAGCATACCGCCACCGCCGGCGATGACGAAGCCGTCGCGGGTTGAATCGTAGGGGCGTGATGCCGTATCAGGAGTTTCGTTGTATTTGGATGAAAGTGCACCCATGGCATCGAACATCAGTGTCAGTGACCAGTGCAGTTCCTCGCCACCGCCCGCAAAGACGATGTCCTGCTTGCCGAACTGGATAAGTTCGTAGCCATTGCCGATGCAGTGTGCACTGGTGGAGCAGGCCGAGCTGATAGAGTAGTTCACGCCAAGGATTTTGAACGGTGTGGCCAGGCAGGCGGAGTTGGTGCTCGACATGGTGCGCGGCACCATGTACGGACCAACACGGCGTATTCCTTTCTCACGCAACAGGTCAACGGCGAGGGTGACATTCTCTGTTGATGCGCCGCCGGAACCGGCAATCAGGCCGGTGCGAACATTGGAGATCATGTCCTCGGCAAGCCCCGAGTTGTCGATGGCCTCCTGCATGGCGATATAGTTATAGGCAGCACTGTTGCCCATGAAGCGACGCAGCTTGCGGTCAATCAATGCTTCAGTATCAACATTGACAGTGCCGGCCACGTTGCTGCGAAAACCGAGTTCCTTGTATTCAGGTATATATTCAATGCCGGATTTCCCTTCTTTCAGGGAGCTGCTTACTTCCTGCAGGTTGTTTCCGAGGCTGGAGATAATACCGAGTCCGGTAACGACGACACGACGCATAATGATCTTCCTAGAAATTTGATGTAGTGGTAAACAGGCCTACCCGCAAAGCAGAGGCATGATAGATTTCACGACCGTCAACCTCCATGATGCCATCAGCAATACCCATGTTGAGCTTGCGCTGGATGACGCGTTTCATGTCAATGCGGTAGGTAATGAGTTTATTTTTTGGGGTTACCTGGCCGGTGAACTTGACTTCCCCCGAGCCCAGTGCGCGGCCACGTCCGGGACTGCCTGCCCAGCCCAGGTAAAAACCGACCAGCTGCCACATGGCATCAAGTCCGAGACAGCCCGGCATGACCGGGTCACCGATGAAATGGCAACCAAAAAACCACAGATCCGGCTTGACGTCCAGCTCGGCAATGATGTGTCCCTTGCCATGGGCACCGCCATCATTGCTGATATGGGTGATCCGGTCACACATCAACATCGGCGGCAATGGCAGCTGGGCATTGCCCGGGCCGAACATTTTCGCATTACTGCACTCAAGCAGTTCATCGTAGGAGTAACTACTTTTTCTTTCCGGGGCAGTATGTTGGTCAGCCTGGGTTGTATTTGTCATTGTGTGGATTGGATACCTGTCTGGGTTAGCTCGCGGTATTCTAATCTACTTTAGGAAGATTCTGTATACAGGCTTGCATATTGGGTGGCTATGTTACGCTGCAAGAAACCGGTTTTTCTGCTGCAGGATGCCGGTGTTTGTTTGATTCAGTCGCGGAAATTAATGGTTTGTAACGGCAGTTTTACTTCGAAGTCGTCTAACCTTTTGATTACATTCTGTAAATCATCTCTCTTCTTGCCGGATACGCGCACCCGGTCGCCCTGGATACTGCTCTGGACCTTGATTTTTGATGCCTTGATGTCTTTTACCAGCTTTCTTGCAGCGTCCTGGTCAATGCCCTGCTGCACGGTGATTGTGAGCATGGCCTTGTTGATGGTGGTTTCAATTTTTCCTTGTGAAAGTGCGGCAATATCAATGCCGCGTTTGGCCATTTTCTGGTGCAGTATGTCAACTACTTGCTTGATCTGGAATTCATTCTCGGCATGTATGGTTATCGTGGCGTCCTTGTGCTCAATACGGGTGTCGGTACCCTTGAAATCAAAGCGTGTATCGACTTCACGGCTGGTTTGATCAACGGCATTGGCAACTTCGTGCTGGTCTACTTCTGAAACAATATCAAAGGACGGCATGTCTGGCTCCTGCATGAAGCGGAATATTTTATCGGATGTTACAGCCCGATTATATTCATATTCAGCAGGCGGATAAACACATGGCCGATTAAACGTCCATGTGTTACTGGGTTACTGCTGCATCAGGGGAAGTCAGGAGTGTCTGAAAATCGAACCAATTCCGGATAGCAGACGCCGGAAAAAGCCTGGACGTTCTCCTGGATCTGTTTCATCAACGGCGAAGGACTGTACCTCATTGGCGGCGGTTTGCACCGCATCGCTGACAGTAGGATCGCATTCTTCTGTTGTTGCCGGTGGTTGTGCGGTTTCTGTTTTGTATTCATAGGGCAAGAAGTCATTGCCTGGTAAACCAACAACAATTATTTCACTGATGTACGGGTCGGTACTTTCTGCGCTGCTGTCGGTTTCAGCTGTACTTGCCGGCACACTGACAGGTTCATTGGCCGATGCGCTGCTGGTAAATACTGCTGGTCCATGGGTCCCGTCGCTAACCAATTCGGAGACCGGTCCTGAGAATTTTGCAGGTTGGCTGTCAGGGTCTACGGTGCTGCGACACTCAATAGAGGGTATCGCATCTTCCGACAGCGTAATTTCTTCTGTCTCAAATGGTTCGATGTCTTCAAGTGTCAGTTCGGATTCTGCTGCCACTGCAGTTTCTACAGGTTCAGGTATGCTGGCAGTGACCTCTTCAAGTACCAGCGGTACCGGCTCCGTCGGCGCCGTGATTTCAGCTGCATCCTGCGGCAGCGGAGGCTGTTTTTCAGAACCTTCGTAGATGACCTGGTTGCCGCCACCGGAGCTTGCATGGACCAGCCGGCTGTCTGCAACGGAGAGCAGTTCTTCAAAACGAGTGTCGCGCATAATATCAGGGGCGGCAACGCCGATGCTGACAGTAAAACGAATTCTTGTTTCACCTTGCTTGAGAATGCGCGCACTGATATCGCGGTTAATGCGGTCGGCAAGATTGCGGATGCCGGTCTTGTTCATGCCGGGTAGTAGCAGGGAGAAACGTGCTGTACCGGTGCGAGCAGCCATGTCCTCGTGTCGTATGCCCGACTGTAGTACCGTCGCTACCGCCTTGATCATGGATTCAGAGGCGGACTCACCGTGCTGTTTGAAGAGGTCGCCGAAGTCATCAATCTCAACGCGAAATACAGCGAGGCTGGAGTTGTGACGAACTGCATAGGAAAGCTGCTGGTAGCCCTGGCCCATGAATGCCGAATCGTTGGCAAGACCGGTTACCGGATCCGTGGTCAGCTGGTCTTCCAGTGCGATATTTTCTTTTGTCAGAGTTGTAGTGGTGGTATGGGCAGAAGCCAGCGCCTGCGTACGTGCCAGCAGGTCGACCGAGTCAAACGGTTTGCCGATAAAATCAGTGGCCCCTGCAGTGGTGGCGCGTTCTTTTACTGTCTCGGAATCATTGGAACCGGTGATGACAATGACCGGAATATTCTTGATATGCGGGGTGTGGGAACCCCTGATGCGTTCCAGCAGGCCGAAACCATCCAGCTCCGGCATGGTGAGATCAGAAACGACCAGTGAGAAAGGTTCCTCGTTACTGAGGACTTCCCAGGCATTTTCGCCATTAACGGCTTCAACAGTCTCAAAGTGATTCTGCAGGATCTTGCGAGCTGTGACCCGGATAACCTTTGAGTCGTCTACTATTAATAACCGTTGTTTCTTGCCTGATTCTTCGCTCATCGCTGGCCTGTCCTGATGTAATGATTCTTGCTGTCCTATCGGCATAAATGGACTGATCTTTAACCATGCAGGCGGGTGTGGAACAAGCTTGCCCGGTGTGCAGATATGCAGTCGCTGTGCGGCTTTTCGAGTCGCTGGGTAGTACTCGGGTTATGGTGATATGATGCTCGCAAAACGGGGTGGCAGATGGCTGAATTCAGTCGTTGCAAGTGGTGCCGATGCCCTGTCAATATTCAGGTTCGCAAGATGGTCAACGGATTAACAGCATGATTCTCGGGATACGGCGATTACTGGGGCGTCTGAACGCATATGTCTGGAATGACGATCTGCGGGATTTGGCCGGACTGCACAAGCTGCTGGTGTTCGTGCTGCGAGTATTGCACATGCTGCTCAGGGAGTTGATGGGTGGTCAGCTGAATCTGCGGGCAATGAGCCTTGTTTATACAACCTTGTTGTCGATTGTACCTTTGCTGGCAGTGAGTTTCTCGGTGCTGAAGGGGTTTGGTGTTCACAACAAGATCGAGGTGCTGCTCTACAATGTATTGACACCGCTTGGTCCGAGTGGCGTGGAAATTACCGACAAGATTGTAAGTTTTGTCGAGAATGTTCAAGTGGGTGTGCTGGGTACGATTGGTTTAGTCCTGCTGATTTACACGGTGATTTCACTGTTGCAAAAGATTGAGGCAGCCTTTAATTTTGTCTGGCAAATAGACAGTCTGCGTGCATTGTCGCAGCGTTTCAGTAATTACCTCAGCGTTATCCTGATTGGCCCGGTGCTGATATTCAGTGCGGTCGGTTTTACGGCAGCCGTCCTGAATATGGAGGTTGCCCAGCGCCTTGCTGCTATTGAGCCGTTTGGCACACTGATGTTATTTGGCAGCAAGCTGGTACCGTACATTCTGGTGTGCCTGGCATTCACACTTATCTATATCTTTATTCCAAATACCCGGGTGCAGTTCAAGGCCGCCCTGATCGGTGGTGTGATCGCCGGCGTGATATGGAAGATTACCGGCTGGGGTTTTGCCGCTTTCATAGCCTCATCATCGAAATATGCAGCCATTTATTCCAGCTTCGCGATTATGATTTTGCTGCTGATCTGGATGTATCTCAGCTGGCTGATACTGCTGGTGGGTTCCCAGATTGCATACTTTGTACAACATCCGCGTTACATGACGCTGCGCCGTGATCCGGTTGTGCTCAGTAATCGTATGCGCGAGCAACTGGCGTTGCAGCTTTTGTACCTGGTTGGTTATAACCATCTTCACGACAAGCCTGCCTGGAGCCTGGACCAGCTTGTTGAATATCTTGACTTGCCCGGTGAGCCGCTACACCGTGTCATGCGCATGCTGGTGGATGGCGGGTATCTGATCGAGATTGTCAGGGATGATGCGCTGGTGTACTTGCCCCTGCATGATGTCGAGACTGTCCGTCTGGTTGACGTCATTGCCGATGTTCGGACTGCACGGGAAGATCAGGTGATCTCGTTACAACATCTGACCCGGTTAAAGGCGGTTGATGCGGTGATGGCCGGGATGGATTCATCGCGCATTGCATCGCTGGGAGAGCAGACACTGAGGAGCCTGGTGGAAAGCGTTGATGACGAGCTGGAGGCAAGCCTGAAAAGACTTGCAGGCTAAGGTCTATTCGGGCTATTTCGCTGCTGTATGTATATTAATCCATGCCGGCAGCTTTGACCCTACTGCCTCACGAAATCGCTGGCTGTCGATATCTGTGCAGCCATCTGGCCCGGGTGGTTTACTGATACGGTAATACCATGCCGGGTAGCCGCCGGCTGCTGCCGGCGCCAGTGCCTGGACCGGGCCGACACTGTCAGATACCGGTTGTCTAATTACGCGATGCTCCCCGCACAGTTCTTCTGCAGCCTGCTCCCTGGCATTTCCCAGTGATATATGTGTCATCGCCCTGGCAACCCCGGCTGTTTGTGCCTGCTTTAGCGGAACCCATGCAATATAGTGGTCAAGCACCGGATCTGCTGCCGGAATTCCCGGCAGCGTATTTCTGAAAGCATCAGGCGTGGTTGCGTTTGTCATGGCGCAACCCTGCAAGGCAATCAGGACGATTGAAAGGATGCCTGCAGTTGATGCATGAGCCATGTTCTGTTCTCCCCGGCACGGATATTACAGATGTCAGTTTCAAGGCTGACACAGTGCTCGTGATGAAACTGTGAACGGCTGCAGAATCATGAAAAATTATCAGGCAGGCAGGCAGTGCAGGGTGCCAGTGCCGGGGGCAAGGCTACGCCGTAATCTTTCTGAGTGTATGCGGCGGAACTTATGTTGAAAAAGGGTGCCTAGTGCTGTACCGATGTGTCCTTGTCGGCTGCGACCTTGACGTCGACCTCGGAGAAGCGCGGCGCATCACCCATCATGGCATCGATGTCTTTCCGGAGGCTGGTAAGTTCTTCAAGTTCGTCATAATCAGCACTGTTTGCGTCTACTTCCCCGGTATTGTTCGCTGCCAGTTGCTCCGCATTGTGATGCGACAGTGTCGGAGCAACGGGGTCCTCGGCACACAGGTGGTGGGCGCCGGTAGCCAGGTGTTCATAGACGGCACGGTAACTGCGCGTCATTTCTTTTACCAGATCCGAGGTATGCATGAAGTGCTGGCCAACCTGATCACGGTAGTCGGTAAATCGTTCGGCTAGCTGGTTCAGTTCACGCTGTAGTTTGTGGGTGCGGCTGTTACGGGATACCACGGCATAGGTGATGATGGTGCCCAGCCCGATACCCAGCAGCAGTCCCAGTATGCCAATGGCCCACAAAGTGCCTGTTTCGTCCAGCGTTACCATGTTTTATCCTCAGTCTTGCTGATGCCGGGCAGGGCCGGTTAGATGCCGCAGCATTGTACTGGATTTGGCTGCCTTGTGACTATATATCTGCCGTGTCTTTACTGCGTCTTGTTGATTGAATACCATGAATTACATATGGATAGCTGCTGTTTCGAATTAAATATCTGAGGATGCGGCGGCAGCTGTTGTCGGTCGTGGGCCGAACAGCGCGCTGCCTACCCGGACCATGGTGGAACCTTCGGTAATGGCTGCCTCGAAATCTCCGCTCATGCCCATGGATAACTCGTTGAAGCGCGGCAATTCAAAGCGTCTTATGCAATCCTCACGCAGGTCACGGAGAGCGGCAAAATCGGCCTGCCGCTCGGCCGGTGTGGCCTCGCGCCGGCCAATGGTCATCAAGCCGCGTAGCTGAATGCCGGCAAGATCGGCTCTCAGGATATCTTCTATAAACTGCGGCAGGGCGGCTGCAGACAGGCCGAATTTATCCGGGTCGTCGGCGATGTTGACTTGTAGCAGGACATTCAGGCGACGTGAGCTATTGAGCGCGCTTGTGGAGAGTCGTGTGGCGAGCTTGACACTGTCAAGTGTATGCAGCCAGTCAATATTTCCGGCTATCATTTTTGCCTTGTTGCTTTGCAGGTGCCCGATGAAATGCCATTCAATATCAGGGTTTTTTATCTGCTCCTGTTTTGAAAGCGCCTCCTGTACGGTGTTCTCTCCAAAACGGTGCTGCCCGGCAGACAATGCCCACTGTACGTAGCGG
>Ga0316189_10006616_pt1 | contig 11039 bp, 6 predicted proteins | sample LowCovwburrow_MG_FD_204930 | JGI IMG/M metagenome (GOLD analysis project Ga0316189, IMG submission 204930) | Coastal sediment microbial communities from Maine, United States - Lowes Cove worm burrow | ecosystem: Environmental > Aquatic > Marine > Coastal > Sediment | place: USA: Maine... | reverse complement strand
AAGTATCTTCTCGGTAGAAAAAGGTACTACGTTAAGACATCGGGTGCTTCAGCTTCTGATATTGAACTGGTTCGATCCACCATCAGCATGGTGGATGATCAGGGTAAAGAGATCGAATTTAGCCAATTCCCATGGGATATTGAGGTATCTAGCTCTGATTACGACGGAAACACTCTCCCATCTGGTGTGTTTTCTGTAGTTCTGTTCACTGAGCGAAAGTTCCTTGACGGCAAGACAGTTTTTGTCAAGTACAATGCGGTTGACTCTATTCGCAGATTCACAACTGTTGCTGATAAGCGAGAGATTGTGAACTCAGTGCCAATATTTGCCCTTAGCTCGTCGTCGACCAGGGATACCTATACCCTGACATTCAACGATACTGGCACCTACGACATAGACATCACGACAGGCTAGGGAATGAGCAACTTCGAAGACCCCCATGTCAGAGTCCCAACGAGCCTTGTCGACGCCAATGGCTTTGCGCCGGCCATCAGTATATATTTCACCTCAGCTGGTGATCTAGGTACTGATTTCGACATAGCTGTAAACAACACTGGCATCATCCTGACCCAGGGAGCAGAGCAGGTCTCTGTCTCCTATGTCGATCGAAGCATTGCTCAGATACAGTCAGATGTGGTCGCGGCCGGTCTGCCATTTACAGCCCACCCGCTCAACGAGATGCTCTCTATCAACAGCGGAGAGCTCTCCCTGAACACAGGAGATGTGACTCCTGATGGTGGCTGGGTGGTGAGGACGGAAAGGCACGTAGTTCAGTACAAGGAAGAGACGAGGATCCGGCTTTTGCCGCCATATCCTGACTCCAGAGACCTTCCTTGGTACCCACGGATCAATATTGGTCAGTTCTCTAGCGACCATTTTGGCGTGAAACACGTATTCGGTGTGCCTGAGTACCGCAAACAAGTGTGGTCCAGAAGGTATGGTTACCCATACATGGATGTCCTCGGCGAAGAACCAGAGCTGATCTCAGAGAGAAAACTGAAGGTAGCTAGACACCCAATCCTGTGGTCTGGCCGCAATATGACTATCAGGATCCAGGATCAGCCGGCGCCAGCCTCGATCATCGAGGATGTCGATGAGAACAACGGATTCCTCTACCTCAACACCTCTATTCAAGACACAAATGGTGTGTCTGTCGACTACACCTACAAGGAAGAGGGGTATATCTACAAAGATGTGAACATGAACCCCTCTGTGGACCACAATCCTTATGTTGTGGGCCACTTTGTGTTGTTCTATGTGATTCCAGAGAAGAGTCAGCCCACTGGCATCTCCAGGTCTAGGACTGTGCATCACAAGATATCTCAGACTCTTCTAGGGGCTATCTATTCTCTTCCCCGTGGTGACCACCCTGTGACTCTTCTCGGGGCTCTCCAGGTTCGTCAGACCAACTCTGTCGACGATCTCAGCATCAACGATGCTCGAGCTCGAGGCGGAGGAGTCAAAGACGATAGGTGGGAAGATGCTCTATCTGCCAACAAGTTGGTACACTCAGTGGCCGACTTGGGGAGAATGGACGGCCTGCCCTATCCTGGCTCTTCTGTTCTTGTTTACAAATTGCCTGAGAGCCTCAAAGATACGCTGTCTGTCGAAGAGATCAGACAGCGGGCCAGCAAACACCTTGCTATGGGGGTGACCCCTATTGTTGAGTTCGAGTAAGGAATCCAATGGCAGAGCTACTCAGCAAGATCACCTCTACAGTGCCGGAAGTCCGGCGTCGTGCTATCCGACGCCTCATCCAGGAGGCTGTTAAACGTGGAGAGGTGAAAAGTGAGGGAGATGCGACTGCTGTATTCGATCGTCTGATATCACAGGTCTCAGGTAGACCACTGCGGTCGATCATGCAGATTCGCGAAGCCATTGCAGGAGAACGGATCAGTTCTGAGGACTGGAACGACACACAGAGCGAAGTGTATGTGGACATGCACGCTCTGTACGACCAGACCAAGAACGTAGGGGCGCTTGCAACCAAGCACGGTGAGATAAACAGGAGTTCATTCAGGGAGTCAAAGGCGGCCATCCTTAAGGCCATCAACGATGTCCGCAGATACCAGTTTCTTAAGCAATTCCCAGAGTATCAGGATGCCAAGTACATCGACTTCAATGACGGGAGGAATACTTCACTGAAGACCCCTCTAGCTAATGTCGATGCGCAGGTCAGAAAGCTAGAGCTTCCTACCAGATTTAGAGGCCGCTTTCAGCAGGCCAATTCCAGCTTGAGATCCACACAGGTGAAGATCACTCAGCTGGGAGGGGGCGTCAACAACGGTTTCGATGAGGACTTTGCCCCGAAGAACATGCTGGATGATAATCCAGACACGTTCTGGGCTGATCTTATTCTGACTGATGGAAGAGTTCAGCAGACATATCAGCCGTCAGGTGACGGAGGTCTTGGTACCTCCTTTGTTTCAAATGGTGTGCTAGCCGAAGTTGATCTTACGTTATCAATTGCTCAGCGTGTCAATAACTTGACACTCCTACCATTTGGTTCGTATCCAGTTCGCATTGTGGACTTGGCATACAAGGAAAGCCCTTCTGCTAACACATGGATACAGGTTCCGGGATTCGAAGTTGCAGAAGCATCACTCGAATGGCATGAGTGGTCCTTCTCTCCCATAACCGTTGGTGCTCTAAGAATTACTCTAGAGCAAGTTAACTTTGCAGCGCAGATCTTTCACCTTCCAGAGAATCTGGTTCATAACCAGTCTCTCTGGAGTCAGATACTGAACCAAAAGTTCGATCAATCTATCCACCAGGTTGAGCTCACTGAACTACAAAGCGGTAAGATCGCTGCAGAGCCAGAGCTTCTTGCCTATGTCAATGCGTTGGAGCTCGTCAACGATGAGCTAAGCACTTTTGCCATGACAATGGAAAGATCTAGAGACCATTACGAGGTGGTATCCAACTTGATCAAAGCTAGTGGAAGGATCTTAACCAAGATCAACCCTAAGCAGATCAATTCCATTCTCGGACCCATACAGGGCGAGAAAGAGGTAGAGCGAGACAATCCAAAGGTTGTCGAAGTCAGAAAGAACGAGTTCATCTATGGAATCAGATCCATTGAAATCTCAAACCGTCTCTACCATCCTGTCTCTTATTACTCATCTCCTAAATACGTCTCAAACGCAACGATCCTTGAAGCATCTGTTGACACAGTCGAGGAGCACCCCTCATTCAACGATGGGATGTCCGACTTTAGACGTACGTCGGTGGAGTACCAGGTCGAGATCGGGCCCAACATCAGGTTCCCGATTCTACCCTCCAGCTCGTCAAGGGTAAGTGGACCCGGCGGCACTACAGCCTATGCTGTGGAAGATGAGTACATACCTATCTTGCGCACAACGCAGATAGGCTTCACCAGGTTTACCCCTAGTACTCTGAATGCTGCAATCAGAAAGAATGGTAATAGAATACCATTCTCTGATTACACGTTTGAATCCGACTCATCAAGCGGCAAAGGAAAGCTGACTATCTCAGCTAACTATGATCCAAATGCCGTATACACGATTAGCTACAACGCTGTCGAATCAGATGCTGTAGTTAATATCAATGACAGATTCAACAGCACAGACCTTGTTGATCCAGACATCTTTGAGTCAACCAACAGGAACAACGCTATCAAGCTCAGCTACTTCCCATACATCGAGTATGAGATAGTTAACGACACTGGTAGCTGGACTAAAGACGATGCTGAAGACGGCAGATGGAGATTTCTGCCAAGCAAACAGAACTACAAGGCAGGCACCATCATCGTTGATGATGGTAGCCTGAACGTTACTGGTGTAGACACCACTTGGAACGCAACTAACCTTGACTTGTCTGCCGGAGTGATCAATGTCTTACGTGTCAAAAATGACGCCAACATGTATAAGATCCAATCTGTTGCAGACACAGGCACAATAGTCTTAGAAGAAGCATTTGACGGTACAGACGTATCTGGGCAAGAGTACCAGATAGGTCAAGCATTCGAAGCAGACGGTAGGTTGTATGCTCTTGATCAAATCATCTACGAACCAGTGCAAGTGTTCGTAAACGATGTCAAAGCTTTCAATCTGACTGACTACAGGAGTCTCGAGCACCCTGCATTCATTCCCGTTGCCAAGATTGGGAGGCAATATCAGTTCATTCAAGCTGGTTCGCTACTCTACTTCAACGTCCCGATTGAGAACGCTAAGATTGAGGTCTACTACCCCTGGCTGACTCAATACGTCCAACTGCAAGCGGTTCTGAGATCTAACGTACCTGTGCGTACTAACATTACGCCAAAGGTTGACTCTGCAACACTCAAGATCAAGAACAGCAAGCTATAATGAAGTTCCGCAATCCAAACAAATCGAGAATGAACGAAGGAAAGATCAGACTCCTCTTTAAGAGGATGAAAGATCGCCTTACAACTCGAGATGGCAGCAACTTCGATAGCGCTGTAGCGGATGTCTATGCAACGTTTAAGAGATTCTTTACGACTCTTGGTAAGCCAAGCTTCCAACATCGTCCTCTGCTTAAGTACGATGACCCCGACCCTGACCCCTACAACCAGATGCTTGAAGAGATCGAAAACGATCTACGAACAGCATTCGAAGAGGTCAGTGTCGCATCAGAGTTGGTCATTGAAACCTTTAATGTCGCCCAGATCGCAGCCGAAGAACTCAATCAGAGGTCAACTGCAGCCGCATCGAAAATCATTGACCTCCAACTCCTCAACGGACAGCTAGACCAAGAGGTCCTGATAGCTGGAGACGACTTCCAGAGCTCCAGCAAAGTGGACACTTCATTTAGTCTACAGAACTCAGCTGCAGACATTAGAACTCGTGAAGGAGTAGCAACTCTAAGCCGCGTGGAATCCATCCCAGTTACCAACCTCGACACTCGCATTACAGTGACTCCACTCAGTCTAGGTAATGGAGCAGTACCCTCGTCTAACCCGACCAGTGACAATACTGCAAGGTTCTACGAGGGTGACTTCTTCGACTACATAGGTAGCGCTCGCCCTGAGGGCGGCAAATGGCACCTCGAGGAGAGAATCAATCCAGAAGTAATTGACTCAGTTCAGGGTGACAGCGACACCATCATGACTGACCTCAACAGTGTTGATTCAGCCATTGGCGGCGCCGTTGACCAGAGAACCGGGGAAGACAGACTGGTAGGACTACCGCTGAGAGACGAGGACATCCTCGTCATCGATAGAGGAGCTTCTCCTGAAGAGAAGGAGATCATCAGACAGCGCATGGTAGACGAGAATCCGGACTCATTCTGGGAGTCTGAGTACGTTCTCAACGCTGAAGAGATTCAGTCCTACGTCACTGGCCTGGACCAGGGGCAGATCAGAGATACGACACCTAATGAGCTCCGTGCGAGGGCTGTCGCCCTCGACAACGTCGATCTGGAAGTACAGATCACCATGGAGCTGAGTGAGCGTAGCCCAGTTAACTGGATATCGATGAACCCGATGAACTTCGGGGAGACCTCCTGGCTTGAGGTCACAGAGGTGTCGACGGCGGATAACTCCAGCGCCGGCTTCGAGCCAATTGAGGGCTTCGACCAGAACCGATTCGCCAATGTCCTCACGAATGAGGCGAACGAAGAGCTTCAAGAGGGTACGGTCTCAGACGTCTTGGCGCCCAGCAGATTTAGCTTCAGAGGCTCTGGAGTTTGGACATTCCCAGTCCGGGAAGCCAAATTCATCAGGCTAAAAGTGAAGCAGAGAGTCCCGGTACCAGACCCATATCAACGTATGGCTCTGCAATTGAACCGGGTTATACAAAACACCCAAAACTACTCTCGAGGTAGCAGCGGTGGTGGTTGTTGCTTCATATTCTTAGAGGCGAGATACGGCGACGGGACTATGGACCAGGTGGTCAGAAGGTTCCGAGATGAGCACCTAACAGTCGAGAACCAAAGAGGTTACTACAAGCTGTCTGAGGTGCTAGTGCCGCTAATGAGACGGTACCCACTGGTTAAGGGATTGGTCAGAATGACCATGACTGACCCTATGGTTTCCTACGGAAAATACTACTATGGGAAGAACAAATGGGGACGGATCTTTGCCCCAGTAGCCAGGTTCTGGCTACGATTGTTCAAGTACTTAGGGCAAAAGCACCCCTTTGTACGAGAAAACGGAGAGATCTTGTAACGACGTACCGGACTTCCCAACTGGGGCGTCGTTTGGCATGTGGTTTACTCCACAAGCCGTTTGCGTAGGTCGTGGTGGGGCATAAATGGCCCCACCACATTTTTGGAATAGCCATGAACGAAGCTCTCGAGTTCATCTTGCAGAATGACACAGAGCTCGAAGGGCTGATCCAAAAGGACCAGTTTGAAGAGCATTTCCACTGGGTAGAGAACCATGGTCAGGTCCTAGTTCTCAGAGATCAGGGTGAGATCACCGAAGTAGGCATGTTCATCGGTACTTCTTACCCTGAACTGAATTACAATAGGATCCTAGAGAACCAGATGGGAGCTCTGAATGACGAAGGTGAATACATCTATGTGTTCCACTACGTTCGCTCTGAGCCCCTTAAACAAGGCCTGATTCCACTTGAGAAACTCAAGGATTCCTGGAAGTCCAGGTTCCGAAACGCAAAGTGGATCTACTATCACCGGCGCCGTGACGATGGGCGCTTGATAAAGGCACCGATTCAATGAGCCCTCCAGGTAGCGGTGGTGGAAAAACAGGACAGGGATTCTCACACCGGTATACCCGGTATCTGTCCCGTATTGTCCGTCTTACCTACCTTCAGACACTGCAGATCGCCACAGACCAAAGGTCTGCTGGCGAAATAGCTGGTGAGACTGATTCGTCAGGATCCTCAGGCAATACATCTCAAGGCGAAAAGCCCCCTGAATGGTGGGATCCTCTCGGTCTCTTTGGTCCCTCGAGCAGGTCCAAGCAGTGGTCTTATAGCCTGGAAGATTCTGGATGGTCAGTAACCAGGTCCTGGTTAGAGACCTTCTGGGATAAGATCCGATACGCCATAGGGATCCGAGAGATCGCTGCGTACAACTTCAGGTTCGCCCCATCCTCGGAGCTAGTATCCATTCCATTCTCCTCACCCAAGGAGATCATCAAGATCCAGCTCCAAGTAGAGGAGCAGATTCCACAAGTACTTGGCGTAGAGAGACGCTGGATCGAGTACTACGTCACAGTAGACGATGGTGAGAACTGGCTCAGAATCAACCCGCTGGACCACCCAACTCTCTATGAGAATGGTCGAGTCGTTCCACGCACCTACGATATCAACATCGATGTGGGTGGGCCGACCAATGAGGATGTAAAGAGCATCCAATCTGACGCGCCAGTAAAGCGTGTCAGATTCAGAGCAGTGTTCTTCACAGATACCACCATTCTGAATGGCGATAGATACACGCCAGTCCTGAAGAGATACCGAATGAAGCTGTACCCACGAGGTGGGCTCTCCTCCCCTGATTCGGAGACCCTCTAATGGCTATCATTGAGCGACAAATAGCTAGAGCAGCACTGGACGCAACAGTCAGGGCCTACCAGAGCGGCCGGCAGCCTGATCTCGAAGAGATCGGCGCCGCTGTACAAAAGGTCACTGAGGGCTCCTCTGGCGCCCCCACGATGAAGGTGCGCCAGCAGAAGAGGAAGCGCCTGTTCAACATTGGCGACTTCAATGAGACTATGTCTGAGATCGGGTTCGATCTAGAGATACTCTACGAAGAGCTCGTGGGTATCATCTCAGCCTCTCTGCGTCGACTCAACTTCACCGAGGTGAGCTACAGAGCTCAGTCTCAACAGCTTGAGGACATCATCTCTACTCTGAACAATCTCTTGTTCACGATTGAGAATGCAGATGACAACTTCTTTGGTGTGTTCGACAACTTCGAATCACTAGGCAAAGTCAATGTCTCTGAAACCACTGCGGGAGCAATCGATCTTCTTGAGAAGGTAGCTCTCCTACCCGCTAATAATCGGGTAGGTACGAAGATCTCTTTGTCTCATCTCTACAACAGGTCGACCTGGCCTGTGCAAGTCACTTCTGCTTCCAGGGTGATTAGGAACTCCTCTGGTCAAGGAGCAGGTTTTGGCAATGCCTTCTCAGATGTCCAGAGCGTGTGGAGGCAGGATGTCTTCCTAGACCAACCCGCTCCAGTCGAAATGACCTTTGACTTCCAGCTCTCTGCTGTTGAAGACCAAGAGCTCTCGATCAACAGGATCCAGGTAATACCTCACGGATCTAAGCCCATGAAGGTCAAGGTCCAGTACTCAGTAGACGGCATCAACTTCCTGCTACTCAGGGGCGCCGACAGCGGTCTCCTTATGGAGCGACAAGCTAAGGCTTACAACTTCGACTTCTCTACCACAAGAGTAGAGCAGCTACGATTCGTTGTAACCAGAGACGACTATGACGAGCAGACTCAGAACAATGAGTTTAGATACTCATTTGGTTTTGCACACATAGGTGTCTACTCAATAGGTAGACAAGAAACTGCCCAGGTAACTTCCAAGGTCCTTGTCCCGGCCGGCATGACCGGTCCAATCGACAAGGTATCTATGAGGGTTCTCGAGCAGGTCCCTCCACAGACCAATATCCAGTATCTGATCGCGCTTGCTGACGATAATGGCGACCCAATCGGAGACTACAGAGCAATTACTCCGCTGAGCAGGACGACTGGGATAGCTCCCAGCGTCCTTAGGTTCGGAGCTTCTTCATCTAGAAGCATTCCGATCACAGCAGAGTCTGGTCCAACGATCTCTACTGAGACCTATCGAGCAACTAGCTTCTACTCTCTTCCCTTGGGAGTTCAGAGTCCTGATCAGATAATCTATGGGACAGGCAAGCTATTTAGAGGGTATGGAGCGTGGAACAGGAACGTCAAACAGGACAGAGTTCTGAAGCAGATCAAAGATAGCTACATCACGTTTAATGCTAGCGACATACAGAACCTCTACGCTGTTGTTACTGAAGAGTCTGCTCCAGAAGAGGCTTACCAGACCTTCCCTGGAGGTGGACAGTCTGACGTGTTGCAGACCGCACTGCGTGTGCAACATAACGTGGACTACAACTCTCTGACAATGCCACTGACTCCGCCGGCCGGCATAGACACCGTGGTTGATCAGCGTCCAAACTACGCTATCTACCGTATCCTCAGGTTCAGATCTGTAATGCAGATCGAGAACGAGAGTGTCCAGCTCCCGGGTGAGCAAATGATCCTGTTGGGTGAAGCAAATCCAGAAGTTGGTCTTGACGACAGACCAGTTGTAGAGAACACGTCCGAGACTGTGACCTATACAGAAGGTATTGACTACGTTGTAGGTCAAGACGCCAATGGTAGACCAAACGGCAAGATCGGAAGACTAGCTTCAGGTTCTATCGGCGACAACGACATAGTGTATGTCAGCTACACTCTCAATCCCGACATCACACACCTTGCTGATGCTGCTCGAGACAACCTGATCTTCTTATCTACTCTCCTGGATATCGATGAAGACGACAGGTTTGATGTCACCTACAGGTTTGTTCCCAAGGCTGTTGCAAACACGGTTATCAAGAGCACTGTGCATGTCACCCAGAAGTACGGCGACAGCGTTGAAGGCGAGATCTACAAAGAAGGTCCCGACTACAATATCAACGTGCAGCAAGGAACTATCACCAGGGTTCCATCTGGCTCCATCGGTCCATCCATCGGTGGCGACATCTCTGCGTATGTAGACTTCTTCTACTACGAGACCCCAGATGACATAGAGACCTATTCAACGTGGGTGTTCCAGCCTAGAAGGGCTCCAGTCAAATTCAACTTCGCTCCCCTTGCACTCAATAAGAAGAGGGGTGAGAGATTCATCATGAACCTCTCACAGGGCGCAGTCGATCTCACAAACGATACTGAAACACCAGAGGTACCATTCGGTTGGCACCAGATTATCGTTCGATCTCTCAAGCCAGAGACGTTCGGCAATGCTGCTATACTGAAGATAATCAAGCTAGTAGATACAGATAACGACAGAGTCTTTGTTCGTAATGGTAAGTACTTTGGCGAGATCCACGCCAACAGGTCACCAATGAAACAGGTGACACTGGACTTCCTTAAGAACTCGGTAGTGCCTACCAACCATGACAACTTTGCTGTAAACGACAGCGGTCAAGTCATAGTTAACTTTCAACCAGGCACAACCAGTGAGCTCTACCTTATGCAAGTCAGGTATGATCCAGACAACGCAGCTGCAGAAGCTGATGGTTTTGTAGTCTCAACTTACCCAGAGGAATTCCTCTTTGAGTATAGGTTCCAGGTTGATGACGAAGTTCAATCAAACAAGGTTCTGATGCGAGCTATCTTTACTCGTGTCAGTGGCACAGACGGCGCTGTTACGCCTAAGTTGCATTCTTACGACATACTGGTGGGATAGCCATGACAGTACAGATCACTACTGAACGACTTAGAATTCCAAAGAACGGTGCACTCAGCAGCTCGTTGATGAACAAGTTCATCGACTCCTCCGTAGCTGATCTAACCAATCTTGCTACGCTGGCCAACTCCAATGATGTGAGTATGGCCGAGGTGCTCCACCTTGTTCTTAGAGAGACAGCGAATCTCAAGCAACAGGTAACTCAGCTGAAAGCCGCCCAGGACTTTGACGCAGCAGTGAAGGCTGTAAACAACCTTCGGATTCCTGTGTACAAGTCCATGGCAGATGCCTCTGGCATCTCTTTTGTCTCTGGTAGCTCTGTCTCGACCCACCCGTCGATCAACACTACCTATGGTCAAGTGACTGTCCCGATCAACGCTATCCAGTCTAAGTTCTACACTGGCAGCATCGTGACCGGCGCCATCGTACCTATTTCTCAGAACCTCAACGTGGCTGTCACAGCTGTGTTCGACAAGGGGGAGGGAGATGGACAGACCAACTATGAGTCAGGGGCGACCAAGGTCGTCACTGGAGACCCTAAGAGAGCGTTCAATGGTGATAACACCAGCTACTGGATCCGTCGCCTCGAGTTTAATCTCGATAACGACGTGTCTGAAGTAGAGGTAGAGCTCACAGTTACGGTTCCAGACCAGGCAAA
>Ga0316189_10006615_pt1 | contig 11041 bp, 12 predicted proteins | sample LowCovwburrow_MG_FD_204930 | JGI IMG/M metagenome (GOLD analysis project Ga0316189, IMG submission 204930) | Coastal sediment microbial communities from Maine, United States - Lowes Cove worm burrow | ecosystem: Environmental > Aquatic > Marine > Coastal > Sediment | place: USA: Maine... | reverse complement strand
AACCGCGCACAGTAATTCCAGGCTGCAGAAGGAGATCCCTGGTTACTCTTCGTCCAGCTTGAGTGCGCTGATATCGGGAATTGGACGGGGTTCGACCGGTATCTGACAATCTTCCAATGTGCCAGAGTGAGAGGGGCAGAGCGTGAGGCCCTGGGTGTTGATTTCACTCGTTACCACAGGTTCCGACTCGTCTAGGACCGCGCCGGCGGGTGCGAGGACCAGGCCGCTGATATCCGGGATAGCAGCCGGTTGCACTCGGGGTGCGCAGTCGATTAGGCTCCCGGTCTTGGGCGGTAACAGGGTGAGGTGTGAGGCGTGCGAATCAGTTTCACCCTGATCGGTGGCTGCTGCAGTGGAGGTGGCTGTAGCCGCTGGTCGGATATCCACCAGGGCCCCGGCATCACGGAATGCTACCCGGTAGCGCACGGCGGTTTCCTGATCTACCCCCGCTTTGACACGCAGATTGGCTCCGGAGAATAGGCGCTCCAGTGCGGCACCATCGTTCCCGAATATCTTGGCTATCCGTTGCCGGACCAGGCTCGGGTCTTGGCCGTCCAGGATTTTCCCGGAAAAATAGATATCGAACTGTTCAGCCATTTTTCACCTGTGAGCGGGAGAGTTCAGTAATGGCTTGTTTAATCGATTGGTCCACATAGTAGAAGAACATATCCACTGTTTGTATGCCCAGAATCCGTTCACTGAGTTCTCTGCCGTCGGGGCCGAGAAACAGCAGGGTCGGGGTCAGGTTCACGTCGTAGCGGTTGGCGAAGGTCCGGGCAACGGTGTTTTTCCCCTCGAAATCGATAACCTGGACCCCAGGGTCGATAAAAATTTCTCGGATCAGGATTTCTCCCCGGTAATCCCCCGCGATGATCATCGGACCCAGAATTTCCTGTTTTATCTGATGGCAGAAGGGGCAGTGCTGCTGGGAAAATAGGAGCACAATCGGGATATTGGCCTGCCGGGCAAGCGTGGCGTCTGAGTTCAGGTTTTTCGCCTCGATCAACTGTGCCGGTGGCGCTGAGTTCACGGCCGTTGCGAATATCCACAACGCCATCACCCTGAACCAATATTGAATACCTGGCAGTTGCATGGTCATCCTCTTCCGGTCAGAGCCTGAAGCGTTGCGCCATCGATTTCTTGCTCAAAGTGCGTTTTCATTAGGACCTATTATTTATCAGGTCTCGGTTTGAGAGTTCTCTGTCCGCCCTTGTGCGTCGGCACTGTCGGCCTGCACTGGCTTAAGTATCTGTCGATTACCCCTATTTCGTCCGATTACGGGCGTTCTTCAGTATGCTGTGCTGGGTAAAGCCTTTCGTTCAAGATCATTCTTGAGCGACAGCGCGCCGCCGGTCGATGGTATCCAGGTAACTCAACTTCATGGCCTGCTCGAACAGTTCGTTGCTTTCGAAATCAAACCCGAAGACCGGTTTCCAGAAGCGTTGGTTTTCCATGCAGAGATAGAAAAAGACACCCTTCTTCCAGGCCGCTGAGAAGTTGTCGTAGGCGTGCGAAAAGAGCTCCAGTTTCACATTGTCAGGGTAGGACAGCTTTCCGTCGGCCTCCACCAGCGGCATCTTCAGAATCTGGCTGTTGAGGCCGCTCTGTCGTATTTTTCGGATCACCGGTTTGGTGAAAGTGAGGGTTCCGATGGAGATCATGGCTACCTCGTCGGGGTGGAACAGTCTTTGCACCCGAGCGAAGAGGGCACTGTAATCCTGCTCCCAACCCAGGTAGTGGATCATGGGGTGAAAATGAAAACCAACCACGACCCCCTTGTCCGCCAGCGATCGGGCTGCCTCAAGGCGTTGCTCAAGAGAGGCGGTGGCGTGTTCCTCGTTGGCAATGAGTATTGGTGGATTGAGCGACCAGCTGCAGATGATATTGGCCGGAACATCCTGTTTCAGCAGATGGGCAATGTTCGCCGACTTGGTCTTGAGCTCCAGGATGACGTTGGGATGACGGTTGGCGAAATCGATCAGCGCATCCAGTACGCCGTGACTGTTGCCCCACATCAGGGAATCCGAGGATTGCCCTGTCCCAATGTGATAGAGCCTGTCCGGGTCTATGGGCAGGGCAGCCAGCTTGGTCCTGAAATCCCGGTCGAAAATGACCTGGTTTCCGCTGAAGAAGGACTGAATGCTGCAATAGGTACAACCGTAGCCGCAGTTCTCTACGACATCCAGGGTGAGAAGATTGCAGCAGCGGGTCTTTGCAGAGGCGACCGGGCAGAAGCCGAGGCCCAGCTTCTCCTTACTCCGGGTCAGCGGCTCGGCCTTTACCGGCAGGCCAGCACCGGATGCGGGCGATGGGTAGCGGTTGGGTTCGTCCCGCAATGACTCCCAGTTGCGCCGGAGCGTGTTCAGCAGCTGTTTCTTTCTGTTTTTGTCCGGTTCTCCCGCTGTTGTCTTTGGCCAGTTTATGGTGATGTCCCCCTGGTTCCACATCTCCAGGTCCAGTGCGATCTCCGTTACCAGGCGAAGTTCCTGTAGGGTGAACCGGTATTGCAGTGCCTGTTTTCGAACAAACCCCTGCCCGCTGTCGGGCAGCTGATGGAACAGGGTTTTCTCTGCGATATCCCGGAACTTGGCCTGGTAATCCATGGTGCTTAGCATCTATTTGGGTCTATATAACTCATCGGTTGCCTGCGATGAGATTATGCCCGAAATCCTAGATCACCGGGAGTTAGGCGCCGGGCCCGGAGTGATTTGTATAGGCACAATACCCTGTAGATTTAAGGGGATAGGAGGTTTGTACGAGTCCGATCTGGGTTAAACTAGAGTCAGAAATCGGCTGTATGATCGCCAATGAAATGATGGTTCTGAGCGGCGCGAAGACAGTGAATCAGCGGGCTGTAGCCGCTTCAGGCCTGCTTCGGATGTAAAATCCGCAGATCCAATCATCAATTTTGCGGAGCGTTTCGGAATCCCGGTGGAAGAAGGGAGATACGTATGCCGCTGGAGCGATTGAAAACGCTCATTGATGCCTCCAATGAAAGGGCCTGCAACCTGATGGTCCAGTTGATATCTGACCTCCATGCGGCAGGTTATTCGGTGTTTGATTTCCGATGCCTGCGGCGAAGCAGGCGCCCGGTGAACTGAATCAAGACCTGATTTAGTTTTCTCTGAAGACTAAAGGGATATCCCCATTAACCGAAAAGGTAAGAGTGGACGTATTTTGTGACCTTGGTAAATAGATATCCTTTCCCGGGAAGTTGGATCCAGCGAAAAATGATAACTAAAGCGTTTTGGGTGGGGTTGTTGCTGACGCTGCCATTTGCAGCAGGAGCACTGGGTTTGGGCGGGATATCGGTGGATTCGTTCCTGGACCAACCCCTGAATGCGCAGATCAAACTGATTTCCGCTGACCAGGTGGCTGTCGACGATATCCAGGTTTCCCTGGCAGAGCAGGCGGCGTTCGAGAAAGTCGGACTGGAACGGCCCTTCCTGCTCTCTCAATTGAGATTTACCCCCGCGGTTGACGCGGATGGGCGTATCGTCATAAAGGTTGCCACCCGCCAGGCTGTGCGGGAACCTTTCCTGAATTTTCTGGTGCAGGTCAGTTGGGCCGGCAGCAGGTTACTGAAAGAGTACACTGTATTGCTGGACCCCCCTGGTTACCAGCCACCACTGGCCGTCGAGCTAGAGGCACCTGCGAAATCCGTTTCCGGAACAGGCGCGCAGCCCCCACAGCAGGATAGATCAATGACCTACGGGCCGATCCGGAGCTCGGAAACGCTATGGGTCATCGCCCAGAAAACCCGTCCCGATCGGTCTTTCAGCGTTGAACAGATGATGATGGCCTTGTTGCGCCTGAACCCGGCGGCTTTCCGGCGCGGAAACGTCAATCTGCTCAAACAGGGTGTGGTGCTGGAGATCCCGGACCGGGAGTTTATTGCGGCTTTGTCCACGGGCGAGGCCCGTGCACAGTTTCTTCAGCAGACCAGAGACTGGAGATCGATGGGGAAGCGTAGCACCGATGGGCCCGGCCCGGCGGATGCCGCACGGCAGGAACCGCCGGAGGCTTCCGCCCCCCTGCAGCCAACACCGGTTCCGGCCGAACCTGGCCGTACCCTGAAAGATGTCGAGAGCGGGGGGGAAGAGGTTTCACAACAGTTGAGCGACGATCAGCGTGGGGATCAACTGTCGGTTATTGAGCCGGCCGAACATTGGAACCTTGGCGATCAGCCGGAATCGACTTACAGCTATCCCTCCGATGACAAGGATAAACTCAGAGAGGCCATTGCCGATTCGAAACAGGACGCGCTGGCAGTACGTGAAATCAACCAGGATCTGGAAAAGCTGCAGAGTGTCCTGGAGTTGCAAATTCAAGCCTTGCGTCAGTCGTTGGAGGAAAAAAACAAGGAAATCAGTCGGTTGAAGCAGCGTGTGGCGGTTACTGAAGTGCAGCTGGAGAGTTCAGAGAGCGGAAGAGGGGTTGAAACAACTCGGATTGCCGATTCGAAAAGTGCGCCTGAAGGGGCCGCCACTCGAGTACCCGAAGTTGCTCGCATCGAATCAATCCCACCCTTTGCAGCCCCGCAGCCAGCAGGACCCTCCAAGCAACAGTTAGTGTTGAACTGGGTGCAGAACAATTGGATTCCCTTGCTGGTAGTCGCGGGAGTTCTGCTGTTGTTGATGGCTTGGAAGCGGCGCAAACAGCCATCTGCTGCAAGTCACCAGTCGGTTAACAGTTTCAGGTCCTATACCGAACTAGACCAGAGTCCACCGGCAGGAGTAACAGCAGGACAGTTACCAGGTTCCTTCCGAAGCTATACCGATGAGCAAGGATTGTTTCCTGAAGTGGGTGAGGATGCGGCCTCCATCTTGACCAAGGCCGATATCTATCTCGCCTATCGGCAGTACGATCAAGCCGCGTCTCTGGTAAGGGAATCAATCAGAGCCAATCCGAGCAACTGGATGTTGAAGGCGAAACTACTGGAGATATACGCCTTTCGAAAGGATAAAAATGGGTTTGTCCAATACCTGGAAGAAGTCCATGATTCCATGCCGCAAGCGGAGCCGGAGATCTGGACCAAAGTGATAGCGATGGGCCGGGATCTGGTTCCAGATCACCCGCTGATCAGTGCCAGTCAGCTGCCAGGCGAATCCGGACCTGATTCTTCCGTGGATGAGTTGCTGGCTTTGGAGAGCGCCTTTGCCTCCAGCGTGGTTACCCCTGACGAAGGTCTTCATGAGGATAGTCTGCCCCTGCTGGAGCTGGAGCCTGACCTCAATAGCCAGTCGAGCAGGTCGTAATCCACTGCGGTTCTTGTCTTTCCCCGCTTCTGGGCGTGAGCCCGCAATCTGATAGGAACGTTAACTTCCCCTGTTCGTTTGGAGAGAGATGTAGTATATCTGTGCCTTCGTTGCAACACGGCTGCGGACGAAATGTACGGGCTGATTGCGGCTCTATTTCCGGGAGGCAGAGAGGGTGTCGCCAAGCAATCTTCTGCCAGCGGTGTTCGGTGTTGCCGAAGCTGATTTGAGTCCGGTTAGGGCTAGATAGCGATCTTGGCGAGTCAGAGGGCTAGTAGAAAGCCGGGGTTTTAAATCTCGATACAGGACAATGTTTCATGCAGGTTAAAGAAATTATGACGGCTTCACCACGAACGGTAACCCCGGAAACCGGGCTGCTCGATGTAGTGTCGTTGATGTGCCTCTACCGGTACAGCGGTCTACCGGTGATGGAAGGGGAGAAGATGGTTGGATTCATCGCAGAGAAAGACGTGCTGCACAAACTGTTTCCGACGCTTGAAGATATGATGGCGGAAGGGCTTGGCTCAGTCGATTTCGAGGGGATGATGGGTAAATACAAGGAGGTGGTAAACCTGAAGGTCAAGGAATTGATGACTCCTAGCGTGATCACGGTATCTCCCCAGGACCATATTCTCAAGGCGGCAACCACGATGGTGCGGCACAAGTTTCGCCGTATCCCGGTGGCGGATGCCGGCCGGTTGGTTGGCATGCTGAGTCTGGGGGACATACACAAGGCGGTATTTCAGACAAATATTGCGAAAGGGCTTGGATAGCCGGGGATAGTTGTTAAAAACAGGAGAGATGGGGGGATTGGAATGTCTCGGCAGTTTTTCAGGCATAGAGGCATAACAATAAGCCACTAAAAATAAAAGTTTTTTTGCTGCGGAGGTGCAAAACGCCCGCCGGCAGATGTTTTACGGTTGGCTCGCACTGCCATTCGGTATACCCCGCCACACTCTTCGTACCTTGATGATTGGTCCGTACCTACCTATCGGTTTCAGTGGTCTATGTAGGTGTGAGACGCCCCTCAAGCGACTACTCCGCAACTGGCCCTGAAATTTGGGTAGCCGAAAGATAAAGTTTGCGTCAGGCACTGAGATGTCTGAGAATGCGAACTTTCTGTAGTCTGGTGGCTACAGGAAACTGGCCAATGGTTGGCCGCTCGCTGGCAAATAATTTGTGCATAGGGTGTTTGCATCCAGCGTAATCTCGATCAATGCACATTTCTACTCTAGAGAAAGGTTTTATGAATATTTATGTTGGGAATCTGGCCTACAGCGTGACTGAGGATGAGTTGAGGGATGCTTTTGGAGAGTTTGGGGAAGTATCTAGTGTTAACATCATAATGGATAAGTTTTCTGGCCAGTCCAAGGGCTTCGGTTTCGTGGAGATGGCAAACAATTCAGAGGCCGATGAAGCCATCAAGGCCTTGAACGAAAGCCCGATGAAAGGGCGTAATCTTCGGGTCAATCAGGCCAAGCCGCGAGGCGATCGGCCCCAGCGCAGACCAAGATACTAACCGCCAGTTAAGGGTTTGATTAGAGGGTAAAGGGCAACCTTTACCCTCTGGCGGATCTTTTTGTTTCGACAAATCAGCGTATTCAGCAGATTTTTTTCGCCAGCACTCGCTCCACGGTATCAACGATAGCCTGGGTTTGGGGATCGATTTCGATATTCACTCTGTGGCCCGGTTTTCGCCCAGCAATGTTGGTTCGCTTCAGAGTTTCGGGAATCAAGTTTACATTGAATTCCTCGCCTGCCACCTCACCGATCGTAAGACTGATGCCATCAATCCCGATATAGCCCTTGGTGAACAGGTAACGGGTGAAAGGAGACGGTAGCCGGAACCACAACTGGCGGTTGTTTTCGCTCTCCACAACCCGGGTGATTTCGGCCGTACAGATGATGTGGCCGGACATCTGATGGCCACCTATCTCATCTCCAAATCTGGCCGCCCGTTCGAAATTCATCCGGTCGCCGTTATGCAGTTCTCCCAGGTTGGTTATCCGCAGGGTCTCCTGCATCAGGTCGAAGGAGACCAGGTCGTCGTTTATAGCTGTGACCGTGAGGCAGCAGCCGTTGTGCGCTACCGAGGCCCCTGGTTCAAGACCGGCAAGTTGTTCCCTGGGCATGCGGATGACATGCGTACGAAACGCCTGCCGCTCCCTGATTTCTGCCACCTCCGCGGTACCCTGAACTATGCCGGTAAACATAACTTTCACCCTCCAGCAACAATCCGATTATGATACCACCAGACAGAGGACCAGCCCGTATAGCACACCAGGACCTGATCGAGCGGGCCCAGTGGTGGCGGGGCACGGAAACCTGTGATCAATGAGGAATGAAGATTGCTGCTTTTTATTCTCAACGGATCTTCGGTTTGGAGCTACACTTTTCTATTATCAGAAGTTGGCGGGAGAGACCCCTTGAGTGGTTGGCGGCAAGGAAGCACCTGAGTGGACGGGAAAATCAGAATACTTACTGTGGAGGATGAGCCCGTCGTTCGCACCAGCATGGTCGCTTATCTGGAAGATAGAGGTTATCTGACCATCGAAGCGGAGAATGGCCCGCAGGCGATAGAGCTTTTTCGTGATCAAAGGCCGGATGTGGTGCTGTGCGATTTGAGATTGCCCGGGATGGATGGTCTGGAAGTGCTTTCCGCAATTACCGAAGAATCGCCTGAGACGCCGGTCATCATTGTCTCCGGCGCCAACCGTATGAGTGACGCGATCCAGGCACTGAAGCGCGGAGCCTGGGACTATATCGCCAAGCCCATCACCGATCTCGAGATACTGGACACAGCGGTTGTCCGGTCACTGGATCGAGCCCGTTTGATCAGGGAGAACCGGGAATACCAGGTAAACCTGGAACAGCTCAACCGGGAATTGTCCCTGGTGGTTGGGCAGCTCAGAGAGGACGAAGAGGCAGCGCGTGTTTTGCAGGACAGGATGTTACCGCAGAATGAGCAACAGTTAGGGCCCTATCTGTTTCGCCATCGAATTTTCACCTCGATGTATCTGAGCGGTGATTTTATCGATTTTTTCCCCCTAACTAACGACGAGATCGCTTTCTACATAGCCGATGTTTCTGGTCACGGTGCTGCATCGGCGTTTGTTACCGTGATGTTGAAGACATTGCTAGAAAAGTATCGTGAACGCCTGCTGCAGGAGGGCGATAATCTTCTGCGCTCACCCTCCGATATGCTGTCCCAACTCAATCAGGATTTTTGTCAGGCTGGCTTAGATAAATACCTGACCATTTTTTATGGTGTGCTCGACAGTAGAAGCAATCGTTTGCGCTACTGTTCCGGTGGGCAGTTCCCTTTTCCTATGTTGTGGGATGGTGAATCGATTAAGACGTTAACCAGTCATGATCGACCCGTGGGGTTGTTTGAGGATTCTCTTTTTACCGATCATGAGGTGTCGCTGCCGACGGAGTTTGTATTGCTGTTGATATCAGACGGAATTCTGGAGCTGTTACCCAGGGATGCTGCGCGGAAACGCGCCAACCTGCTGCTCGAGCAAGTTGCCGACACGGATCTAAGCCTGGAGCAGTTGATCGAAAAATTCGCCATAGAAGAGGCGGGTGATCTACCCGACGACATCTCCTTTATGACACTGTCCCGCGAGGACAAAGCGTGACCAGCGGAAAGGTGCTTCATGGCACTTACAACGGAGTCCAGGTTCTCCGATATGTTGGTGATATTCGCTATACCCTGAGTCTTTCCCTGGATAGCTACATCAAGGGTCTGCTTTCCAACCGCGAACTCAGGGGGTTTGTGGCCGACCTCACCGCCACCGATGCTATTGACAGCACCAACCTAGGCATCCTGGCCCGGTTGGCCCGGTCTATGCAGCGCAGCCAGTTGCCGAAGGTGACATTGATCTCCAACAGGCCGGCGATCAACGAAGTTTTGGAAGGGATGGGGTTCGACCGGGTTTTTTGTATCGTACCGGAGAGCGAGTCGGAACTGGAGAAACTGAGAGAGATACCAGTCACCCTGTCCGACGATGGGGCGATGATGCGTTTGCTGCTGGAGTCTCATCTGGCCCTCATGGAGATGAATGAACACAACAGAAAAATGTTTCGTGATGTGGTGGAGGCGGTTGAGAAAGAGTTGCATCAGGACGGGGAGCGTGCTGATGCAGACGACAAGAGGGCAGGTTAGGGGTGCAGTCGGTTAATCATCGCCATGCGCTGGGCGGCGCTTGCGCGCAGGATTCGGGAATACAGATTGGGGCGCCGGCGATCGCGTTTTCGGCGTTCATCGCCCGCTGCTGTTTGGTCGCTGAAATGATCCCTTCGGTCCCGGTAAGAAGATCGGCGGAAATACTTGCGTACCTCTACCACCTTGCCCTTCAGCAGAGAACCGTTCAGCCGAAGAACCGCTGAAACAGCCGCCTTTGGGGGTATGATTTCCACCAGGCCATGGTATTCGACGGCTTTGGTGTCTTTATCCGTGATGCACAGTATCTCACACCGTTTTATGTCGCCATGGGTTGGGAATGGGAAGAAAATCCAGCTCGGTTTCAATCCTTTGCCGACGAATTTTTCCAATTCCCTACGTGTCGTGCTGGAGTTGATCCTTCGGACAAACACCCACATTGGCATCCTCTCTTGCTCAAAATACCAGGGAAAGTTACTCAACCTTTGGGCAGATTATAGCCCTAGAAAAAGGCCGGGTCCTGTTAACCCTATCTCTTTTTTTGTGGTTCCTGTCCCAAAACGGGGAGTCCAAAGCGCTAGAATATTGAATTTGTGTGTCTTTTCCTGTCAATTTGCCTATTCGGCGGCATTCGGCGGGTCCAGATCCTCCAAGGGCGGAGAATCCGGTTCGGTCAGGTTGATCAGCCAGCGGTCCAGCAACTGCACGTGCTCTTCCTCCTCCGCTGCGAACTCCGCGGCCAGTCTTCTTACCTCCGCGTCGGCCGAATCTGCCGCCACCTGGGCATAGAAGCTTTGTCCCTCCTGCTCGTTATGTCGGGCTATCTTCAGCGCCTGGCGGGTGTTCATCAAATAGTGCGCATCATCGAAGCAGAAACTCTCGGGCGACTCCGGGCAGCTCCATTTGAATTCCCAAGGTGAGATCTGCGGCAGTTCCAGGCCTGCTGCGTGTTGTTCCACCTCGTGGGCATGCTTTTCGCCGAAACGGGCCAGTTTTCGAAACAGCTTCGCCACTTCAGGGTTATTGTGAGTCTCCATGCTGTCGGCAAGCTGTTCGTATCTTTCCACCGACTCCCGCTCGAGGACGATGGCGTGAGCAAGAAACTCGGCCAAGCTTTCGATTGGTGCTTTGGTCGCGGCGTTCATACCTGAAACCCTCCTTCTAGTCCTGAAACGTCCAGGCTGGCCTGGTTGGCCGGCTGCCACACAGGGATTTGCGTTCGATACAGCAGGCCGGTAGACATGCCGTCATCGGCCATGATCCGCTGCGCCGCCTCTACTGGATTGGCGGTGGCATCGTCGTCAAAGGCATGTACCTGTTTTTTCCAGTTTTTTTGCTCGGGTCTAAATGTGGTGCAAGGACTCAGTGCTTGGACAAAGGCGAAGCCCGGGTGGTTGATTGCCTCGACCAGCAGTCGGGTGAGGCCATTGGGGTCGCCGGAGAATCCCCGTGCGATAAAACTTGCCCCCGAGGCCAGGGCAATGGCGGCTGGTAGGAATTTGGGAACACCAGGGCCGTGGGGCGTCAGCTTACTTTGCGCCCAGTCTGGCGAGGTTGTGGGGGAGGCCTGCCCCTTGGTCATGCCGTAGACTTCGTTGTCCATGACGATGTAGGTCAT
>Ga0316189_10006614_pt1 | contig 11041 bp, 7 predicted proteins | sample LowCovwburrow_MG_FD_204930 | JGI IMG/M metagenome (GOLD analysis project Ga0316189, IMG submission 204930) | Coastal sediment microbial communities from Maine, United States - Lowes Cove worm burrow | ecosystem: Environmental > Aquatic > Marine > Coastal > Sediment | place: USA: Maine... | reverse complement strand
TGGCCCTGGGTTCAGGCTATCGCCGTTTCATGAGCTCTGAGCTGGCTGCTGGGGTTGCCCCCGGGGGATGCATCGGTATCATGGGTCCTATGAATACTAAGCTTAGCTTTGCGACCCTCTTTACGGCAGCGATCGCCGCGACGACGTTGACCTACTCTGCGCCGGCGGAGGCCTGCGGCGGGACCTTCTGCGACGCCGGCCCGCAGCAGGTGCCGGTCGATCAGACCGGCGAGAACATCATCTTCGCCTTCGACGGGGACACCGTCGAGGTCCACATCCAGATCGCCTACGATCCCAACACCGAGGCGTCGAAGTTCTCGTGGATCGTGCCGATGCAGTCGCTGCCGGAGTTCTTCGTCGGCTCTGAGCTCTTCTTTGACAATGTCCTAAACGGCACCGTCCCGACCTACGGGATGACCACGACGACCGAGCTTTGCGGCGATGACAGCGGGCAGGACCTGCCCGGCGCTGGCGACGACAACGCGGGCTCGGCGACCGGGGCGGGCAGCACCTCCGGCGGCGGCACCGACAGCGGCGAGCCCCAGGGGCCGACGGTGGTCTTCCAGGGGACGGTCGGGGCCTTTGACATCACGGTGCTCGAGAGCAAGGACTCGGCGGAGCTGCTGAACTGGTTCGACGAGAACGAGTACGGCTACGACGAGGCGGCGATCCCGATCATCGAGGCCTACCTGGCGGAGAACAACCTCTTCGCGGCGTTCAAGCTGGTGCCAGCGGAGAAGCCGGTGGTCCATCCGATCACGATGCGCTACCAGGGGATCGAGCCCTGCGTGCCGATCCGTCTGACGAAGGTCGCGGCGGCGGAGGACATGGACATCCGCGTGTTCTTCCTCGGCGATCACCGGGCGATCCCGACGAACTACCGTCATGTCCTGGTCAACCCGCTGAAGATCGACTGGCCGAACTTCGCGGCGAACTACAAGGAGGTCGTGACGGCGGCGGTCGACGCCTTCAAGGCGGAGGGCAACGCGTTTGTCACGGAGTACGCGGGCCCCAGCAATGTCATCTCGCAGTCCGGCTTCTTCAACCAGCAGTGGGACTCGAAGGCCTTCACGGGGCTGCCGGCGCTCGAGGTCTTCGACACGCTCCGCAGTCAGAACATCATGGATTGCTTCGACTTCGGCGATGTCCAGTGCGAGTACCGGCATCCGCTCCTGGAGGGGCTGCTCGGCGAGTACCTGCCGGCGCCGCAGGGGGTCAGTCCCGCGGAATTCTACAACTGCCTGAGCTGCTTCGAGGCGATGATCGATCAGGAGCTGTGGGGCGACGGCTCGGCCTTCGCGACCGCCTACGACGAGCGTATCGTCGCGCCGGGTCAGCGGGCGCTGACGCTGCTGGAGACCAAGCCGTACGTGACGCGGATGTACACGACGATCTCGCCGGCGGAGATGAACGACGACCCGATGTTCGCCGAGAACCCGGACCTGCCGGAGATCCCGCGGAGCCGTTCGGCCCAGAAGCTCAACCGTTGCGACGGCCACGCCGAGTACACGCTGCCGGACGGGCGCAACGTGTTTGTCCCGGACGACGGCCCGTGGCCGCTCTTCCCGGAGGAGATGCCGTGGGAGGAGGAGACCCAGCAGATGGCGCTGGTGGGGGCTCCGCAGGTGTTGAACACCAACACGGAGACGATCGACACGATGCTCGAGGAGTGGAACGTCGCCAACCGGCCCTCCTATGACAGCGGCAGCGATAGCGCCAGCACCACGGCGGGCGAGGACACAGAGGGCGGCTGCGGCTGCACCAGCGAGGGCAACGCGGGCGGGCTCGCCTTCGGCCTCGGCCTCCTCGGGCTGGTCGGCCTCCGCCGCCGTCGTCGTCGCTAAGCCGGGGTGAGACCTGCGCATGGAGGGGGGCTCTTCGGAGGCCCCCTTCATCGCTCGAGGCCCAAAGCTCGCGGCCTCGGGCCGACAATAATTGTCTGAGAGCGCGCTCCAAGGGCGGCGCTGCGCGTTATCCTCCCGGGTCATGGGCCTCCAGCTATCCGTCAACGGCACTCAGCACGAACTCGATCCCGCCCCCGGAGAGTCGCTCCTCACCGTGCTACGGGAGCGCTGCGGCGTGCTCTCGGTCAAGGACGGCTGTTCGCCGCAGGGGCAGTGCGGCTGCTGCCTGGCCCTGGTCGACGGCCGCGCGGTCGTGACCTGCGCGATGCCTGCGGTCAAGGCCGCCGGCAAGGAGGTCGTCACCCTCGAGGGCCTGCCGGAGTCGGAGCGGGAGCTGATCGCCAAGTCCTTCACCGCCTCGGCGGGGCTCCAGTGCGGCTTTTGTACCCCCGGCCTGGCGCTTCGCGCCTGCCACCTCGTCAGCAAGAACCCCTCGCCGACGCGGGCGGAGATCGCCAAGGGGATCGACGTCCATCTCTGCCGCTGCACCGGCTACACCAAGGTGATCGATGCGGTCGACCTCTACGCCCGCTGCAAGCGCGGTGAGGCGAAGCCGGAGATCGAGGAGAACGGTCGGGTCGGCGAGCGTCTGGCCCGCTACCGCGGCGAGGCGCTGACCCTCGGCGAGCGCCCCTACGTCGCCGATCTGGAGCGGCCGGGGCTCCTCTACGGGGCTCTGCGCCTCTCCGACCATCCGCGGGCGAAGGTCCTGAGCATCGACACGACGAAGGCCCAGGCGCTGCCCGGCGTCGTCGCGATCGCGACGGCGAAGGACGTCCCCGGCGAGCGCTGGTACGGGCTCATCCTCAAGGACTGGCCGGGCCTTGTCGCGGTCGGCGAAGAGGTCCGCTGCGTCGGTGATTTCCTCGCCGCGGTCGCGGCCGTCGACGACCGGACCGCCCGCGAGGCCGCGGCCCTGATCGAGGTCGAGTACGAGGTGCTGGAGCCGATGGTGACCCCCGAGATGGCGCTCGCCGAGGGCGCGCCGCGGGTCAACCCGATCCACGACAACAAGCTCTCGCACACCGTGATCCGCCGCGGTGACGTCGAGCGGGCCTTCGCCGAGAGCGCCCACGTCGTCGAGGGCACTTGGTACACCCAGCGGATCGAGCACCTCTTCCTGGAGCCGGAGTGTGCGCTGGCGGAGCCGACCGGCGAGGGCAAGATGCGCCTCTACACCCAGGGGCAGGGGATCTTCGACGATCGTCGCCAGGTCGCCGCCTTCCTGGCGATGGACGAGGAGGACCTCGACGTCGAGCTGGTGCCCAACGGGGGGGCCTTCGGCGGCAAGGAGGACATGAGCGTCCAGGCCCACGCCTCGCTCCTGTGCAAGATGACCGGCAAGCCGGTGAAGGTCCGCCTCAGCCGCGAGGAGTCGATCCGGGTCCACCCCAAGCGGCACCCGATCACCATGCGTTATCGGGTCGGCTGCGACGCTGACGGCCGGCTGACGGCGGTCGAGGCCGACATGATCGGCGACACCGGGGCCTACGCCTCGGTCGGCGCCAAGGTCTTGGAGCGGGCGGCGGGCCACGCCTGCGGCCCCTATCGCTGCGACAACGTCAAGGTCGACGCCATCGCCTCGTCGACCAACAACCCGCCCGGCGGGGCGATGCGGGGCTTTGGCGCCAACCAGGCCCACTTCGCGATGGAGGGCTGCGTCGACCTCTTGGCGGCGAAGGCCGGCCTCGACGGCTGGGAGATCCGCTGGCGGAACGCGGTCGAGGTCGGCGACACCTTCGCCTCGGGGCAGGTCTTCGAGAAGTCGGTCGGCGTCAAGAAGACCCTGCTCTCGGTCAAGGACGCCTTCTACCAGGCCCAGGAGGACGGGCGTGCGGTCGGCATCGCCTGCGGGATCAAGAACACCGGGATCGGCAACGGCGCGGTCGAGTGGGGAAAGGCTCGTCTGGTCGTTGAGACAGACGGGACGATCTCGCTCTACAACGGCTACACCGAGATGGGGCAGGGGCTCCTGACGATCCTGGTCCAGTGCGCGGTCGAGGTGACCGGCCTCTCGCCGTCGCTCTTCCGGCCCAAGGTCGACTCGACCTTCGCCCTCGGCTGCGGCCAGACGACCGGCTCGCGGGCGACCCTCTTCGGCGGTCGGGCGGTCGAGAGCGCCGCCAGGAAGCTCAAGGCTGCGCTCGACGGCGGCGCCTCGCTGGAGTCCCTCGCAGGTCAGGTCTTCGCCGCCGACATCGTCATCGACGACACCACCGCGCCGGGCAAGGAGAAGGGCGGCAAGGTCAAGACCCACACCGCCTTCGGCTTTGCGACCCAGGTCGTGATCCTCGACGACAAGGGCAAGCTCGCCAAGGTGATCGCCTCCCACGACGTCGGCCGGGCGATCAACCCCGCCCTGTGTGAGGGGCAGATCGAGGGGGCGGTGCACATGGGCCTCGGCTACGCCCTGACCGAGGACCTGCCCTGCGAGGGGGGTTGGCCCGTGACCTACAAGCTCCGCGAGATCGGGGTGCTCCGCGCCCGCGACATGCCGGAGGTCGAGGTCATCCTCGTCGAGGAGCACGAGCCCGAGGGTCCCTTCGGGGCCAAGGGCGTCGGTGAGATCGGCCTGGTGCCGACCGCTGGGGCTGTCGCCGGGGCGCTCGCCGCCTTCGACGGGATCCGCCGCTACACCCTGCCGATGAAGGACTCGCCCGCCGCGAAAGCGTGTAGTGTGGGCCGGATCCGCAGCAAGCGGCAGACAGAGGCGGCGACATGAAGTCTGGCTCGATCAACGCTCACACCCATCTCTACAGCGGCCTCGCGCCGCTCGGCATCCCGGCCCCCGAGCCGCCGCCGACCTGTTTTGTCGAGATCCTAGAGCGACTGTGGTGGCGGCTCGACCGGGCGCTCGACGCCGCCTCGCTGCGGGCGAGCGCGGAGCTCTACGTCGCCGAGGCGCTGCGGCTCGGCGCCGTGGGCCTCATCGATCACCACGAGTCGCCGCCGCTCATCGACGGCTCGCTCGACATCCTCGCCGACGTCTGCGAGGGGCTCGGGATGCCGGCGGTGCTCTGCTACGGGGTGACCGAGCGCAACGGCGGCCCTGAGGAGGCTCGCCGAGGCCTTCGCGAGTGTGAGCGCTTCATCCGTGAGAACCGGCGGCCGCAGGTCCGCGGGGTCGTCGGGATCCACGCGGCCTTCACGGTCTCGGACGAGATCCTCCGGGAGGCTTCGGAGCTCGCCCGCAAGCTCGGGAGCGTGCTCCACATCCACGTCGCCGAGGACCTCGCGGACGTCGAGGACGCGCGGAGGCGCGGCTACGACGGCCTCATCGATCGCCTCGATCGTTGCGACGCGATGATCCCCGGATCGATCTTCGCCCACGGCGTCCACCTCACCGCCGACGAGGTCCACGCGGTCGACTCTGCCGGGATCTGGCTGGTCCAAAACCCGCGCTCGAACGCCGGCAACAAGGTCGGCTATCCGCTCCATCTCGGCCAGAGCGGGCGTGTCGCTCTCGGTACGGACGGCTACCCCGCCGACATGGCCGAAGAGGAGTCCGAGCTGCTGCGGGCCGCCCGTGAGCACGGGGAGCCGATGGCTCGGGTCGAGCAGCGGCTGGCCGCCGGCCGGAGGCTCTTCGATGAACTCTTTGACGGCGTTGCGCCGGTCGCCGGGGCGCCGCCGAGCGACGAGAGCTGCGCGGCGATCCGAGCGCGTGCGACCGCGGAGGCGGAGCGCCTGTGGCGACGTATGGAGGCGTTGAAATAGCCCATGAAACAGCTCGGCCTTGAGCGAGAGATCATCGACCCCGAGGCCCGTGCGCGCTCGATCGAGCGCCTACGGGCGGCCGGGGTGCGCCTGCCCTCCTTCGCAGAGCTCGCGGATCCGACGAAGATCCCGAAGAGCGTCGAGGCTGCCCTCGCGGGGGTCGACCCTGACGCTCCTGACCCGCGCAACCTCTTCCGCGTCCACTGGCACAACAGCGCCGATCGTCGCGGTCGCGAGCCGGTCCCGGCCCACGTCGTCCTGCCGCAGGCGCTGACCGGCGTCGCCTCGCCGATCATCGTTCTCCTCGGCGATCGCTTCCCGATGATCGAGGCCCATAAGGTGCTCGCCGCCTATGGTTGCTTGGTGCCGCGCCTGGTCAGCGGCCAGTTCGACGTCAGCCGACATCGGGCGATCTGGCCGTCGACCGGCAACTACTGCCGCGGCGGGATCGCGATCTCGCGGCTGCTCGGCTGTCGCGGCGTCGCCGTCCTCCCCGAGGGGATGAGCGACGAGCGCTTCGCCTGGCTGCAGGCCTGGGCCTCGTCGCCGGAGGACATCATCCGCACGGCGGGGACCGAGAGCAACGTCAAGGAGATCTACGACAAGTGCGCGGAGCTGGAGCAGGATCCGGAGAACGTGATCTTCAACCAGTTCTGCGAGTTCGGCAATCACCTCGCCCACTACCTGCTCACCGGCAAGGCCGCCTCGCGGGCCTTCGCGGCGGAGGCGGCGAAGGCGACGGGCCAGGAGCTGCGCTTGGCGGCGTTCGTCTCGGCGACCGGCTCGGCCGGGACGATCGCCGCGGGCGACTACCTCAAGGATGAGCACGGGGCGAAGATCGTCGCCGTCGAGGCGCTCGAGTGCCCGACGATGCTCTACAACGGCTTCGGCGAGCACAACATCCAGGGGATCGGCGACAAGCACATCCCCTACATCCACAACGTCATCAACACCGACGTCGCGGTCGCGATCTCAGACGTCAGCACCGACTCGCTCTTCCTCCTCTTCGGCACCGACGTGGGGCGTGCGGAGCTGCGGGCCCGGGGGATCAGCGAGCGGACGATCGAGGACCTCGGCCACTTCGGCTTCTCCGCGATCTGCAACATGCTCGCCGCGATCAAGACCGCCAAGCGCCTGGGGCTCGGGGCCGATGAGGCGATCGTCACGGTCGCGACCGACGGCGCCGGCCTCTACACGAGCGAGCTCAAGAAGATCGAGGACAAGCGCTTCGCCGGCGACTTTGATCGGGCCAGCGCGGCCAAGACCTATGAGCAGCACCTCGGGGCGATCGACGAGGATCACACCCTCGTGCTCAGCTCCCGCGATCGCGATCGGATCTTCAACCTCGGCTACTTCACCTGGGTGGAGCAGCAGGGGGTCGACCTGGCGGACTTTGAGCGCCGCCGGAGCCAGGACTTCTGGGTCGGCCTGCGCGAGCTCTTGCCGCGTTGGGACCAGATGATCGAGGAGTTCAACGCCGAGAGCGGAGTCCCCTACGCGTGCCCGAGCTAGCGATCCATCGTCGAGCTCGCGGCGACGCGGGCGGGACGGCGCTGGGCTGGGCTCGGAGGCAGCACCGGCAATGCCGGCATGCCGGGCCGGGCCGGAGGGGCCGATGCTAGCGAGCGAGAGAGCGCAGGGGATGTCCGACGGCGAGCTCGAGAGTCGCCTGGTCTGCGCCGGCTGTGGCGCGGCCCTCGATCCCTCGGCGCCGCTCCCCTTTCGCTGTCCTGCGGCGAGCGAGCGCGAGGAGATCGACCATGTCCTCCGGGTCAGGATCGCCGATGAGGGCCTGCGGGAGATCGCCCGCGCGCTCGCGGCGAGCGACGAGCGCTCGCCCTTCCTCCGCTTTCGCCGGCTGATGCACTCCTATCGCCTCGCGCGGCGGCTAGGGATGAGCGACGCTGACTACGTCGGACTCGTCGGCGCTCTCGATCGTGCGGTCGCGGAGGTCGACGGCGTCGGCTTCGTCGAGACGCCCTACGGCTACAACGCGGGGCTCGATCTGTGGATCAAGGACGAGACCGGCAACGTCGGCGGCTCGCACAAGGCGCGGCACCTGATGGGCCTGGCGGTTCATATGGAGGTGGTCTCGCGGCTCGGGCTCGTCGATCTGCGCGACCGCGAGCTGGCGATCGCGAGCTGCGGCAACGCTGCGCTCGCCGCCTCGCTCGTCGCCAAGGCGGCAGGGCGGCGCCTGCGGGTCTTCGTCCCGACTTCGGCCAAGCCGTCGGTGCTCCGCCGTCTTCGCGAGCTTGACGCTGTGATCGAGGTCTGCCCCCGCAGGCTGGAGGACCCCCCCGGGGATCCCTGCTACCACCGCTTTCGCGAGGCCCTCGCAGGCGGGGCGCTACCCTTCTCCTGCCAGGGGCCCGACAACGGTCTGACGATCCAAGGGGGGATGACCCTGGGCTGGGAGCTCGCCCTCCAGCACCGGGCCCAGAGCGACGCGCCGCTCGGAGAGGTCTTCGTCCAGGTCGGGGGAGGAGCGCTCGCCAGCGGTGTCTCGCAGGCGCTGGAGCTGGCTGAGCGAGCCGGGCTTGTGCCCTTTCAGCCCCGCCTCTTCGCGGTCCAGACCGCCAACGCCCACCCGCTGCATCGAGCCTTCGAGCGGGTGCGGGAGCTGGCTCGGATGACAGGTCCCAAGGCGGCGCTCGCCACAGCTCAGCGGCATCGCCGGGACTTCATGAGCCCCTGGCCGTCGGTGCCGGAGAGCGTCGCCGACGGGATCCTCGACGACGAGACCTACGACTGGGCGTCGATCGTCGAGACCCTGCTGGCGACCGGCGGGGAGGTCGTCCTCGCCGACGAGGCGACGCTCCTGCGGGCGTGTGAGGCTGTCGAGCGCGAGCTGGGTGTGCTCGCCTGCGCGACCGGGACCTCGGGGATCGCCGGCGTGTTGACCCGAAGGGCTGATCGCGCCGATGATCCCGGGGTGCAGAAGGCAGCGTTTGTCACTGGAGTGCGGCGATGAGCGGCGCCCGTATTGTTCGGGTCGCGCTCACCGAGACCTGTAATGTCTATCGACCGATGCCGCCGACGGTCGAGCGCCTCGGGGAGCTCGCCGGCAGCCTCGCTGAGGTGCGGGACGCCAACGTCCAACACCACCTCGACCTCATCGATGGGGCGGCCGAGGCAGGGGCCCAGCTCCTCGGCATGGGGGAGCTGTGCACGGCGCCCTACTTCGCCCTGACCCGCGACCCGATGTGGATCGAGCTGGCCGAGGACGCCGCCTCGGGGCCGACGATCAGCGCTTTCCGCGAGCGAGCCCGCGAGCGGCGGATGATCCTGGTCGCGCCGATCTTTGAGCTCGATCGCGGCTCGGGGAAGCGCTTCAACACCGCCGTCGTCATCGACGAGCGCGGCGAGATCCTCGGAAAATACCGCAAGACCCACATCCCTGAGGGTCGCAACGAGCAGAACGCCTTCCACGAGTCGTTCTACTACGGGTCGAGCGACGGTGAGCTCGGCAGCCTTCCGGGCGCGGTCAACGATGACCCCTTCTTCCCGGTCTTCGACACGTCGATCGGCCGGGTCGGGGTGCTGATCTGCTACGACCGCCACTTTGAGGGGGTCGTCCGCGCTCTCGCGGCGGGCGGCGCCGAGCTGGTCCTCGCCCCGGCGATCACCTTTGGCGCGACCAGTCGGCGGATGTGGCCGCTCGAGGCCGAGGTCGACGCGATGCGCCATCGCCTCTTCATCGGCGCCTCCAACCGCCGCGGGGCGGAGCCGCCGTGGAACCAGGACTTCTTCGGCGAATCCTTCTTTGTCGGCCCAGAGGGGCCGGTCGCGCCGCAGGTCCCGGCGCCTGCGGGGCTCGTGGTCGCCGAGCTCAACCTTGGCCTCCTCGCCGAGGGAGACAGCTCAGGGTGGAACCTGGCCCGCGATCTGCGGCCTGAGATCTACGGTCGCTGAGGCCTCCGGGGTGGTCCCCGGCTGCCGCCTCGGCGGTCGCTCACGGGCAATGTCGTTCCATTCGTCGCCGAGACGTCGCACTCTGGGCGCGGCATGACCAACAACGACATCCTCCGGCGTGTCCGCTACATCTTCGACCTCGGCGACGACGCGATGATCGCCCTCTTCGCGCTGGCCGAGCGCGAGGTGACCCGCTCCGAGGTGAGCTCGTGGCTGAAGAAGGACGAGGATCCGGACTTCCGCGAATGTCAGGACGTGGACCTCGCGGGCTTCCTCAATGGCCTGATCATCGACCGGCGAGGGCGTCGCGAGGGGCCCTTGCCGACGCCTGAGACCTACCTGACCAACAACCTGATCCTGACCAAGCTGAAGATCGCGCTCAGCCTCACCTCCGACGACATCATCGAGATCCTGGCGCTCGCGGACTACCGGATGAGCAAGCACGAGCTGAGCGCCCTCTTCCGCAAGCCGACCCATCGCAGCTACCGGCCCTGCCTCAACCAGATGTTGCGCAACTTTCTCGCCGGCCTCCAGCGCAAGCATCGCCCGTAGTCCGCGGGCAGAGCGATCGATGATCCGTTGGGACGGCCCAGAGGATGCAGACCTGGCGGTGATCCTCGCCCCAGGCGACCGTGGCCAGGTGGAGGATGCTGCACCGCGAGCGCTCGCGCTCAGCCTCGCCGCCGCGGGCCTGCGGGTCGCCCGTTTCGCGGATCCGTCTCCGGCCGGCGACGCTCCTCGCCGTGACGCCGCCCTGGCGACGAAGATCCGCGAGGCCGCTGCGGCTCGAAGAGCTGGTCACCCGGGGAGCGCCCGCCTCCTCCGGGCGCTGCGTGATCCTGGCGGGGGCCGAGTCGACCGCGACGGGCTCGTGCTCGCTGGCTTCTCCCGGGGCGCGAGGGTCAGCGCAGGGCTGGTCGTCGAGCTCGGCGCCGTCGGCCTCGTCGGCCTCGCCTATCCCTTTCACGGTCGTCGCGATCCGGATCCCAAGGGGCGGGTGGAGGAGCTCGTCGCCGCAGGAGTGCCGACGCTTGTTTGTCAGGGCACGCGGGACTCGCACGGAAACCGAGAGCAGGTGCGGGGCTACGGTCTACCCCGTCGCATCCGCCTGCATTGGCTGGTCGACGCCAACCATGCGCTCAACCCACGAGCACGCTCAGGTCAGCCGCGCGAGGCGCTCTTGGCCGAGGCTGCGGCGGTCATCGTCGCGTTTGTCCGCTCGTTGGCACAGGGCTAGGGGAGGTCCGCCGCTCGGTCACCTCGGCGCTAGGACGAGCTTGGTACGGGGCGAGCGTCGGCGCGGCGTGGCCATCTCGATGCGATGCGATGCGATGCGATGCGATGGCCGGGTCTGTAGTCGGCGCTAGCCGGTGGGGACCCCCCCCCCCTAAAATCCCGAATAAACGATGTTCTCGGGCAATAAACGGACCCTCTTGGGTCGGCGCTAGCCGGTGAAGAGCTCACGCCTCGGCGAGGCTGAGGAGGGTCTGGAGCAGGACGTCGGC
>Ga0316189_10006613_pt1 | contig 11042 bp, 7 predicted proteins | sample LowCovwburrow_MG_FD_204930 | JGI IMG/M metagenome (GOLD analysis project Ga0316189, IMG submission 204930) | Coastal sediment microbial communities from Maine, United States - Lowes Cove worm burrow | ecosystem: Environmental > Aquatic > Marine > Coastal > Sediment | place: USA: Maine... | reverse complement strand
AGACTTGCTTTATTTCTCCCTGTTTCACCTTGTCGCACACGCTGAGCTTAACAAGTATTATTGAGCATATATCCGCCATTTCGGTTTCCGGGGCGGAATGTGGAACTTTTTCAATGTACATTGCCAAATTAGTTGTGACTCTATTGACCCTGTTTTCAGCCTTAGCGGCCGATGCCGGACAGGACGCCTTGCTGAATCGCTTGCAGGCGGATCATGAAGTGCTGATCGCTGCGCAACGCGACTACCAGCGGCAGCGAGAGCGGGGCACACTGGGGGCTATCGAGGCGGCCGATTACGCCGACTACCTGGCCAGGTTGCGTGAGCGCGTCAGCCAGGATTGCCTGATGCTGGCCCGGGCAGACGTGCGGCTGCTGGATGAGCCGCCGTGCCTGGCCAGCCTGTCGGGCGTCGCCAGGCCGGCGCCCATCGATCAGCGCAGCGAGCAGACCAGTACCGAGCGAACGGCGACGATGGACGCCGAACTCAACGCGGGCCTGGGTGAGTTCGACGAAATGTTGCTGCGTGAACAGGAACGGGTGAAGGCGGCTGCAGCGAAGTCTGGCGCTGGTGGTGGCAGCGCTGCCGGCAGTGGCCAGGGCGACGGGCAGGGTGAGGGTGATAGCGGCGCTGAAGGCGGCCAGACGGGTGCTGGCGGCGAAAGTGGCGACATGGCGGATACCGGTGGCCCGCCGGTGAGCCGCGGTGCGGGTGACCAGCCGCCGAGCGGTGCGGCGGGTGGCGGTGGGAGTCAACGCGGAGCCAGGGGGCAACCGGCGGATATACCCGATGGCAGCGACGACGATCTGGTTGCGCGCCAGATGCGTGAGGCGGCGGAGAAGGAGACAAATCCCGAGTTGAAGAAAAAGCTTTGGGAAGAGTATCGAAAATACAAGCAGGGGACCCGGTAAAGCGGGGTGATCTGTCATGGCGTTGCGGAATCTGCTGTTCTTTCCCCTGATGCTGACCCTGCTGGCAGGATGCAGTGGCATCGCTACTCACCAGAACGTCAACAACGATGAGCAGGTGCAGAAGTCCGAGACCGAGATTTCTGAAGACCAGTTACTCGATGTATGGATCGAGCTGTTTGACTCCGGCGCCCTGCCTGATGATAAAGAAGAGGCCAGCGGTCTGTCGAAGGAAATCCGCGAGGCCGAAGCCCGCTATATGCCGCTGCAGTTGCGCGACACCATGGAAAAAACCGGTTACTGGGGCGCGGTCCGGGTGGTGCCGCAGGGTACCGAGGGTGGCGAGGTGCTGGTGCGGGGTAGCATCGTGGTTTCGGATGGAGAAAACCTCGAACTTGCAATTACTGCACTGGATGCCTCGGGCCGTGAGTGGTTCAGCTCGACCTACGAGGCCGAGGTCAGCGTGGAGGCCTACCGGAGCGCCGGGCAACCCGGTCAGGAGGTGTTCCAGGCGCTCTACAATGCGATTGCCAACGACCTGGCTGCGCACCGGGGCACGCTGGCAGCCGAAGATATCCTTACCGTGCGCCGGGTCGCGGCACTGCGTTTCGCGGCTGAGCTGGCGCCCGATGCCTTTGCAGGCTATATCCAGCGCAGTGATGGCGATCGGTTTACGGTGACGCGTCTGCCGGCGCTGGATGATCCCATGTACCGGCGTGTGAACGCCATACGCGACAGGGATTTTCTGCTTATCGATACGCTGAACGGCCACTTCGACAATTTCTACCACGAGATGCAAGACCCCTATGAGCAGTGGCGCGAGACACGTGTCGAGGAGTTGGTGGCGATGCGCGAAATCCAGCGCCAGGCGAGAAACCGCAAATTGATGGGTGCGGCTGCGATTCTCGGCGCCATCGCCATCGAAGCGCTCGGTAGCAACAGTACCCGCGCCTCAACCGGTGGCCTGCGTAATGTGATGATCGTGGGTGGTGCTTATGCAATAAAGACAGGTTTTGACAAGGACTCGGAAACCACCATCCATCGCGAAGCCATCGCAGAGCTGGGTGAATCATTTTCTGCAGAGACACGGCCACTGGTGGTCGAAGTCGAGGGTGAAACCCACGAGCTGACCGGTTCTGCCGAGGTGCAATACAGCAAATGGCGCGCCCTGCTGAAAAGCATCTATGCATCAGAAACCGGTTTGACTGGGGCCGACAACTGAGAAGCAAGCATGGGATCTGGTGAGCAAGCTGGAACAGCTTCGGACACGTCCCGAGTGCAGCCACCGTTGCGTCCGCCGGGAGCCGCGATGGCTAGTGATGCATCCAGCGCTGCCGGTTACCGGTGGCTGTGGATCGCACTGGCCACTGTGATATTACTGGGTCTGGTGGTTATTTTCGTGCTCCCGCAATTGGTATCCAGATACGCGACGCCCACACTGCAGGAGCGCCCGTTCGCACAAGGTCAGATCCCGGCACGGCCGGTTGTTGTTGAGGATGCTGGCAGCGCACGGGTACAAGCCGAGCAAACCCTGCAACAGTTCCTGCAGCTGCAGGCAAAACTTGAGCTGGAGAATGCCGAGGTCTGGGGTGAACCGGCTTGGAGCGAGGCTGCGGTCAGGGTGGCGTCCGGCGATCGCCTGTTCGGGGAGCGGCGCTTTGCTGATGCGGCACAGGCCTATAGCGATGCTTTGCACAAGCTTGAGAATCTGGAAGATAAGCGCGGCCTGCTGCTTGATGCAGCCCTTGATCTGGGGCAGCGTGCATTGGGCAACGACGACGTTCAGTCTGCGCAGACTCAGTTCGAACGCGCGCTGGCCATCGAACCCGGTCACGAAATAGCGAGCCAGGGTTTGCGCCGGGCACAGGTGCGGGTTGAAGTCCTCGAGCAGATGGCGGCGGGTAAAAGTGCCGAGAGCAATGAGGATCTTGAAGCCGCCCAGGCAGCCTATCGACAAGCGACGCAGCTGGACGGTGAGTACCGGCCCGCCACGGTAAATCTGCAAAGGGTTTCCGAACAACTTACAGAACTTCATTTTCGTGCCGCCATGAGCCAGGTGCTTGCTGCGCTCGATAGCGGCCGTTTGAGCGATGCCGCCAAAGCGCTGGCGGAAGCGGTCAGACTGAAACCTGAAGACAGTGCCGTGGGTGATGCGCGTCAGCGGCTGGCAGCCGCACGTCAACAGGCACAGCTGTCCAGCTTGCGCCGCCGGGCGCTCAACGCCACTGAATCAGAGAACTGGCGGGCCGCTGCTGACCTGTACCAGAAGGCGCTGGCGGTGGATGCCAGCGCGGCATTTGCACGTAGCGGCCTGGTGCGGGTGAAGGACCGGCTGCAGCTGCACCAACAGCTTGACCACTACCTTGGCGATCCGGCCCGGATCTCTTCGCCCGAACCCCTGGCCAATGCCGAAAAACTGCTGCTGGCGGCCGGCGAAGCGCCTGCCGGTGAACCCCGGCTGGCGAAAAAAATACGCTTGCTGAAGCGCCATGTGGCAGAGGCGCGTGTGCCCTTGCCGGTCAGGCTTTTCTCGGATGGCGAGACCGAGGTGGTAATCTACCATGTCGGCCGATTTGGTCGTTTCCGCGATCACCAGCTGGACCTGCGTCCGGGGACGTATACCGCGGTAGGGTCACGACCGGGTTATCGTGACGTACGGCGGGTATTCATCGTTTCGCCCGGCAAGCCACCACCGCCGGTCGATATCCGTTGTGAGGAGCCGGTTTGAGTCGGGTCTTTTTTATTCAGGATGCCCGCGGTGAACATCGCGCCGGTGACACCGATATGCCGCTGACGGTTGGCGGCTCCGAGCGCAGCGATGTGCTGTTGCCGGATGTGCCGGGCGACAGTGTCATGGCCTATATTGCGCTCGCCGACGGGCACGCCTACCTTCAGCCCGCCGATCCCTCGTATCCGCTATTTCATAATCACCAACGGGTGACGGATTCGACCTGGTTGAAATCCGGTGACCAGGTGCAGATGGGTAAGGCTGTGCTGTACTGGAGTGTCAAGGGCGACCAGGTATTTATCAGCCTGGGGCAACGCTCTGCGCAGCTGCCACTGGCGCCGCCGGACGATCCACCTCCACTGTCAGAGCCGACGGCGGCGGATCTGCCTGCGCTGGCAGAAGCATCACCGTCCGGGCGTTCTCATCGCAAGCTGAAGCGCTTGTTTGCCGTGCTGTTCACCGTGCTGGTTCTGGTTGCCGCCTTTGTGCTGCTGGCGACCCCCATGGCCGTGCGCATCACGCCCGAGCCGGCAAGCCGCTCCATCAGTGGTTTCCCGCCGCCGCTATCTCTGGGTGGTCGACTGCTGGCACTGCCCGGGCATTACCGGCTGCAGGCCACGCTTGAGGGCTATCGGGTGCTGCAGAAACCGCTCGACGTCGTCATGGGCGGATTTCAGGAATTCAGTTTTCAGATGGAAGAACTGCCGGGGCTGGTGAGTATACAGCTTGATCCCGTTGTGCCTTTTCGTTTGTTCGTCGATGATAAGCCGCTGGCCGGCAGCGTCGGCGGTGTTGTGGAGATAGATCGCGGCGTGCACCGGCTGCGCGTCGAGACCGAACGTTATCTGCCGGAAGAGACCCGGCTCGATGTTGCCGGTCTGGGCAAGGCCCAGAATCTGGCGCTGATTTTGCGGCCCGCTTGGGCTGATGTGCATATCAGCAGCCAGCCGCCAGGCGCCCTGGTTAAGGTGGACGATGAGCCGTTGGGGAACACACCGCTGGATGTACAGATACTGCAGGGCTCGCACACCATCACCCTGTCAATGGCAGCTCACAAGGCTGTGACCCTGCAGCAGCGAATTACAGCGGGATCGGCGCTGCTGCTGGAAGATATCAGGCTGCCACCGGCAGATGGCCGGCTTGTGTTACAGAGCACTCCCCCCGGGGCCAGTATCAGTGTGGATGGGGAGTTCCACGGCACCACACCAGTGACCCTCGCGCTCTCCTCGGCTCAGGAGCATGATGTGCAACTGAGTAAGCCGGGCTACACAACAACGGCAGAAGGTGTGACGTTGATGCCCGACGAGGAGCGGCAACTGACCGTTACCTTGCCGCCCCAATACGCGACGCTGTTTATCAGCGCACAACCGGCCGACGCCAGACTGATAGTGGACGGCAAGCCGGCCGGTGAGGCCACCCGTCGCCTGCGTCTGACTACCCGCTCCCATACCCTGGAGTTCCGCAAGCCGGGTTACGTGACGCAGCGGGTCACAGTAAACCCGCGTGCCGGTGTCAGCCAGAACCTGGACGTGAACCTCAAGACCGCCGCACAGGCAAAGGCGGATGCGACGCCGGACACACTGACAACCGCCGCCGGTCAGGTGATGCGGCTGGTGCATCCGACTGCTGCCTTTCGTATGGGGGCCTCACGCCGGGAGGCCGGACGCCGGGCCAACGAGAGTCGCCGTCTGGTTCAGCTGACACGCCCGTTCTATCTGAGTGAAAAAGAGGTGACCAACCGCCAGTTCCGCCTTTTTCGCGCCTCGCACAGTTCAGGTGCCGCAGAGGGTGCGGCACTTGATGGCGCTGACCAGCCTGTGGTCAAGGTGAGTTGGGATGATGCGGCACGTTACTGCAACTGGCTCAGCCAGAAGGATGGACTACCCGTGGCTTACCGGGAAAAAGGCGGGCATATGGTGGCGTTGAGGCCCGCAACCACCGGTTATCGCTTACCCGGCGAAGCCGAGTGGGTCTATGTTGCCCGGGTGCTGGGCCGCCAATCACCGGCACGCTATCCCTGGGCGGGCAGCTACCCGCCCACAGCAGCGGTGGGTAATTTCGCCGATGCGCGAATCAGTGACACCTTTGCGGACGTGGTTCCCGGTTATGACGACGGTTACCGTGGTAGCGCAGCGGTGGGCAGCTTTGCGGCCAGCCCGGCGGGATTCTACGATATGGGCGGCAACGTGGCAGAATGGAGCCATGATTTTTATGCCATCTACCCCGGCGAGGCAGAACGGCTGGTCAAAAACCCTACCGGACCCGCGTCCGGGGAGCACCACGTGGTGCGTGATTCCAGCTGGCGTCGCGGTAATATCACCGAGTTGCGTCTGAGCTACCGGGATTACAGCCGCGAGCCGCGTAGTGATCTCGGTTTCCGTATTGCACGTTATGCTGAATAGTCGATAGAGGAGAGCCATGCGACGCCAGTTACTGTTTGTCGCCATCCTGGTTGCGGCCGCCGGGGCTTACGCGCTCCCCCCGCCGGAGCAGGAAAAGGACAGCGGCGAAGCCGCAGCGGAAACTGAATCCGATAGCGGTGAACGCGCCGGCAAGAAGTCACCGGCACCGGCCACCACTTTTACGCCCACTGAATCAATCGATGCCGACAGCGCAGTGTCTTTCCCGGTTGATATTTAGTGACGAGGTAGCAATGACTATGAAAAAAGCCTTTCCCGCCGAGTTTGTCTACCAGGTATTTTCCCTGCTGATTGCATTCATTCTTGTGCACGCCCTGTACGTCACCCTCATACGGCCGCAGGCCGACGCCTTCATGCGACAGGAAGCGGCCAATATGCAGGCCGATCCCGCTTATGTGCAACAACGTTCATTTTTCGTCGTGATCAAGGATTACGAACAGGAAAGCTGCTTTGTACTGATGCTGTGGGCACTCTCCATCCTTGTCTACAAGGGACGTGCCGTCTACGGTCAGCAGAAGTTGCTGGAACTCGATCTGTTGAAGCTGCCGGAGAATCTGCCTATCGGCCCCGAGGACACCCGTGAGCTGGCGGGGCGGTTGCAGTCCTTGCCCGAGGCTGATAGAGAGTCGCTGTTACCCCGCGCCTTGTTGACCGCTATTGAGCGCTTCGGTGCGACACGCAACGTACAGGATGTCTCAACGGCGGCGCGTGATATCTGCGATTCCGAAGGCGAACGGCTGGAATCCGAGTTGTCGATCATTCGCTATATTGCCTGGGCGATACCCTCGGTTGGCTTCATTGGCACGGTGCGCGGTATCGGTAATGCGCTGGGACAGGCGCATCGCGCTGTAGAAGGCGATATTACCGGTGTGACGGCAAGCCTGGGTGTGGCCTTCAACTCCACTTTTATCGCCCTGGTTATCAGTATTGTGCTGATGTTCTTTGTCCATCAACTGCAGCTTATGCAGGAGCGCCTGGTGCTCGACAGTGAGCGCTATGTCGACCGCTGGATGGTGCGACGGATGAAGAGCTGATCTGTAGAACGCTGGCATGAAACGTCGTCCGGTCTCGGCATTCTCACTGTCCTTCCTCGATATCATGTTCTGCGGCTTCGGGGCGGTAGTGCTGCTGGTGCTTATTCTCAACCACGACACGGTGAGGGCGCGCACCGAGACCTTTTCGGATCTGCGTTCCGAGGTGGTTCGCCTGGAGCAGGAGGTCTTGCTCGGCGACGAACAACGGGTCACGGCGCGCAACAGCGTGCAGGCGAGCGACAAGGAGCTGGTGATAACCGAGGGGGAGGCCGAGCGGTTGATACGGGATATCCGTGAACTGGAAATCGAGATCGCCAGGATGGAGAAGCAGACGCTGGCGAACCGGCAACACGTCAACCGGCTCTCTGCCGATTTGAAGAACCTCGACGATGAGAAAAAACGCCTCGGTGCGGTGGCAGCTGACGAGCAGGATGAAGGCGACAAGGTTCGCCGTGTTGTCGGTGAAGGTGACCGCCAGTACCTCACCGGCTTGAAGGTCGGCGGCAAGCGGATTCTTATCCTGGTCGACAGTTCGGCCAGTATGCTGGATGAGACCATTATCAACGTGATCCGCCGACGCAATATGGCTGTATCGCACAGGCTCGGTGCGCCCAAGTGGAAGCGCACTCTGGCCACACTGGACTGGCTGGTCGGGAATCTTCCCGCCGATGCCCGTTTCCAGCTGTATGCCTTCAATACCCGTGCGCAGGCTACGCTGTCCGGCAGTGAGGGGAGATGGCTGAAATCCGCCAGCCGCGAGGAGACAGAGGGCGCTGTCAGTGCATTGCACAAAATGGTCCCCGCGGGTGGCACCAGTCTCTATCATGCGTTTGCAGTGGCAAAAGAACTCTCACCCAGACCGGATAATATCCTGCTCATCACCGACGGCCTGCCCACCCAGGGTCTCAACAAACCCAAAGGCACAACGGTTTCTTCGGATGAGCGCCTGTCCCACTTCGAAAAGGCGTCGCGCAGCCTGCCCAAGGGCGTTCCGGTCAATACGGTGCTCATGCCGATGGAGGGTGACGCCTGGGCCGCGGCAGCATACTGGCGGTTGGCCATCGATACGCAGGGATCCTTTCTGACACCGGCGAGAGACTGGCCATGAGCCGCAGGCGCCGCAGTATCGATATCTTCAATCTGTCTTTTCTGGATGTGGTGTCCTGTGGCTTCGGCGCTATTATCCTCCTGCTGGTCATCGTCAAGGTATCGGAACCGCACGTTATCGAAAAGCTGGCGGTCGATCTTACCGGCCTGGTGCACCGGCTGGAAAAGGAACTGCATGAAATCCGTGGTGAAACCACGGTGCTCAACCGCGAGCTGACCGACAAGCAGGAACAACTCTCGACAAGCCGGCAAAAGCTTGCGCGACTCAAGGGCGAGATGTCATCGCTACGCGGCCAGTACAGCACCACAAAAAACGACTACGACGCCCAGAGTATTATCGAGAGCCGGCTGGCCACTGCCAAACAGAGCCTGTCTGAAGAGATGCGACGATTGCTGGGTTCCGGTTACCGGCGCAGCGATGCCAGAATCGGCGGCATACCCGTGGACAGCGAGTACATTATATTCATTATCGATACCTCCGGTTCCATGAACCAGAATGCCTGGCCGCTGGTGCTCAGGAAGGTGACTGAAGTTCTGGAGATTTACCCGCAGGTCAAGGGTATACAGGTGATGAACGATATGGGCGACTACATGTTCACCCAGTACCGGGGGCGCTGGATCAAGGATACGCCGGCGCGACGCAAAGCCATTGTTAAACGGCTTGCCGGCTGGACACCGTTTTCCAATTCCAGTCCGGTGGAAGGCATAGAGGCGGCGATCCGCCGTTTTTATGCCAGTGGCAAGCGCATCAGTCTGTACATATTTGGTGATGATTTTGCACGCGGCTCGATACAGGCTGTGATCGAAACAGTGGACAAGTTGAACCGCAGCGACAAGTCCGGCAAACGGCGGGTCCGTATTCACGCCGTCGGTTTCCCGGTGATTTTTGCCCAGGGGGGGATTCCGATCAATACCGTGCGTTTCGCCGCCCTGATGCGCAAGCTGGCGGAGAATAACAATGGCAGTTTTGTCGGCCTGAACAGCACACGCTGACTGTCGCCGCGATATGCGATCTTCCGGCCACGAAACCGATTCCCGGTGATGTGTTAATTTTCTTTATTTTTTACCGATAAAGACTTATACCCCTTAATAATATAAAAGAAACTCAATGAGTTGTGCCGAAATTGTCTAAGCTCCCCACGTCACTCCGGTCGCTTATACACCTGGCAGGCGGTACTGATACCGATCAGCGCTTACTGGCGGGCCAGGCACGCCTGCTGTTTAACCACTCTCCGGTCGGTATTGGCGCCGCCCTGCTCGTTGCGCTACTTCAGACGGTGGTGCTCTGGGATACGGCTGACAGAAATCAGCTCATACTATGGATCAGCGGCGTGGTATTGGCCACGCTGCTGCGTTTGGGGCTGGTAATAGCCTACCGGTACTCGCAACCTGATGGGTCTCAGGTTGCGGTATGGGTGTTGAGGATTTGCGCAGGGAACCTGTTAAGCGGCTTGATATGGGGTAGCAGCATCCTGCTGCTCGACTTCAGCTGGCCCCCACAGTACCAGCTGTTCCTGATGCTGGCTTTGACCAGTGTGACGGCGGGTGCTATTTCAGCCTATGCGGTCGTTTATCCGGCTTTTCTTGCCATTCATTTGCCGGCACTGATTCCGGCTATCTGGTGGTTCATGCAGCAGCCCGATCCAGCGCACCAGTTGCTGGGCGTCATCTTGCTGATTTACATGACGGGTCTTACCGTCATCGGGCATACCCATTACCGGGCGGCCCGGCGTTCGCTGGAGCTGGGCCTGGAAAATCAGCAACTGGTTGGCGAGTTGACGGACACGAACAGACAGCTCGGGTGGGAGGTCGAGGAAAAACAGCATGCGATGGAAGCGCTGAGAGACGAGAAGGAGCGTGCCCAGGTCACCTTGCACTCGATCGGTGATGGTGTCATTACAACCGATCAGAACGACGAAGTGCTGTACTTGAATGCTGTGGCAGAGCAGCTGACAGGATGGCCTCTGGAGGAGGCAGCAGGTTGTCCGGTTCAGAAGGTCTTTCGACTGGTAGAGTGCGTAGATCGCGAGCAACCGGTCACCGAACGCCGTGTTCAGGGCGGGCACGGCTTGCACGAGGTCATTGGCAAACAGCAACTGATTCGACGCGATGGAGCGCGTTTTTACATCAATAGCTGCAATTCTCCAATTCGGTCCGCAGATGGAAGTGCACTGGGTTCGGTGACGGTATTTCATGATGTGACAGAACAGATGAAAATGGCGGAGCGTCTCAGCTACCAGGCCTGTCATGATGCCTTGACCGGGCTGATAAATCGCAGGGAATTCGAGCGCTTTATTGAACTTGCACTGAAGACAGCCAGGAAAAATCACTCGAGGCATTGCCTCTGCTACATTGATCTGGACCAGTTCAAGGTCGTCAATGATACCTGTGGTCATGTGGCGGGTGATGAGTTGTTGCGACGCCTGGCCGGCAGCCTTCCATCACTGTTACGGGAATTCGATATATTTGCCCGTCTGGGGGGAGACGAATTCGGTATGTTGCTTGAGGAGTGTTCGGCTGAGGATGCGCTCGAGTTTGCCGAACGGATACGTGTCTACGTAAAGGAACACCGTTTTATATGGGACGGAAAGGTATTCGAGATCGGGGCAAGTATTGGCCTGGTAGAGATATCAGAAACCAGTGACAGTGTTGCCAGTATCCTCAGTGCAGCCGATATCGCCTGTTACGCAGCAAAGGATATGGGACGGAATCAGGTACACATTTACCAGGGCAGCGATAGTGAGTCGGGCAGGCGGCATAGTGAAATCCAGTTGGTCAGCGAGATTACCCGTGCCGTTCAGACAGAAAAACTGGTCCTGTATTTCCAGGATATCGTCCCGCTAGGCAG
>Ga0316189_10006612_pt1 | contig 11043 bp, 10 predicted proteins | sample LowCovwburrow_MG_FD_204930 | JGI IMG/M metagenome (GOLD analysis project Ga0316189, IMG submission 204930) | Coastal sediment microbial communities from Maine, United States - Lowes Cove worm burrow | ecosystem: Environmental > Aquatic > Marine > Coastal > Sediment | place: USA: Maine... | reverse complement strand
AGCAGGCGCTGCTGGAGTCTGCGCGACTCGAGCAATACCGAGACGCCCACCTGTTGCGCCGTGCCCGGGTCGCGCTGGCCGCCGGCGACCGCTACGGCTCGATGGCGCACATCCGTCGTCTGCTCGATCTGTACCCGGGCGGCGGCCCGTACCTGTGGTTCTACGCCATGCTTCTCGAGGGCGACTTCGACGCCGACACCTTCCGCTACGACCTGCAGGCCGCAATGGCTCGGCTGCACCCGCACACGCAGCCCTTCGACTTCCTGGTCGCATCCCATGCGATCCTGGGCGAACAGGGCGAGGTGGACCGCTGGCTGCGCACCGGCCTGACCGAGCACTGCGAGCCCATGCCGGACGGTCCGTCGAACAACAACTGCGTGGCCTGGTACGAGGCGCTCGCCGGCGTGCGGCTCGACGACGCGCTACGCCGGATCAACGGGGCCCTGGAGGAGACCGGTCCCCGCGCGGACTTCCTGGACACCAAGGCGATGGTGCACCTGGCCCGGCGGGAGTTCACCGAGGCGCGCCGCGCAGCGGGCGGCGCCGCCCGCATGTCGCCCGATGACGTGTACATGCTGTGGCAGGCCGAGCGCATCGCCGAGATCGCGCTGGCGTCTCAGCGGGAGACCGGCCGGGCCCCCGAGCCGGAAGCGCCCGTCATGGCCGGCTCGGAGGCCCCGTAGGCATCCGCTTCCGTTTCGTGCTGAGGTGGTCGCTGGTCGGCGCGGTCGCAGCCCTGGTGCTGGTTGTCAGCGCGGCTCGGTCCGACAGCGTGAAGCGCTTGCTGGTCGCCACGCTGGACGCCACTCCCGCGCCGGCGGCCGCTGCACAGGTCGAGGTGCTGCAGCCCACACTCGACGGACGCGACACCACCCGGCGGCCCATCGCAGTCCAGCTCGTTCCCGTGATCACGGGGATCGCGCAGCCCACGGACCTGGCGTTCGTCCCCGGTCAGGAGGACCAGGTGGTCGTCCTGTCCAAGACCGGCGTCGCCACCTGGGTCGATCTGACCACAGGTGCTCAGCGCCCCTGGCTGAAGGTCGACGTCGCGACCACCTCGGAGCTCGGGCTGCTGGGCATCGCGTTTCACCCCAACTTCCCGACCGACCCGCGCTTCTGGCTCAACAACACGCCGTCGCGCGGCGGACGCGCTGCCGCCACCGTCGTCGACGAGTGGCGCATGGACGATGCGGGAGCCGCCCACCGGGTCCGCACCGTGATCGAGGTGGAGCAGCCCTACCAGAACCACGACGCCGGGCAGCTGAAGTTCGGTCCTGACGGGATGCTGTACGTCGCGATGGGTGATGGCGGCTTCCGCGCCGACCCGAACAACGCCGGTCAGGACGGCACCACACTGCTCGGCGCTATGCTTCGACTCGATGTCTCGGGGCCTGAGCCCTACCGAGTCCCGCCGGACAACCCGTACGTCGGGCACGCCACCTTCCGTCCGGAGATCTGGTCGACCGGGCTGCGCAACCCGTGGCGGTTCACGTTCGACCCGACCGGCCGCATGGTCATCGCCGACGTGGGTCAGGACGCGTGGGAGGAGATCGACCTGGTCGCCCCCGGGGACAACCTCGGGTGGCGCCTGCGCGAGGGCCGGCACTGCTTCGACCCCGTGACCGACTGCCCCACCGCCGGCCTGGTCGACCCGATCTACGAGTACGGACGCGACGACGGCATCTCGGTGACCGGTGGCGTGGTGTGGACGGCGCCCGGCGCGCTGCAAGGCAAGTACCTGTTCGCCGACTTCGGCACGGGGCGTATCTGGGCGCTCGATCTGCCCGAACAGGTGCGCGCCACCGAGTCGGTTTGGGCGCTCGGCCGATTTGAGATCAACCCCAGCACCTTCGTGCGCGCGCCGGACGGCACCGCGTGGATCGCAGGCTTCGTGAAGGGTGCCGTCTACCGGATACAGCCCGTTACGCCATCGTCTGGCGGAACCACAGCGTCTCCAGGTCCTTGACCGAGGGGATAGCGAGCTATCCCGAGAACTCGACGACGCAGCCATCGGGCGTGCAGCGCATCAGGCGCCAGGCGAGCCACCTGTGCCGACGGGGATACTCCGAACAGCCTGTGAGAGCGGGACCCCGAGGGCCTCCGCCACCCGCACGCGGCGCAGCACCACCGCGCCGTGCATCAGGGCCTCAGCGACACCGACGACCGTGCGCTGCGCGACGTCCTCGATCGCAGAGCCAGCCACCCACTCGTTGAAACCACCCATCGCGGGGCCGCACCAGACCTGGAAGTCCCGCTTGCGGTCGTCCTCTCCGACGCGCGCCCAGCGGCTGGTCATACCGAGGTACCACCGGAACGTCAGCGCCATTCGATGGCGCGCGTCGGTGTCGCCGCGCTCGGCCTGCGCTGGCTCCCGCTGCTGCCAGTACTTGCGGGTGTCAGCCCACACGTCCTCCAGCGGGCGGCGGAACAGCTGCTTCTCGATCCGGGCCCGGTCCTTGTCGGGGATGGCCTCGAACCCGTCGTAGGCCTTGTACAGGTCGTACAGCCGCTGGGCGCGCTGGGCGTACATCGACCCTCGCGACAGCACCTGGACCTTGGCACCGAGCTCGAACATGTCCGGAGCGGGACCAGAGGAGACCTCCCACCAGCCCGCGTCGGACAGCATCTCCTTCGCCATCGGCGACGTCCCCGCTTCGACGGTCGCCTGGTTGACCGACCCCGTCAGCACGTAGTCGGCGCCGAGCGCGAACGTCGCGTGCAGCGCGTGCGGCGTGCCGAGACCGCCGGCTGCGCCCACGCGGGGGTGGATGCCGTGCTCGGCATAGCCCTGCTCGGCCGTGATCCTGTCCCGCAGCGCCATGAGACTGGGGACCAGCACCACCAAGGCGCGGTGGTCTGTGTGACCGCCAGAGTCCGCCTCTGCGGTGATGTCCTCGGCGACCGGCACCAAGAGGGCGAGCTCGGCCTGCTCATCGCTGATGGCGCCCGCCGCGCGGAGTCCCTCCACCATCTCGGGGGGCGCAGGCCGCAGGAACTTCTCGGCCACCTCGGGCCGGGAGACCTTGGCGAACACGTGGTGGTCACACACCGGACGCCCGTCCGCGCCGCGGCGCAGCCCCGAGAGTCGAAACCGAACCACCGCCTTGGTGAGACCCATGTACGCCGACGCGCTCACGCGCCGGACACCGTGCTCGAGGTACAGATCGATCGTCTCCTCCTCGACCGCCGGCTCGGTGGGGTTGTGCAGCAGGTTGAAGCCCCAGGCACCGCTTCCCGCCTCTTCGCGGATGCGCCGCAGCGCCTCCTTGACCGCGGGCACCGGCAAGCCGCCCGAGCCGAAGAACGCCAGCAGCCCTGCCTTGGCCATCGCGATCACCAGATCCGCGCTCGAGATGCCCCCCGCCATGGCGCCGGCGACGTACGCCCAGCGGACCCCGTGAGCACCGCGGAAGTCGACGCTGCCGAGGTCCTCTGCGGCCGCTGCAGGAATCGTGGCGAGGAGCCGGACCTGGCCGATCCCGGGACCATGCAGCCCCGCCGTGTACCAGCGCACCGTCCCCGCCACGTCCTCAACCGCCATCAGGTCGACCCCGACGTCGTGCAAGGCCGTCGCGTCGACCTCGGAGGTGGGCTCGGGCCGAAACCACGGACCCGGCGCCGCGGCCTGAGGCGGCGGGATCTGCACGCGCTCGTCGACAACGGCGTCCTCGCCCCATCGCACGCTGAGACGGCCATCGGCGCCGTCGCGCGCGGCAGTGACCTGCAACTCGCCGTCTGCGAGCACGACGCTGGCCACCCGCGGGTCGCGGAGGACCGCCAGGAGCGGGCGCTGGCCGAACCGATCGAAGGCGTCCTGCAGGCCGCCGCCTTCACCGAGCAGGTCTTCCGGGTCGCCCTCTGTAGGCACCACCCGGACGGCGGACGCCCCATAGATCGCCAGGACATCGAAGTGCGTTGCGACAGACACAGGGGCCTCCACGGCCCCCATGGCTAACCCGCGCCGTCGCTGTCCGGCAGAGAGCGAGTATGGACGTCCGGCGCACGGGAGACCTCGTCGACCTCGACCGGAAAAGTCTCCGACAGCACGCCGCGCTCGATCTGCCCGTCCACCTCGACCTGCCGGGCCACGCCGTCGAACCGGTAGGAGGCGTCCCACAGCTGCGTGAACTGCGAGAAGTTGGTCGTCACCCCCGAGGCCCCGTCCGAGGTCTGTTCGAAGCCCCACGACCGCAGGTAGATACCCCGCTCCACCTCGGGATTGAAGCTGAAGTCGATCGCCGCCCAGCCCGAGATCCCCTCGTCCGCCGGCCACGGCAGCGGCGCCGGTGCGACCTCGGCCTGGGGCTCGGGGTTGGCCGCGTCTCCGCTGAACGGGTACACCGCGGCCGCCGTAACGGCGGCATCCGTGACCGCTGCCGTCCCGACGACGACCAGCACATCGACCTTCGCGCGGACCACTGCCCGATCGTGCACCTCGTCGATGCACACCCGATCCGGGTCCTCGCTCGGGCCGGCGACAAACGTGGCCTCCACCGCGACATCCACGCCTTCGGCGACCCGCGTGACGTCGGAGATCGCGACGTGGATCCGGCGGGGGTGCCAGCCGTAGCGCGGCTGATAGCAGGCCGGCGACCCGGCCAGAGGCGCGTCGGTGTCGAACACCAGACCGGAGAGCACGGCCGTCGGACTGCCCTCCGCCGCCGCGTCGATCGGCACGAACACCACCTGCTGAGCGCCATCGCGCCCCACCATCAGCTCGGCCTGGCCGGCACCGAGTCCCAGTGTGCTCGAGGTCACTCGTCCCCACCCGAGCCGCACCTCGGCTTCGTCGATGAACGGAAATTCCCGGCAGCTCTCCGGGTCGCACGCATCAGGCAACGGCTCGATGGTCTCGAGTGTGGTGGAGGTCCCGCCGACCACCGCCACCTCCGCATCCTCGCCGTCGACGCGGGCATGCAGGTACGACATCCGGTGGTTGAACAGGTCCCACCGAAAGTAGAAGCCCTGCAGCCAGACGCCCTGTTGCTCCGGCAAGATCGCACCCTCGCCCCCGCGACATCCCGCGAGCGCCAACACAACGAGAATCATGGCCACTCCTGGGGCGCAACGTACCCGCCGCGCAATGTCACGCCAATGCGCTGACAATCCGCGCAGTGACATCATCCGGAGCACCGACCCCATCGACGCACCGCAGCAGCCCCATGTCGCGGTAGATGGGCGTCACGGGCGCCGTCTCCGCGTGGTATTTGGCGAGTCGGGTGCGGCAGGCGTCCTCAGTGTCGTCCTTGCGGTGCACGAGGCGCGGCGCGATGTCGGGGGGCGCCGGGTCGAACCGAAGGTGGTAAATGCGCTTAGTCTGTGGGTCCTGGCGCCGGCCCGTGATGCGCTCCACGATCAGTTCGTCGGGCACCTCGAGCATCACCACCGCATCCAGGGTGGTGCCGGACTCGTCGAGCGCGGCCTGAAGCGCGGTGGCCTGCGGGACCGTGCGCGGGAAGCCGTCCAGCAGAAAGCCGCTGCGCGCGTCCGGCTGGGCGATACGCTCGGCCACCAGCGCGATCATCGTGTCATCTCCGACCAAGCCGCCCTCAGCCATGATCTGCGAGACCTTCTGGCCGAGCGGCGAGCCAGCCGCCACAGCGGCGCGGAGCATGTCCCCGGTGGAGACGTGCGGAATGCCGAACCTCCCGACGAGCCGTGCTGCCTGCGTGCCCTTGCCCGACCCGGGCGGACCGATGAAGATCATGCGCATCTGCTGGACTCCTTCGCGTCTGCGAGGCTATCTGCGTGCAGGTGCTGGTTCAAGTGAGGAACGGCAGCGTGTTGCAATCCGACCCAACAACCGGAGCGTGCGCAAGCTGTGGGGCGTGCTGCCGAGAGGCCTTCGACAGCGTCCCGGTCGCCCCCGATGATCACGCAATCCGCGCGGCTCACCCCGAGCTGGTGCGGATCCACGACGACGGTTGGGTCGACCTGCACCGCGCACCGAGCTGCCGCGGGGGGACCCGATGCGCTGCCCTGCAAGGCGACGGCAGCCACCGCGCGCCCTACCGCTGCGAGGTGTACCGCCATCGGCCCACCAACTGCCGCGAGCTCGAGGAGGGCTCGGAGAACTGCAGCTTCGCGCGTCGCCGCGTCGGACTGCCCCCGGTAGGGATGGAGCCGTCCTCGCTGCGCGCGGCGGCCCGTGGTCCCACCGAAAGCGCCGCGCTACGTCATCCCATGCAAATGAGCGACCGCACCGACATCGGACTGCGCGCCATGATCCTCATCGGTGCCGCTGCGCCCGAGAGGCTCTCCTCGCATGACATCGCGATCCGGCACCGAGTCTCGTTCACGCACCTACAGAAGGTGATCCGCCGCCTCCAGCATGCCGGCTTTGTACGGACGTTTCGAGGCCGGAGCGGCGGCGTGGAGCTCGCGCGCGACCCCGCAGAAATCCGCGTCGGTGACGTCGTCCGGGCGCTGGAGCCCCACCTGCACATCGTACCCTGCCTGCAGCACGGAAACCTGGAGTGTCGCCTGACCGGAGGCTGCGCCTTGACCCTGGTAGTCGCCAACGCGTGGGACGCGATGCTGCGCGAGCTGGACGCGACGACTCTCGACGCTCTGATCACCGGGAGCCCCGCGATCGCCACCCTGATCACGGCCCCGGTCGACGGCTCGACTTGACGTCATTTTAAATGTGGATATTTCGCCTCCACATTAAGCGGAGGTGACGATGTCAATGCCTAGGTTCCTTCTCTGGGCGCCGTTGTGCGCTCTGCTCGCCTGCGACGAGGCGCCCACACAAGCGACGTCGGGTTCCGACCATCGAGAGCCCATCGTGAACACCGCGCTCCCCACGGGCGCCGCGGTCAACGCAACCCTCACCCACGCGCCCGCGGTTCCGCCGGCCGTCGGCAGCCGACCCGCGCAGAAGGTGGTGGTCGAGCTCGAAGTGGTGGAGAAGGTGATGCCCATCGCAGATGGCACCGACTACATGTTCTGGACGTTCGGCGGCGAGGTGCCGGGCAAGATGATTCGGATCCGAGAGGGAGACTCCGTCGAGTTCCACCTCCAGAACCACCCCGACAACAAGATGCCGCACAACATCGACCTGCACGCGGTGACCGGCCCGGGCGGCGGCGCGGCGAGCACGGCGACGGCACCGGGCCACGAGTCCGTGTTCACGTTCCGCGCGCTGATCCCCGGGGTCTTTGTTTATCACTGCGCGACCGCGCCGGTCGGGATGCACATCGCCAACGGGATGTACGGGTTGATCGTGGTGGAGCCCGCCGGGGGACTGCCGCCGGTCGACCGCGAGTACTACGTGATGCAGGGGGACTTCTACACCGAGGGCGACTACGGAGCCGAGGGCCTGCAGACCTTCAGCATGCAGAAGGCCATCGACGAGGACGCCACCTACGTGTTGTTCAACGGCGGTGTGGGGTCGCTCGTGGGCGACGGGGCCCTGAAGGCCGAGGTCGGGGAGACCGTGCGTCTGTACGTCGGAAACGGTGGACCCAACCTCGTCTCCAGCTTCCACGTGATCGGGGAGATGTTCGACCTCGTGTTCACCGAGGGCGGCTCGGTCCCTCAGTCCAACGTGCAGACCACGCTCATCCCCGCGGGCGGAGCCACCATGGTCGAGTTCGCGGTGGAGGCTCCCGGCACCATGATCCTGGTCGATCACTCCATCTTCCGCACGTTCCACAAGGGCTCGCTCGGTATGCTGGTGGTGAACGGAGAGGAGAACGAAGCCGTGTTCACCGCCAAGCAGGCAGACAACCTGTACAAAGGCGGCCCCAAGGTGGGCGGCGCCTCCGACGGTCGCGCGATGTCCAAGCAAGAGCGCATGGCAGCGGGCGCAGAGGTCTACAACGCGATCTGCATCGCCTGCCACCAGTCGAACGGGATGGGTGTCGATGGCGCGTTCCCGCCGCTCGCGGGCTCGGACTACCTGATGTCGGACCCCACCCGGGCGATCGGCACCATCATCAACGGCCTGCAGGGGCCCGTGACGGTCAACGGTGTCGAGTTCAACGGCGTGATGCCGCCGCAGCCCTCGTTGAGCGACGACGATATCGCCAACGTGCTCACGTATGCCCTCAACAGCTGGGGAAACGCCTCCAAGGCAGTGGAGCCCGCTGAGGTCGCCGCGGTTCGGGGGCGCTGAGTGCGGTCCGCGGTGACCCTGTCGGTCCTGGTCTTCGGCACACCGAGCCTCGCAGCCGGCGGCGACATGCGGAGTATTCCCGCAGGATCGTACGTGCCGTTGTACTCTGACCGCGGGTCGCCGCCTGTGCAGGTGGCGGCGTTCCGGCTCGACCGGGTCCCCGTGACCAACGCGGACTTCCAGTCCTTCCTGGGGATGCACCCCCAATGGCGTCGCGACCGGATCAAGCGACTGTTCGCGGACGAGGGGTACCTGGCGGCGTGGACCGATGCGCTCACACCCCACGGAGACCCGGCGCAGCCCGTGGTCTCGGTGAGCTGGTTCGCCGCCCGCGCCTACTGTGAAGCCCAGGGGAAGCGGCTTCCGCTCGAGGACGAGTGGGAGCTCGCGGCGAGCGCTTCCCACGACCGACCGTACGCCCGAGACCGCGCCGCGTGGTCGGCCACGATCCTCACCTGGTACAGCCAGCGGACGACCACGCCCGCTGCGGTCGGCCAGAGTCCGCCCAACTACTACGGCGTACACGACCTCCACGGCCTGGTGTGGGAGTGGGTGGAAGACTTCAACGCCACCCTGTACGGCGCGGACAACCGCCAAGGGGGCGATGGCAACCTGCTGCGATTCTGCGGTGCTGGCGCGCTCAACGCCGCCGACGCGCTAGATTACGCCAACTTCATGCGCTCGGCCTTCCGGACATCGCTACAGGGGTCATACACCACAAAACAGCTCGGTTTTCGGTGCGCATCCGACGAGAGTGACCCATGATAGTGATGGTAATTTCCTCGATTTTGGCGGGATGCGGTGCGCCCGCCCCCGTGGAGGTGGTCGACCGCGGTCCCCTGCCGGCCGACTCAGTCTATGCGCTCGACGTCGCGCTGGAGGACGACAGCGGAGAGACGGTCGCGCTGGGTCAGCACCGCGGGCACCCCACGTTGATCAGCATGTTCTACGCGAACTGCCCCATGGCATGCCCGACCCTGATCGGCGACGTGCGCGCGCTCGAGGACTCGCTTCCAGAGGCGGTCCGAGAGGATCTCCGTGTGTTGTTGGTGAGCCTCGATCCAGAGCGCGACACGCCTGCCCTGATGCGCGGCGTGATCTCGGACCACGACATCGACGCGGACCGGTGGTCGCTCACCCGGCCGCCACCCGAGCGTCTCCGAGAGATCGCAGCGGTGCTCGGGGTCCGATACCGCCCGCTGTCCGACGGTGAGATGAGCCACAGCTCGATCGTGACACTGCTCGATCGCGACGGCCGCAAGCTCCAGACGATCGAGGGCCTGAACCAGGACGCCTCCCTCATCGTGAACCAGGTGTTGGCGCTATGAGCGCCCTGTTGGGTGCGCTGCCTTGGCTAAGCGGCGTGGCGTTCGCGGCGCCCACCGTCGAACCACTGGCGCAGGTGCGGCCGCGGATCGAGGTCCGGACGAACAGCGGCGTTCCGACCGTGAGCCAGCGCACACGGCTCGGGGCGGTCTTGAGCGCGGAGTCCGTCGCAGCGACCGTGGTCATCCAGGATGTCCGAACCTGGGGCGAGGAGACGAACACGCTGCTCGACTTCACCGCCGACCAGATCGACCTGCGCATCGGCTTCTTGGCTTGGAACCCATATGAATGGCTCACGCTCACCGCAGGGCGCCAGGAGCTGTCGCTGCACGAGCAGCGACTGATCGGAGCGGTCGGGTGGGCCCAGCCGGGCCGCGCGTTCGATGGAGTGCTGGCGTCGGCGGACGGCGACTGGTCCGCGGACGTGGGCGCCGTGGTGTTGGCCAGCAGCAACGCCGCGACGAGCGACACCGACGGATTCCTCGGCATACTCCGACTCGGTCACACCTTCGATGCCGGCCAGTTCGACCTCTTGTATCTGCCACTCGCAGACGAGGCGCGGTCCCGTCTCAGCCACACCGCTGGGGTCTATGCGAAGGGCAAGGCGGGCACGCTGCACGGGCGCGCCGAGGCCTACGTGCAGGTTGGGCAGCGTGACGATGCGCCCGAGCGCGCGTTCCTCGTGGGTCTCTCGGGCGCATGGGAGCCGGAGGCGGACGGATCTCCCCGCGTCGGGCTCTGGTACGACTACCTCTCCGGCGACGGCGACGACAACGATGGAATCTCGACGGCGTTCGACACGCTGTTTGCGACAAACCATAAGTTCTACGGCCTGATCGACGTGATGACCTTCTCCGAAGGGGGTCTGGCGGACGACCAGGGGCTGCAGGACGGTGCGGTCAAGCTCGCCATCTCTCCTGTCGCGGGCACCCGCTTGCACCTGGACGGCCACCTGTTCTTCGCGTCTACCGCCGGGTCCGCGGTGCTCGGACAGGAGGTCGACCTCACGGTCCGGTCCCGCCTGAACGACAGCTTGGTGCTGACCGCCGGCGCCGCCGTGCTGGCCCGTCCATCGATGGCCGCCGCTGGCTGGAGCTTCCTGCAGCTCGACGCGCGATTGTGATCGGGCGCCTTGCCCCATGCACTTTGCGCTGGGTCGGCCGCCAACGGCTACACCTGCGCCCCCACCTCCAAGACCTCGCTGTTGCGCGGGGACGGCGTCGTGGCCAGCTTCGACGAGCCCTCGTCGGACGGGATGATCTACGACAGCGTGGAGGAGACCGGCGCTGAGTGGGCCGCCGCCCAGGGCTGCGCGGCGCTGCCGGAGGTGCGGTCCACCGACTTCGACGGCGCCAAAGGATGGGGCTGCGAGGCCTACCCCGACTGCGCCACGGGGGCCGAGGTGATCTCGTGCACGTGGGACGGCGGCCACGTGTGGCCACGCCAGGAGCTGGGCGACAACCCGCCTTGGGGCTTGGTGCGCGCGCTGGTGGACCCCATCCTCTGATCTTCCATGACGGACCGCTGCGGGGTGATAGCATGCACCGTCCCGCCCTCCGCGCCTCCACCCCGCGGAGACCGCCCCCGTCCAGAAGTCC
>Ga0316189_10006609_pt1 | contig 11047 bp, 25 predicted proteins | sample LowCovwburrow_MG_FD_204930 | JGI IMG/M metagenome (GOLD analysis project Ga0316189, IMG submission 204930) | Coastal sediment microbial communities from Maine, United States - Lowes Cove worm burrow | ecosystem: Environmental > Aquatic > Marine > Coastal > Sediment | place: USA: Maine... | reverse complement strand
AAGTCTACCCCCATTGCGACCAAAAGTCAACACTTTAAAAAAGTCTAGACTGCCTCTTTCATCAATACCCTAGACCAATGGTCACCATAGCCTACTTCAAGCACGTTCAGGGCAATGGTATTCGGAATCGTATTAAACGATTTCGCATCAGCATTGTAACCTGAAGCGGTGACCCATCCATGGTACTCTACTATGATAGATCTAAATTCAGCCGTTAATTCCCAATAAAAACCTACGTCTGACGAAAGATTGTGCAAAATAGTCATTTTTGCCGTGTTTTTCTGAAAGTATTTTTGTCTCTCATTGGTACGATATTCGATCATAGGGCGATAATTTTCGACGTCTTTGAAGACGTCGTGGCCTTCGCCAAGACCGTATTGTTCGATGGGAAACCTATAGGTCGATGCGGATCCGGGATGCCACAATCAATTGCTGACGACCCCTAGTTGGAATCGGCCCCGCCAGGGTGATCGCGGTTCAATTGGTTTCCTGAAGTACTAAGGGGGCCGATTATCAGGGCAAGGCCGCTTGGGTTGGTTATCATGAGCATGCGGGTGGCACCGATTGTAAATAAATAAAAAAAGATTTCCAGATGTTACGATTGTAGTGAATAGCCGATGGTAACGATTGTGGTTTGCGGTTTAATGCAAAACGATTGTAGGGGATAGTGCGATTGGGCGAATGGTGATGGGGGAAGGGGTTTTAACGGTCGCCCGGTTATGCGGATTGTAGCGGTTCTACGTTACCCCGTGAACCTTTTGATTTGCCAAAAAAATATAGCCGTAACGCAACACAATGGCCCACCTTTTGCGACACAATCGGGGCATGAACGCGAAAACCCCGAAACCCCCGGCCGCCGATCTTGTTTGGTTGAAAGAATTCACCGGGGCGTCGAATTCCGAAATCGCTGAAGCCTTCGGCGTCAACGGCACGACGATCGGCCGATGGTTGAACCCTGAACTTGCCCGCGAAAAGAACACCCGACGCGTCGCCGATTGGCGGCGAAGGAACCCCGAAAAGCATCTTGCCCGCATTCACCGCGATCAGGCCGCCGCGAACGCCCGGCAACTTCAGGCCGAAATCGACGCCGGGCTTCACGATTGACCGAACGCCCCGAATGCCCCGCGAAGCACCCAAAAGTAAGGATCCGCACGACTTTAACGCGAACCCCCGACCAAACCTTCCCTTTTTTTCGATTCGGGCTTTGACCCGGCCCCGGCCGCGACGTAAACTTGGGTACGGGGAGATATGCCCCTACTTTTTGGGGGCTTTTGGCATCACACAACCGGCCGCCGTGGGCGAAAAACTACACCATTTCTTCCACAATCGCCCGTCACCCTGACGATCCACGAGCCATACTTCAACATATGAAGACGGGCCGTTCAGCCGCGATACGCGGACGGAACAAGGCCAAAGCGAACGGGGAAGGCTACTAAACCGGCCCCGTTTCCCGAAGGGTGGTTCGAAACACCCCGAAAAGTCGGCGGGCTTGATCATCCGCCGTGGGAATTCACCGGTTCGAATCCGGTTCGCGGCTGAACGGCCCGTCAAGTCACCCTGAAACCTGAACCCCAAACTGAAAGAAAACCTATGAACGCATGCAAACGGGCCATGATCGGCAACCACGGCGAACCCTTGATAAACATTCGCCCGGCCGACCACGAAGAGTATGCCCTTTTCGAAAACTGGGAAGATCACGAATTCGAACTTTCGCTTGTGATCGACTTCGACGGTTGGAAGCGTGAACTCGTGCCGATGGAAATCAAGAAGGTCGAACTTGATCGCCATCGGATCGCCAACGGTTGGCGAATCGCCCGTCGGAACGTCGAACGCGGGAAATTTGCCATTCACGACCCCGACGCGATCTTCGACGACGGCGGTCTTCCCGACCACCCAATTCGCGAAGGCATCATCAAAGCTTCTTGGCGTGCTGATCGGTATTGTCGGGCCGTCGGCGTTCACCTTCGAATTCATTCGGAAGATCACGGCCTTTTCTATTGTCAAACCACGTACAGCCCCAGCCGCGACGCTGAAGGCAACCTTGTCGACGCCCCGAACCTTCACCCTGCCGACCCCGACAACGGCCGCGACAAGCCCGACATCTTGACGACGAACTATTCGCTTCATTCGCATTCGTCAGCGGACGAAATCGGGAACGTAGCAACGTATCGTCCAAGCAGTGACTTTCTTCACGGCTTCGGGGCCGAACTTTTCTTCTAATTCTTTTCGGAATTGATTTGCCCCGCGTCAGAACCGGGGCTATCTTTTAAGTGTTCCCGCAACGCCAACAACGAAAGCCGAAACAATGAAGATCGCCCTGACGCTTACGAAGACCTACAACAACGGGGCAACATACAAGACGATCGAAAGCTTCGGCAACGAAGCCGCCGTCATCGCCGCGAAAGACGCCGAAGACGCAAAGTATATCCCTGAACTTGGCGGAACTTGGGAAACCGAAGTCCGTCCCGACTACTTTACCAAGAAAGCGTAAACCAATGTTGACCATATCACAAAACAAAATCCTTGAAGCCTTCGACGACCTTGATCTTGAGTCGGCCGAATCTTTCCTTCGGCGTGCGGGGGCGAAGGTCTACCAACGACGAATCGAAGAATTCCCCCGCGTGAGGGTCGAAATCATGGCCGATTCGGTGAAAACCGCCCAAACCATCGCGAACCGAATACTTGAAGTTGAAGCGAACTTTCAGGTCAGTTCGGTTTCACTTTACCGACAAACCAACCGGAACACTTGGGAATCGGTCGAAGTCGAAGTCGACCCCGACGTCGAAGTCGACCCCGACATCGAAGTCAACCCCAAGATCAAACCTTCCTACCTATAACCTGAACAAAAGGTCAATCAGATGATCGCCGACAAGAAACCATTGCCGAAGGGGTTCATTTGCCCGAAGTGTGACCAGTTCAACCCCTTTGCGACTTACGTTTACGCGCATTGGTCGATTGACATCGTCTTCACTTGTGAATGTGGGCAAAAGTTCCTAATTTTCGAAGGGGTCGCTGAATTCTATGATCACTAAACAACAAGCCGAAGACGCGATCAAGGCCGCGAAAGTCGCCCAATACTTCGAAGGGCCGACGTCAGCGAACGGCGTCACGAAGATCGCGAAGGATGCCCTGACGATCGCGGGCGTTCCGTGGCAAGAAATAGAAGTCGTCAGCCGCAACGCGTCGCCCGACATGCAATACGACGGCCGGGGCAATTCGCGGGTCTATCCGGGGCCGCGATACCATACTTTGGTGATACGATGGGAAGAACACCGATGACGCACAACCGCGACCACTACGGGGCCGACCTTGCCGCTTTCCAAACCCGAATCAGGGTCTTAGAACTTATGGGGCGAACCGACAAACGCCCTGACGCCGATCAGCAACGAATCAAGGCTTTGATCGCGATTCGTGACCAAGCCGAAAAACTTTTGAAGAAATGGGGCGATAGAACTTGACCTGACCCCGTTTCGGGCCTATTCTTTTAATGTTCCCGCAACGCCAACAACGAAAGCCGAAACCATGTCAACCGCAATCGCATCCTTCGACGCAAACCAAGCCCTTGACCAACTGACGCAAAGCAACAACGGAGTCGGCCGCCTTCACGTCATGGTCGGGGCAAGCCGGTTCGTCAAGTCGGATGAAGATAACTACATTCAATTCAGCTTCAAAAGTTGCCGCAAGGCGAACAAGTGCCGAATCACGCTGAACGCCGACAACACCTACAACTTGACCTTCTTCAAGTTCAATCGCAAGACTTACGATTGCCCACAAGTTCACGAAGTCGAAGGGACCTACTACGGCATGCTGAAGGATTGCTTCGAAAGCTTCACGGGCCTTTACCTTTCACTATGACCTGAATCGGGGCGAAGGATGCCGCGACGGTTGCGGGGGCGGAGTTGCCCCCAAAACCCCACTAACAACGAAAGCCGAAACCATGCAAAGCGAAATCGACCAAATCGTCGCCGCCTACTTGAAGGCATGCGAACGCGTATTCACCGGGGGCGTCACCGATGCGAACGTCGCCCGCGTTGAAGCAATCGAAGCCGCGAACCCTTGGGTCGTCGACGAAGTGTATCGTCGGGGCCGTGGAAAGAAACCCTCCGTCACAATCCCCGCATAGGAAGCTGAACCCATGAAAACGAAAACGATCTTGATCAACGAAGCGAACAAGACCTTCGCGACCTATTCCCCTTCACTTGCCCGCGAAGAAGTCATTTCGATCACCCAACTTGCGTCATATATTCGACGCTTCATCGCGGTCGGGTATGTCGTGAAGGTCGCCAAGCGGCCGAACCTTGACGGCCTTGTCAGCTTCGATGAACAAACCCAAACCTTCAACGGCCTACCGATCCCCGACCCCGAACGAAAGGCTTCCTAATGGACCCACAAGCTACCCTTGAACGCTTCCTTGAAGCTTGCGACGACTTCAACGGCGGGCGATCCGAAGTCGACTTGATCGCCGCGAAGGCTGATGCCCTTGACGCCCTTGCCGACCTTCGAAATTGGATCGCCCGCGACGGGTTCTTGCCCGACCGAAGAAAAATCAAAACACCCTTGAACCCCTTTTGAAAGCTGAACCTATGCCATGTTACGACCCCCGCGACGCCCCCGGATACGAAAGCCGACAACGGGGGGCCGCCGATGAACGGGAACGACTTCAACCCCGTATCGATCGCCTGACGGCCCTTCTTTGTGGTACTTGCAAGGCTTTGCTGAAGATGAACTTAACGCTTGGCCCCGAACTTGACTTTTGGTATGCCGAACACAAACGGGCCGACCAACACCGTCAGGCAAAGGAACGCCGCGAAGACATCGAACGGGCGAAGATGCAAGCAACCCGCGACGCAACCGTCAGGCAAGAAGAACTGAACGCGTCGATCCGAAACCGGGTCGCGTCACAAATGACCCCCGAAGAACGGGCCGCCTTCGGCATTGAAGAAGAAAGTTGAAAACTTTTCGGGAATTATCCGACCCGGCCCCGGAAACGGGGCTATTCTTTTAATGTTCCCGCAACGCTTGCCACGAAAGGGCAAAACAATGCCAAACACATGTCAACCACGAACTTCGACCGTCGAAACTAAAATTGTCTACGGTCGCGAAGTTCGACCCGAAGTCGGAAGCCTGATCGAACTTGACGCCCGCGACCATATCGGCGAACTTCTTCGCGAAGGTGACGATTTCACTTGCCCCGGCTATGCCGGTTGTGACTTTCGCTTTCCGATCAACTTCGGCCCGATCAAAGACGTCGCCGTCAACGTGAAGGTGACCGGCCGAACGCTGAAGCTTCGGGCCGGTTCACACTGGGTTCGCGTTCAAGTCGAATTCGTCGGCGACTGCGAACCTTCGACCTTCGCGGGCGGTTGGATGAAAGTATGATCGACCGGGTCGGGGGCTTCCCCGGCCCCTTTTCTTTTCTTTTCTCTCGAAACAAGGTGACCCATGAACAACTTCGAACCGGGCGACCGGATCGGCGACAAGGCCGGAAACACGTACTTGATTCTTGATCGGCGAACCATGGCGGGCGGCCGGGCGAAGCCTGAACTTCAGCTTCGACGCGAACGCGACAACGCCGAAAGATGGATCGACGAAGAAATCGTGAATTCTTTCTCATTTATGGTTTGACGGGCCCCCGTTTCGGGGCTATCTTTTAAGTGTTCCCGCAACGCCAACAACGAAAGCCGAAACAATGAAGAACTTCACCGAATTCGGACCCGCAAAGAACCGCGAAGAAGCAAAGCAACTTGTCAAGAACGCTATCGAACTTGATGCAACCGCAACCGGGCCCGCAACTATCCTTTTCCGCGACGCGGACGGCAAGAACGTCGGCGAAGTTGCGGGTGAAGTTTACGCAATCCTTGTTTTCACCGCATAGAAAGGCTGAAACCATGTTGAAATCCAAACGAACCAACCAAGTAGGTGCTGACCAACCCCGCGACCTTCAAGACCCCGTCAAGCTTCGGGAACTTGAAGGCGACGTGATCACCCTTCGGATCGGAACTGACCGCGACGCCGCCAATTCATTTTGGGGCGACATATCCGGCCGCGTGAAGGTCGTCAGGGCGATAAACGACACGATATGGGTCGGAACCTTCGCGATCGATTACGACGCGACTGTCGAACCCACAACCGAAGACGAAAACGCTTGGGTCTTGACTTGCCGGATCGGCGCGAGCACCCCACCGCGCCAACGCTGACGGCCTTCACGGCCGTCGGCCTTGTGACTTGTCACCAACCGGCCCCGACGCGTTAGCGGGGCCGTCAGGGCTTCAGAATTATTTCTGAATTCTTTTGGGTTTTCGGTGGACGGGCCCCCGTTTCGGGCCTATCTTTTAAGTGTTCCCGCAACGCCAACAACGAAAGCCGAAACAATGTCGAACTTGAAAGCAATCAACGAAGTCAAGAACATGATCGTCAAAGCCGCAACCGAAAATGGCATCGACCTTGCCGATCAATTCGAAACCCCTGAAGCCTTCAAGCGTTTCGTTCTTGCCTTCATCTTCAAGAACCTTCGTGACTTGGGCGTTCCGACGAACGAAGCCTTCGACCTTACCTTCGGTGAAGGTCAATACGAAGAATTGGTTCATAACGTTTGGACGGCCGCACAAACCAGCTAGTAAAGAAAACGGCCCTTTCCTTTAATACCGACCCGCGAAAGTAAAATCATGACCACGACCAAGATCAAGCCGACCGCCCTGAAATCAGTCGTCACGAAAAGATGGACGGCAACCGCCGTCGAAGTATGGCCGAACGGCCTAGGGATGAACTTTCGGGCGTTTGGTTCACGGTTCGAAATCCTTCACGACCAAGACCTTCGTCGACTCGAAATCGTTCGCCGAAGCCCTGACGACCGCCCGACCCATATCTACGCGTTGAACGACTATTCGTCGGCCCCGACGACCGTCGAAGGAATGCTTGAACTTGCTTGTTTGTTGTGGTTGGATCTTCGGAAGGAATTTCGGAAACTTTGAAAGAATTCAGTCGACAAGGCCCCGAAAGGGGCCTATCTTTTAAGTGTTCCCGCAACACGAAAGGCAAGACGATGAAGAAGACAACGAACATCACCCGAAACCGCGTCGCGACCATTGTTACTTATGGCGGAAGTAAGCCCGCCGAAATCAGCCCCGCACGATGGGCCGCTTGCGTCAAGCAAGTCAACAACTTCGAAACCAAAAGCTAGGGGGCCACGACATGAAAAGATATCTTGCCTTCAACGATCACGAATTCTTGCTTGTCGACGACGTCGTTCGTCACGCCAAATCTCGGGGTTGCTTCTTCCGGTACTTCGACACCGTCGATAAGCGGTTCGTCAAACCGGGGAAGCGGAAAGCGTGCAAGGTCACCGGGCACCAAGAGCCGATTTGCAACGTCATCGCTGACCTTCGCTCACGCGGTGGCGGGCTCACTGCCTCTGAATACGAAGCGTCGTTCGAGGAATCAGACGACACGATGACGGATTGGGATCGATCGAACCACGCCCAAGCCCGACGGGCTTATCTGGTTTTGCAAGGATGCGGTTGTATTGATTAAACTTTTGAAAATCTTTTCGGAATTCGTTGGACGGGCCCCGCTTTGGGGCCTATTCTTTTAATGTTCCCGCAACGCCAACAACGAAAGCCGAAACAATGACACGATTGACGACCCAACAAAAAAGCAACTTCGCCGCCGCCCAATACGAATTGACCCGCCTTCTTGACGAACATGACCCCGACGCGACCTTCGAACGACACCTTCATTTGAACCGCCGCAAGCGGGGCCGGGGCCTTTGCCGATACCCCCACGCGAAGAACAACTTCAAGGGCCGAATCGAAATCAGCCGTTACCTACTCGAAAACGATCTTGACGACATCTTGAACACGGTTCGACACGAAGTCGCCCACGTCATCGCGGGCAACGGGGCCGGGCATGGTTCGGCGTGGAAGGCCGCCGCCCGTCGCGTAGGTGCCCGCCCTGAACGTTGTGGTCGGGCCATGGTATCGGCCGAAGTCGTCGCCCCGTATGAAGTCGTTTGTGCCGACTGCGGCGTCATTGGGACGCGTCACAAGCTGACGGCCGCCCTGAAGCGAAAGATTCGCCGTTGCCGTTGCGGTCAATGCGGAAGCCCCTTGTTGACGGTCAACCGAACTTCGACCGGCGAACGGGTCGCGTGAAACTATTATCATGAACACCTACGATCTTGACGAAATCGAAACGATCTTCGGCCCGCCTGAACTTCCGGCCGACAATCACCAACAACGCGAAGAAATGCTGAAGGAATACAAAGAAGAAGAAGGGTTGACGCTGGAAGAACTTGCGGCCGAATACGGCGTCGCGAAGCAAACGATTCAAAATTGGATATCGTCGAAGCGACGCGAAGCTTGCAACGCCAACTCTGTACGATACCAAAAGGCGAACCCGGAAAAGTACCGGGCCTACCTTGCCCAATACTACCGGGACAATCCACAAAAATGGTCCTATGAATGCAATCGGGAAGCGATTCGACGGTCACAAGCCCGCCCGGTCGCCCGTGCAAGAAAGGCAATCAGGCAAGCCGCCTTTCGGCTTGTCAAGTTCGGCCTGAACCGCCCTGATTCACATACGATCGCCGCTTGTCAGCTTGTGGGGTGTTCGCCTGACGAACTTGTCGCCCACATTGAAGGGCAATTCAAGCCCGGCATGACTTGGGACAACCACAACCGGCACGGGTGGCATATCGACCATATCATCCCGCTTGCCGCCGTCGACGTCAGCGACCCGGAACAAGTCGCCCTTGTCGCACACTTCACGAACTTGCAACCCCTTTGGGCAAAAGAAAATCTTTCGAAAGGTTCGAAGTTTTAATTTGACCCGGCCCCGTTTCGGGCCTATCCTTTCAATAGTTAAGGAAAACAAGCGACGCCCAAAAGGGTGAACTTGACGGCCGCGTCAAGACGTAAGTCGGCCGGGTTCGAAATCGCTTGTTTTCCTTCTTTTCCTTCCTTTTCGAAAGCCGACACCATGTTGAACCAAGATCACGTCACGCAAGAAAACGCCCGCGAAACTGCCCTGAAGTTGACGGCCCGAATTCACGACCTTTCCGGCAAGTTCCGCGAAGCGGCCGGAACCCCTGACGCTGATCGGGTCGGCCGCGACCTTGAAGCGAATCGCCTTCGCCGCCGCGAAGTTTATGCTTTGTATGAATATCACTTCGGCCTTGACCTCGTCGACGAACTTCTTGAAGAATGCGACGAATACTTCAACACCTTGACCGGAATTGCACGATGACCCATTACAAATTGACCGCCGAACGGGTCGCGTGAAACTATTTTGCGAAAATTGGAAAAAGAAGTTTGCCCCGGCCCCGTTTCGGGGCTATTCTTTTAATGTTCCCGCAACGCCAACAAAGAAAGTCGAAATCATGTCACTTGGATCGAAGCAATACCGACAAGCAATTCTTGACCGCGACACCATGGATCCCGCCGATTGGGATCTTTTGGGTGAATATTACGTCGGGGAAAGCGAAGAAATCGCCGACGCGTACGGCGAAACCCCTTCGGAACTGATCGAAAACGAGTGCGAACTTGGCAAGTGCGAACATTGTTCAACGTGGCACAACCACGGGGCCGGGTTCAAGAATCGCCTGACGGGTCAAGTCTTGGCCGTCGGTCGAAATTGTGCTGAAGAATTCTTCAACTTCAAGTCGACGTCGGCCCGTAAGGTCGCCCAAGCCGCGAAGGCGAAGGAACGCAAAGCACAACGCGAAGAAGCCGCTGAAGCCCGTCAGGCCGCCCTTGACGCAAACCCCGGCCTTGCGACTGCCCTTGAATGCGACCACTACATCGTGAACGACATCGCCGCCCGCTTCGCCAAGTGGGGCAATATCAGCGAAAAGCAAGTCAAGCTTGTCTTCAAGATCGCCGCCGACGTCGCCGCCCGCGCCGCTGAAAAGGCGAACGAACCCGAACCCGTCGCGATCCCCGCCGAATGCCTTGAAGGCCGTCAGCGGTTCACGGGGGTCGTTCTCGGCACCAAATGGGTCGAAAGCGATTGGGGCGGGTCGGTCAAGTTGCTGATCGCTGAAGACCGGGGCTTCAAGTTGTGGGGGTCGGCACCCGATTCGGCCGACCAGTTCAAAGGGGCGACGATCGCCTTCGACGCCCGCGTGAAGGCTTCAGACAAAGACGCTTGCTTCGGCTTCTATTCGCGGCCGACGAAATGGTCGATCGAACTTGTCGAAGAAGCCGCCGACTAGTTCGCCCGCGCCAACGCTGACGGCCTTCGCGGCCGTCGGCCTTGTGACTTGTCACCAACCGGCCCCGACGCGTTAGCGGGGCTGTCAGGGCTTCAGAATTATTTCTGAATTCTTTTGGGTTTTCGGTGGACGCGACCCTGTTTCGGGGCTATCCTTTTAATAGTTAAGGGGTTGGGCGACACCAACGGCAAAGACACTTTCGAAGGCCCTAGGGCAGTTGAGAAAGTCCACTGGCCAAGTCGCCCCGCCCCTTTAACTAGTTGAAGACCCAACCCAACCGGCCACAAGGAATCGAAACCATGTCACGCCCATCGACCCCCATGCTTTTCAAAGTCGAATGTCAAATCGTCACCGCCATCACGGGGCACGGTTGCGGGTACGCGACCCGAACCGTCAAGGCACTGTCAGCCGACGCCGCCGTCGCGATGGTTCAGGGGTCGACCCACGGCAAACAACCCGCCATCGGTGCCGGGTTCAAACTCTACGCGTACGGGGCGAACAAGGTCGCCCGGTAGGGTGTTGCGTTCCATTCCGATTGTCCTAAAAGCCCGCATTTCGCGGGCTTTTTTGCGTCGTCGACCCCGTTGCGATTCTGCCACGGCCCTTCAGGGGGTCGCGTTTCACTTCCGCGACGTGATTCATTTTGGAATCATTCGACGTTCAGAATAATATCATGCCAAAACTTTTCGGCATCATCGTTCACTTTTCGCGTCAAGAAAAAAATGAGAAAATATTCCGAAAAGATTTCCGAAAGTTCCGGTTGTGCGGCCATACCTAGCCCGACCAAGCCCCCCGATCGTACCTTTGGCACACTACGACCCGCACGACCCGCACGAT
>Ga0316189_10006608_pt1 | contig 11048 bp, 14 predicted proteins | sample LowCovwburrow_MG_FD_204930 | JGI IMG/M metagenome (GOLD analysis project Ga0316189, IMG submission 204930) | Coastal sediment microbial communities from Maine, United States - Lowes Cove worm burrow | ecosystem: Environmental > Aquatic > Marine > Coastal > Sediment | place: USA: Maine... | reverse complement strand
GGCTGCCTTTGAGCTTTTTAACATTGATGTCGGTTCATCTATCTAGGCCGAGTAAGAAGTGTCATATTCGCGAGGGTATTTCATGAGAAAACTCTTTATCACATTCCTTCTCTTGCTCGCGTCATGCGCAGTTGCAAACAAGAGAATTCACGACATGACTCCAGCCGATATCTTGAGCTATAACCGCACGGTGAATTATTTGGATCGAGTGCATTGCATAGAAGAAGTCAGGGTAGGCAGTCATATTCGTCGCCGAGAATGCATCAGCTATCGAGACTTAGCTGAAGGACGTGTCCGGTCTCTGAACACGCCAAGTTCGAGCACTTTGGTAGCGCCTCCACTCTAGGGGTGGCAACACTAGAACAATTTTACCAGGAGCTGAAGAATGACAATGAAACCGCTATTGGGAGTTGTGGCTGGCTTTATTAGCTGGTGGCTAGTTTTTTTTGCTACCACGACCCTATTCGCCGCAATATGGCCCGCCCTTACCGAAGCCGGAAGATTCGCCGTTGAGGAGGATGATTGGAGCCATATAAGCACCCCGATGCTGCTGTTACTTCTGAGCATGTACCTCTGGGTAAACCCGATCGCCGGCTGGATGACTGTACGCATCAGCGAGAACAGAAAGCTCGTCTGGGTTACGATCCTCCCTCTGTTTGCTTATGCCGCCTGGATGCATTTCTATACTCTCTGGGGGCAACTACCAGACTGGTACAACCTAATCGTACCGGTGATTATTCCACCCTTGGTTTATGCCGGCGGATTACTCGCAAAGCCCAGAATACAACTCGGTTAATTCAGCGCCACTGGTTCTGGTGAGTTGGCTAATGTTACATAGATAGCAATCACCCCGGCCTTAGATTCTATCCATTTCTTTAGTAGAAAGTGGCAGAGCTGAAGCCATCAATCAACGTTCTCGAAGCCATAGCTCCGCAAGGAGAATATTCAAGGAAACAGCAAACAACAGACCCATAGGCCAGGCAATCTCATCTGCCGTTAAAGCCTGCATCAAGGGCACCCAAATAGGAAATGTAATAAAGAAGAGTGATATCGCATAACTTCTAATCATCCAATGCCTATGTAAATTCACCCGGCGTTTCCTGACATGCCAATAGGCCCACGAAGTACTGAAGAACCACCAGCAAGCAACCGCAACAAAGATTGCCTTCGCTGTGCTTGGAACATCGAAGTAGAACGCACTTAACATCCCCGAAGTGCTCGCCCCCCAGATCGAAACTAGGTAGACCCAACCGGTTGTACGGTGAGTCCGGATACTTGCAAGGCGAATTCGACTATTGAATTGCAAAACCCCCGCTACCAGTCCTACGCCACCCAGCAGCGCATGTAACATGAAGGCAATAGGCGACTGCCGCGTCTTTGCTTCAGCATCTATCTCTAGGCCCAAGAACACACTCAGCTCTATACGGAACATCTCTAAGGCGAAGCCAGCATAGGCGAGACAAATGAACAGAAGAGCCCACCAAAAGAATGCAATAGCTCTCGTGTTGCTTAGCAGTAATGCAGAGTTAATCATAATCGGTTTTGCAGGCCGCTGAGCAGACTCCTCTTGAAGCGGGAATCTACGTCAGAGCAATAGCTCACCTGCGCTTCCTCAGGAAAATCCCCTGAGACTAGCAATCTATCGCGAGACCTTAGAAACAAAGAAGACTTATATTCGATACGTGCAGGTAGGCGCTCGCAAGTGAAACCTGTAGCGTCAATTACATATCCCACGGCGAGACTATCGAACGGGTAGAAGCTGTCATTGCCAAATGTAGCTTGCCAGTATTTCAACCAAGGCTCTGCAAGCCCAGCTAACAAGGAACTCTGGCCGCCTTTCGATCTCATCGCAAGCAAGTCCTGCTCGCTTATCTGCACCTTGCTCGCTACCTCATACGGCAGCAAAGTAATTGGCAGTGCCGCGTCCAGCACTATCTGAAACGCGGCGACGTCTTTGCGAAAATTGAAATCATGAACATGAAATAACTGCGAGGGCCCCGGATGAAAACGCGCACCCTGCTCTGGCCGCTGCCCCGCCACCACCACCAGCCTCTTTATTTTGTCTATCGTCTCCGGATACTTGGATATCAATGCCGCTATGTTAGTAAGAGGACCTAGTGCGATTATAGTAAGCGACTCTTTTTCCAAGGCTGCGGCTAGTGCTTCAACCGAATTATTGTCTGTATTCGCGCCTGCAATATAGGCTTGGCTCGCCCCTCGATACACAGGCGGACCCACATCCTCCTCCATAAGTTGTGCAAGCAATCCTGTCACTATGTGGTAACTATTGTTCTCGCTGCTATTACCGAATACCGTGCTTATACCGCGAATGGATATCTCATCTGCCTGTAGTGCGCGCACCAAGGCCCAGCAATCGTCGACGTCATGGCCTCTCTGTTTATCGCAAGCAGGGTCGCTGTCTATCCAAACAGCCGTTGTGGCATTCGCGTCGACTGCAATGAGTAGAAGGCATAGCAAACTGTAAGCAGTAGCCGAGAAAATTTTCCTATGCATTTTTTGCCACCACCGAGTAGGCAGACAGGGGATGCATGTCCAGCTCCTTAATCTCGACGGACTCAAAACCAGCCTGTCGCAATTGCTGCTCTATCTGTTCGGCCTTGGCACGGCCGTGGGCGTTAGATGCATTCTTATTTCGAGGCATATAGGTGGATGCCAGCAAGCCTCCTGGGGCAAGCATTGCGCGCAGTTTTTTAAACTCCGCCACGGGATCGTTCCAGAACTGAACCACATTCGCGGAGAATATCTTATTGAACGGCTTCTCATAGGGTGGCAGGTTCTCTAAGGAACCCAGGAACAGCTGCAGCCTACCCGCCGCAATGGCGTCAGCGTTTCGTTTGCTGGCCTGGCGCAACATCACTTCCGAATGATCGATTCCCGTGACTAGCCCCTCGTTTACCAATAGCGCCGCGCACTGGATAGCCAGGCCAGGCCCGAAGCCAATTTCCAGCACGCGATCTTGTGGCTGCAGATCCAACAGGTCCACCGTCCACTGATTGCGCTTAACATTCGATGGGCGGCTAGCCATGATCATCCCGGCGAGTCCACCCAGAAATCCCTTTGGTTGTCTAAACTGGCTAACGAGTTGCTGACGTAGAGTCATAATGGCGTCCTCACTTGCTCTCTTTTTCTAGCGATTGTAGTAACTCTTGCAGGGTTTCCAGAGTCGTCGAGGAGATCGCGATATCTGTGCTCGAAAAATTAGCTTGCAACACCGCCAGCAGTTCATGCTCTCTCTTCCGAATAGAGGCGAACAGTTTATTTCCCTTAGAGGTGATGCGAATCAACGGCGAACGTTTGTGAGCTGGGTTTTCAAGAGAGTCAACTAGCTGTTTTGTCAGCAGTTCATTCACGAGTACTTGCACATGCTGACGACTAACGCTCAACTGCTTCGCAATCTGTGGTACCGAGAATGGCTCGTCGCCACTAAGCGCCTCTAGCACAGCACGCTGACTCGCGTTGATATCCAAATCTTCCAACATTACGTCACTGACGCTGCGCAATTGCTGAAAAACTCGACGTATCTTTCTGATGAGTGGGTAGAGGGTAGAGGTAGCCATGCGTATTCCAATTTTGACAAGTATATTGTCAAAATACACAATGACAATATACTTGTCAACTTTTAGAATAGCTTGGGCGTCTAAAAAAGGAGGATCAGCTTTAGCCCCCCACCAACTTAGAGAGAGCTCTTCACTCCCTTAGCGCCCTGTCTAAATGCATTGCTGCAAAATGTGCTGTGCTTCTCAGCCGACGGCAAATATAACCACGATAGCGGCAACTTTATCCTCTGGGCTGCATGTCTTTAAGCAAAACTGCAATAGATTGCTTTTGTATTCACTCTCATTTTCACATCGCTACGCTTATTAGTGAGCCCCATCGACCGCCTTGCAGTTATGGCCGATTTCTTGCATTAGCTTAGATAGAGATAACCCTGATAGCGCTAGTGAAAACCAACTTTGGCTGACCAATAATATGATTCATACGAACACACTAAAATCAAAAGACTTAGAATTAGAAAACCTCGATAACCTCGATAGTTCGACCAACCTTAGAGACTTGACCACTCTAAAGGAAATGTACGCCTCAATAGGTCAAGCAATCGGGCAGAACTCTGAAGTCCACATAAATGACTTCACGAATAACGCTGAGCTAATAAACTTGGACGACATAAGCGTCTCCAACTGTACCGCCATCCTCAAAAACACATTCGACAGATATGCGCATCACCCACTTTTGGAGGTTGAAAGAAGTACCTTCTGTTCTTCCAATACTGGCTCTGATTGGATGCTTACAAAAAGAAGCCCACTGTTGTTTGATGGTGTATTGGTCACCCCAAAAAATAGTTTTGTACTGCTATTCAATTCAGAACAATCTTCTGGATATAAAAGCATACCTTTTAGCAGCCAATTTGCCGTAGTTAACGAAGGCTCTTATTTTGTTTCGAAAAGAATGTTTATGGGCAGGGAATTACGCTGTGAGTTATTTTATATACCTTTCGTATCCAACTAGAACGAGATCGCTGAAGCCCCTTTAAGGGCAGCCCTCAACCGCGGCGTAACAGCATGCACAATTCCACCGCGACTTGTTATCATGGCCTGTGACCACTCAAGCCACCATCTCTCTACTAGTTCTGCTGCTTATTCTCGCAGCGGTCATTTTTCGAGTCGTATTCTGGCCGCGGATACGCCTATCACGTATTGAACAGCAGGCCTTTCCTGAATCATGGCAACAAACCCTTAATGATAGATTGCCCTTTGTCGCCAAGATCCCCCTAGAAGAACAACAGCAATTACAATCATTTATCAAAGTTTTTCTCGCTGATAAGACTTTCTATGGCTGTGCCGGACAGGAAATTGATGATGATATTCGGGTAACAGTTGCGGCTCAGGCCTGCTTGCTTATTTTGAATCAGAGCCGCACACCCTACCCCGACCTGGAGTCCATTCTTGTCTACCCTTCCACCTTTGTGGCGACGCGAGAAGTTGCGAATGAACTTGGGCTTGTTTCCACGAACCACATCGCCATGCTGGGGGAATCTTGGAGCCAGGGAAAAGTCGTGCTTGCCTGGGATAATGTGCAGAAAGGCGTCATGAATTTACAGGACGGACACAATGTTGTGCTGCATGAATTTGCACATCAACTGGATCACGAATCGGGTTCAACGAATGGTGCTCCAATACTGCATACACACGGCGCTTATAGAAGTTGGGCCCATGTATTCAGCGAAGAATTTGAAGAGTTGCAAAAAGACGCGGTACGTGGAAAACATAGTTTAATGGATCAGTACGGCGCCACAAATCCAGCGGAGTTTTTTGCTGTAGCTACCGAGACGTTCTTTGAGCGCCCTAAGGAGATGGCCGCCTATCATCAAGAGTTGTACCAGCAGCTTAAAAATTATTACAAGCTAGACCCTAGAGAGTGGTAACAAGCATTAGCGGAACCAAACGGGACGGTGAGATTAAAATTTAATACCACCGTCCGGTTTTATTTTCCTTCTGTCAGTCAACCTGGTTTTCTTGCCAGGAATGCATAGCCAAGCACACCGAACTCTCTAGCATTAGGCTCCCCAGACGCACCGCCGAAGGTATCAATTCCCGGCCCAATCTGTATATCCACAAAACCCGCATCCTTCAACATCTTCTCCCAGCCTGCACACGGCAGGCCACCGGCGATTCAAGCAGTCCAGAGATCGATATTCTCAATCGCCGCCTGAGGCACGGGTTTGCTATTGGCAATATCGGCAAACTGTAAATAGCCCCCGGGCTTAAGAATGCGATAGATCTCTGCCATAGCCTTTTGCTTGTCAGAACACAGATTGATTACACCATTACTAAGGGCTACATCGGCCCAGGTGTCTTCAACAGGTAGCTCTTCGAGCAAGCCATCACGGAATTGGATATTGCTCAATCCCATATCCTCTGCCAATGCTCGCGACTTGCCTAACATTTCTTCGGTCATGTCAACGCCCACCACTTGGCCTTCATCGCCAACCAAGGTGGAAGCAACGAAGCAATCGAACCCAGCACCGGAGCCTAAATCTACTACCCTCTCACCGGGCTGCAATTCGCGCAGTGAAAACGGATTGGCCACACCTGCGAAAGACTCAACCGCATGATCTGGCATTTGTGCAGTGATCGCTTCGCTATAGTGTAAGCGCTCTGCCAGCTCGCGCCCCGTGTGAAAATGAAATTCCTGCTCGGGATTAGTAGCCACATCGCGATATTTTAGTTTGACCTGTTCTCTCAGGGCCTCTGCGTCAACCACGGGGTCGGCAGAGGAAATATTCTTATCCATGTTTGTCTCCATAGTCACTAATTTGGGAACCAGGATAGTCAGGGTAACTTGATCAGAGTAATTTGATCCAGAATTTTCCGGGAATCAAAGTGCTCTCGTATCTGACCCACTGCTGTCCCACGAATCCCCCAGGCAGGAATCGGGTGTTCCCGAATGTGACCGTCGCCCGCAGGACGCGGGCGCCGAGCCTACAGGGACGTATTTACGGCGAGTCACCGTCGGGAACACCCGATTCATGTCTTGGCACGATAGGCAAGAGACCCAAAGCCTATATTGTCTCCGCTTCCAGACAAATACTTAATGAACTTATGGGACAGTAGTGACTCTGACCTTGATGATTCTGAGCTCTTTGATTCCTACCCCATAATTCCTTATAGTCTTTTAATCAGCTGCAACCACGAAAGCTGAAATAACATACAAACTAGCTGAGTGATAAAGCTCCAGCACACCCAAGGATTCATCATGAAATTTTGCCTTTTTGCCCTGCTCTTGATGTTGCCAATCGCCGCCAGTGCGCAGACTGGCCTACCTTCTGTAGATGGACTTGAAGAGGGTTGGAACACGCTTGAAACCGATGGGCAATGTTCTGCGGGCACTCCCTTTCAGTTTTATGCCAAGCCATCCAACGCCAGCAATAACTTACTCATATTCTTCAATGGCGGAGGTGCTTGTTGGTTCGGTCAGGCCTGCGACCTCAGCAGTGAGCCGAATATTCACTCTCCTTTTGCCGATATGGATGCGAACAATCCAAACTTAGCGGAGGGTATCTTCGACTTCGAGAATACCGAAAACCCCTTTGCCGACTACGACATAGTTTTTATCCCCTATTGTACCGGCGATGTGCATATTGGGAGCGGAGCGCGGAGCTATAGCTATCAGGATGCCTCGGGAGATGAAGTAAGCTATACAGCACAGCACAATGGCTTCGAAAATAGCATGAAGTCCTTAAACTGGATCTATGACAATTTCACCGCCGTTGACAACGTGGTTGTTGCAGGCAGTAGTGCCGGGGCAATTGGGGCGTCTTTCTACTCTGGGCTAATTGCGGAGCACTACCCTTCTTCGCCTGTTGTGGTACTGGCCGATGCCGCTGGTGGCTATAGGACTGCTCTGTTGCCAGTGACACTCAAGGCTTGGGACAGCGCAGCAATTCTGCCGGACTGGGAAGAATATGCCGGGGAAACAAATGATTCGCTTAGCTTCGAAGACTTCTACATAGCCAGCAAAAATCACAACCCCAACCTGCGTTTGGCGCAATACAATGCGGCTGAAGATGAGGTTCAAAAAAGCTTCACACACGTCATTGGCGATGCGCCTGGTAGTTTTAGCCTGCCACTGAGAATACTGACTAACTATCAGGAAATAGAAGGCGCAACCGATGAGTTCTTCAGCTACACCGCTGGCGGAGCAGTTCACACGATACTACGCAGCAACAATTTCTATGAATACGAAGTAGAAGACACGCGCTTTGTAGACTGGGTGCAGGACTTAATCGACGGCAAGCAGGTGCAGGATATAAGTTGTGTTGATGATGCGGCTGGCTGTGATGAAGCGCCTAAATAATTAAGTTGTATACATCCTAATTCAATAGTCAGATTAAGTGGGAGAATTTGTCATGCACACACCTAGGTTTCGACTTTCATTATTTGCGGCATTGCTAAGCTACTGCGTTTTCGCCTCCTCCCTAGCCAACGCCCAGTCCAACCCACCCGAGGGCTGGGTCACACCTTACCCTGCATTTCGCGTCATAGGTCCCCTGTACGGAGTCGGTATGTTGGATCTCAGCGTGTTCCTGATAACCTCTGATCAAGGCCATATTCTCATCAACACTGGCCTGGCCGACTCAACCGAGACTATTCGCAGCAACATTGAATCCTTGGGGTTTCGTCTCGAAGATGTCCGTATCCTGCTGACCATGCAGGCTCACTGGGACCACACGGCGGCCATGGCCGAGATTAAGCAAATCGCAGACGCCGAAGTATGGGCCACAGCAAAAGATGCCCGCGTGCTGGAGGACGGCGGATTTAGCGATGCCCATTTCGGCGGCCGTGAGTCCTTCGATCCGGTAACGGTAGAACGTATCCTCAAACAGGATGAAATCATCACCTTAGGTGATCTGCGCATCACTGTGCATGAGCATCCAGGCCACACCGAAGGCAGCTCTAGCTATAGCTTTCAGGTGACCGAGGATGGCAGAACCTATGATGTCGCTATTGCTAATATGGGCACCGTTAATCCCGGCAAGCAACTCGTAGTCGAGCCCACCTACAGTGGAGTGGCAGTGGATTTCGCCACTACCTACAACAGACAGAAGCAGATGGATGTGGACGTATGGGTGGCAGCTCATGCCAGCCAATACAATATGCATGACAAATATACTCCGGGGCAGCCCTACAGCCCGGATACTTTTGTCGACCCGATGGGCTTCATCAAGGCAATCGAAAGGCTGGAAACGGCATACTTGGAAGTCATAGCTGACGAGCTGGATCAGTAATTAGAGGACAGACTGCGTTTAATCTGAATGATGGTGGCCACCTTGATTCTTTGCTGAGTTCTGCCCTTCCATACCTCATTCCCCTAATAAATCTTCTAGTAACAATCTAGGTTTAACAGCTACACTCTCCTCTTCAGCAGGATTAAGAATCTGGGGACAAACTTGGGCTGCCCCCTAATATAAAAATAAAAAAGGAACTGTTATGCAAGCTTTGATGATGAACAGCCAACTCATGATTTCGTCAATACTGAAACACGCTGAGTCTAATTTCCCTGACGTGGAGATGGTGTCAGTAACCGTTGACAACCCCCGACACAGACAGAACAACAAGACGTTCGCCAAACGCTGTCGACAACTGGCAAATGTACTGGATTCGCTCGGCGCAAAGTATGGCGACAGAATCGGCACTCTTGCCTGGAATGATCATCGCCACATGGAGCTCTACTACGCTGTCTCCGGAAGTGGGATGGTATGCCATACCATCAATCCCAAGCTATTCCCTGAACAGGTGGCCTACATAATCAACCACGCAGAGGACAAGATTCTTTTTGTAGACGTTCTGGTTATGCCCTTGATGGAAGCACTGAAAGAGCATTTATCGAAGGTTGAAACAATTGTAGTTCTCACAACCAAGGAGAACATGCCTGAGTCCAGCCTGCCAAACGTTGTCTGTTATGAAGAAGTGTTAGCGGCGCAATCTGATAACTATGAATGGCCACAGTTTGATGAAAACACCGCCAGTGGCATGTGCTATACCTCGGGGACTACTGGAAACCCTAAGGGCGTCGTCTACAGCCATCGCTCCACCTTGATTCATGCGCTGTCCGGAGCGCTCCCAGACGTTACCCACGCATCGAATATGGAGACCAGCTTGCCCGTCGTGCCAATGTTTCATGTCAATGCCTGGGGCGCACCCTATGCAGCGCTTATGGTAGGAACGAAATTAGTCTTGCCAGGGCCTAAAATGGCCGACGGAGAAACCCTCTGTGACCTGATGAACAGCGAAGAAGTCACCTTCAGTTCCGGCGTGCCCACCATATGGCTAGCATTACTCGATTATCTCGAGGCCAACAAAAAGACTGTTCCCAGCCTTTCCCGGGTAAGCGTCGGTGGCGCTGCCTGCCCAAGAATCATCATCGAGCGCTTTCGTGAACAACACGACTGCATCGTTGTACAGGGATGGGGCATGACAGAAACCAGCCCGCTAGGAACGGTCTTCTGCTTGAAGAAAGGCATGGAAAACCTCAGCACGGAAGAGGTTACCGACTTGCAGTGTCTTCAAGGCCGCGGGGTCTTCGGTATAGAAATGAAAATTGTGGATGAAAACGATGAAACCCTCCCTTGGGATGGAATTGCCTTCGGCGCATTGAAAGTAAGAGGCCCCTGGGTGGCCAAAGGCTACTACGGATTGTCTGACGTCCCAGGTGACGAGGACTGCCCAGTCGATGAAAAGGGCTGGTTTCAAACCGGCGACGTCGCATCCATAACGCCCCAGGGGTATCTGCAAATTACAGATCGCACCAAGGATGTCATTAAGTCCGGTGGTGAATGGATTAGCTCTATCGAAATTGAAAATGCCGCAGTCAACCATGCTGATATTGCTGAAGCGGCTGTCATTGGCCGAAGTCACCCCAAGTGGACTGAGAGGCCTCTGCTCGTTGTTGTACTGCAGCCAGAGAAGTCCTTGAGCCGCGATGAAGTGCTGGAGTTTCTAGAGGACAAGCTACATAAAATGGCCAGACCAGACGATGTAGTGTTTGTCGACGAACTACCCCATACAGCGACTGGGAAAATCAACAAGATCGGTTTACGTAAGACTTTTGAGGACTATCAGTTTCCTGCTACATAAATAAAAAGTTAAGCGAGTATAAAAAAACCATCTAAAAGGCCCTCTAAGCCTTTGTAGCTAAAGGAGTAATCTGAGAATCAGAACAGATTTAAGAAGCAAATTCGTCGCTATTTGTAACAAGAAAATAGCCAGTAAAGGAGATAATGTTGGGATTTCGTTCTATGCCTTCTTTGCAAATAAAAATGATAATCCAGAACTGCTTATGGAAGTTGCCACGTGGTGGATTCAAACCCACAAATTGGATCATTTCGTAAAGGCTCGCACTGTAAGAGAGTTGCTTGAAAACGATTTGTGAGCAATCAACAGGGTCAGTGTGCTTTAATCCAACAACAGCCACACTAGAATCGAGCTATACTGGCTGCTGCGGTCTTTAACCGCGACATTTCTCGATCC
>Ga0316189_10006607_pt1 | contig 11051 bp, 2 predicted proteins | sample LowCovwburrow_MG_FD_204930 | JGI IMG/M metagenome (GOLD analysis project Ga0316189, IMG submission 204930) | Coastal sediment microbial communities from Maine, United States - Lowes Cove worm burrow | ecosystem: Environmental > Aquatic > Marine > Coastal > Sediment | place: USA: Maine... | reverse complement strand
TGTTCGATGATTTGTGAAAATATTTGTTAGGGTATCTTACCGTTTTAGCGCGAAGTGACCAGTAAAAGTTCTCCCATCAATAAGTGTAGCAACAAACCAATAGTCATCACTTGGTAAAGCTTGACCATTTAGTGTTCCATCCCAGCCAGCACTTTCATTGGTGAATTGGGTAAGAAGTTTTCCGAAGCGATTAAAAATCTGAATAGTAGTACCTTGATTAAATTCTGAATTCACACCAAAAACCTGCCAACGTTCATTAAAGGGGTCACCGTTGGGCGTGAAGAATTTTGGAAAGCCTAATACTGAAATTGTTTTTTCGGTAATACCACAACGATCTATATCGCGCACAAAAACCGTATAAAATCCTGGTGCGACATTAGTGAACGTGTTTTCAGATTGATACAGACCATCTGGATCGTCAAGTGCAAATTCATAATCACCTTCTCCAGACACTTCAATAGTTACCGTGTTAAGGCTTAATCCTTCTGTAACAATCACATTTTCTATAGTCGCTTCATTTGAAGGAAGTACAGTAATTATTCTATTAGACGAGCAGCCGTTTGGATCTGTAACGATTACGGTATAAATCCCTACTTCGTTAATATCGTTGAACGACGTGTTTGTTTCTGTTGGGTTTCCGTTGAGCAACCACTCGTAATAATAATTACTTGGGCTATCATTTAAAACACCACCAATTAATGTGATGGTTTCAGGAAACCTATTTAGGCAATAGTTGAGCGTTTCGTCTTCCATTAAAACAGGAGTGTACAAAACGGATAATTCAACTGTTGACACAGAAAAACATTGGTTGTTACTTTCCACTTTTACAAATAGCGTTTGAGAGTCTGGTATTGTATTCTGAAAAATTCCAGCTACGGCATTACTGTTTGAAAACGCATCTGCTTCTGTGGTGTAAAAGCTGACGACGCCATCCATGGGTATTTGATCTTGAATAGACGCACTGATATCGCTTAAATTAAAGTCGGCAAAACCATCAACAACAGGTCCGTCACATGCATTTAAAGTTGGAATATTGACCGTATTATTTGAAATTTGTAATTCTACCTCAGCAATACTAAAGCAGCCAGCTTGATTTATAACACGAACAAAAATAGTTTGAAACGGAACGCTATTTTGAAAACTCTGTACCTCAACTTCAGAAATTGGATTACTGTCTAACTCTGCATCAGTTTCAGTGAGAAAAAAATCGCTGATGAATATAGAGGAATCATTATTAGTTATTAATTCTTCAGCACTATAAAGATCATAAAACGTTAAACCATCTTGATTTTGGTCACATTCTATCAATACAGAATCAAAAACTAGTGGCTTATCGGCATATTCTATGGTAATTTCGCCAAACAGTAAACAGGTGTCTTCTATGATTTCTACGGTATAAAAACCAGCCTCACTAACTTCGAGAGAGGAGCCAGTTTCACCAGCTATTTCTATTGAATCTTTAAACCATTTGTAGGTATTAGCATTTCCTGTATCATTGGTTTGTATCACAAAGGTATCGTCGCCACAAATGGAATTTTCGTTTGCAATTAAACGGTCTGGTCCTAAATCTGTTGACAATCTAAAGCTTCCTGCTTCTAAAAAAACAGCAGAATCAAATCTAAAGTTTTGCTCATCGGCAATAACTAATTTCACATGATAGGTTTCATTAGGAATAACTTGAGCTGTAGCGTTTAATATTTTAGTTTGCCCTGCAAAATTAGTTGGTGATATTGTTGGATTGAAGCCTTCAAAATAGGCTTCGTTTTCGGCAGGACAGCCATTAGGAATTTCTGGATGAACAGTTGTGACTTTAACAGGTGTTTGAGTTTCTGGTACTAGTGCAATATTTGTGTATTGTTCCTCATCTACTGGTCGAATCAAAAAGCCAAATAAGTCTGAAAACAGACAGGTGTTTGGGTTCCCTTCTTGATATTCTTCCGAAGCAAAAATATATCTAAAACTGATTTCGGTAGCTACTGATGTGAAATCAAATTCTAAAATTGTAGCGTTTATGGTATTGGTTTCGTTAAGGGCACTTTCTAGGTCTGAATCGCCATTCCAATTTGGAGCATCATCATCACTAAGAGAATCATTTGGACCGGGAACATTGGTAAGTCTACCTGTACTCATTACTATTCCTGTTTCAAAAGGAAAGCTTGTTCCTGTGGCATCGAAAAAACCGTAGCTTTGATCTGTTTCGCCAAAATTTCCACCTACAACATTTGTTACCACCACATTATTTATGCAGTCGCTATCAATAAGAATGTCTTGAATCAATTGTTGCGCAGAATAGGTTTGGCTGTCAACTTGAATGTTTTGAGCGAAACTCATATACATGAAGAGACAACATAAGATGTTAAGGGCTGATTTCATTTGCGATTTTTCCGATAGCAAAGATACGTATTGATGCGTATCTCAAAACCAAAAAAACTGTTAATGTATGACTTACAATCGCAAAGCAAAATGTCCTTTAACTTCAAAAGCAATATCACCTTTTCTCACTTGCGCTAAAAACCAGTAATCGGAAGCTGGCATTTGATGACCATTATATCTACCGTCCCAGCCTGGAGAGTCATAAGTTAACTTTTTTAGAAGTTTTCCGTAACGGTCAAAAATATAAACAATGGTACCTTGTAAGGTTTCAACACCTGTGATATGCCATGTATCAAAATGACCATCTCCATTTGGAGTCACAAATTTTGGTGCATCAATAACGACGACATCTTTACTCACTTCAGCACAGCCATTCAAATCGATAACAGTTATCGTATGATAACCCAAAGTGACGTTCTCAAAAATATTGGAGAGCTGAGGAGGGGAATCATCTAATTGATATAGGTAGTTCCCGATACCACTCACGGTAATGGTAATATTATTAGGGTCCGAAAAATCTACAGATTCAACAATATCAATCGTTGCAGTTTCAGATTCTGAAACATTAAATACACTTGTAGTTACGCAACCAAAAGAAGACGTCACAGTGACCGAGTAGGTGCCAATATCGGTAATTTCAATTTCAGGAGTCGTTTCATTTGTTGACCAGACATAACTATCACCAGTAACATTTGTATTGGCACTAACTAATAATGGCAAATTATCTATACAAACCACTTGATTAGGTATAGCAACCTCTGGTTTGCGTCTAACGATCGTGTTGAATTCTGTTAAATTAAAGCAACCAGTGGCATTATTTTCAACGCGAACATATATAGTTTCATATAAAGCTGCATCATAATTTTCTGGTAAACTATTGGTGTTTTGCTCTGCATCCTCAACAGTGGAATGAAAACTTACTGTAAAATTATTTGGATTTTGATTACCAAGAATTGTACTATTTTGTTGCGTTAAATCGAAATTGTACAACCCATCAAAATCGTCATCACAAGCTTCTAACGGTTGTGGTTCATTAGCAATTGGTAATGGATTGACCTTTAAATTAAATTCGTGAATATGAAAACAATGGGTGGTTGTAAATTCAATTCTTGCAAAAAGGGTATCGTTGCTGGATTGGTAGATGTATTCGTCTGCTAGTGGGTTTTCTTGATTGAAAGCATCATCTTCAGAAGTGTAATACACCACAATGACATTTGCAGTTTGTACTAACAGCTGCACATTGATATCTGATAAGGTTGCAGTCCCGTTTTCGTTTTCACAAATTTCAAATACATCAATAGGGTTGATCGCTGGAGGTAAGTTGACATCAATATCGAAACTTTCATATTGATAACAGTTAGCTACCGTATTGAAAACTTTGACGTAAATCGTCTGCGGACTGCTAAGATTCGTGTAGTTTGAAGCTGTAGTAATAACGTTAGTGTCTGCTTCTAAATCCTCTAAACTTTCAAAATAAGTAATTACATTATCAGGATTGACGATATCGTAGAGTTGCGGCTCAACTTGTGTTAAATCAAAAGTTGTAATACTGTCATAATCATCATCGCAGTTAGTAATAGGGCTTGGTGTATTTGGATGCGGATTTATAATCAACTCAAAATCGGTTAAACTATAACACCCTGTGATATTGTTTTCAATGCGAACATAAATGGTTTGATTATGTTGTCCTGTGTAATTATCTGGCAATGTATTAGTAGCATTATTAGCTTCGTTTTCGGTTAGATAATAAGTCACTGTAAAACCTGTTGCGCTTTGACTTCCTAGAACAGAATTAGTTTGAGAAAAAAGACTGAAATTTGCTAATCCATTATTAGAATCATCATCACAAACTTGTAAATCATTAGGTTCGTTAGCAATTGGTAATGGGTTGATAACGAGTTGAAATGGGTAAATATAAAAACAGGTTGTAGTGCCAAATTCTACACGAATAAAAATGGTATCGTTTGTGGTTTGATACGTGTAGTTTGTGCTTAATGCGCTCGTACTATTTTGTGCGTCTTGAAGATTAGAATAGTAACTAAAAAGTACATCTGTGTCATCATCAACAACCACAGATTCTATCTCATTTAAATTGAAACTACTTGTCGCATTATCACAAATTTCGTAGGTTTCAAATTCGTTGATTACAGGTGGTAAATTGATAATCAATTCTAAAGGAATTGATGCATAGCAATCGGCTAGAGTATTGTAAACTTTGATATAGGTTGTTTGAGGATTACTCGTATTTGTATAATTTGTTGGATTTAAAATAGGATCGGAATCTGCATCTAAATCTTCCTGTGATTCGAAATATGATATGGTAATGTAATTTGGAATTGTCGCATACATATCATTTTCGGCTTCCGTGAGATCAAAGGTGGTTATTTGATCATAATCAGCATCACATAAAATAATGGCTTGAGCAGGTTGTGGATACTCATAAATTAAAACATCAAACAGTGTTGTATTATAGCAACCAGTAGTATTGTTTTCTATTCTTACGTAAATGATTTCACCATTTGATGCTTCGTAATCGTTAGTCAGTTGATTGTTGTTTTCATTAGCTGAAAGCTCATCAGGATGGTAGCTAATGGTAAACTGTGTATCACTTTGAGATCCTAGTACTTGTGAACTCTGTAAGCTTAAATCAATGATTTCAACACCGTCATTACTTATATCGTCACAGGCTAAAAAAGTAGTCGGTATGTTGGCAACTGGCAATGGATTTACAATTAAATCAAAATTATAAGTTGTCCAACAACCTGTCGTGGCATTTTCTAACCGAATAAAAATAGTATCACTCGTTGTCGTATATGTATAATTTGTACTGATAGCACCTGTATTATTTTGCGCATCTGCCAATGAATTATGATAACTAATAACAGTGCCGGTTTCATCGGTTACTATAGCGTCAATACTACTTAAGTCAAAACTGCTCGTATCATTATCACAAATTTCATGAGTTTGAAAATCATTAACAACAGGAGGTAAGTTGACTATTAAATTAATTGGTAATGAGACATAACAATTTGAAACCGTATTATTTATTTTAATATATACTGTTTGTGGGTTTGACGTGTTTGAGTAGTTTTCAGGATCTGCGATGATTTCGGTATCGTTCTCAGAACCTTCAAAAGATTCATGATAGGTAATGATGATATCGTCTTGACGCACATCTAGAATTTCTACTTCAACATTAGTCAGATCATAACTTACAGAGCCATCATAATCGGTGTCACATTGCACCAAATCTGAGGGAGCTGTTACATCTGGTACTTGAATGATGTTGATGTCAAAGTCAACAACAGCGTGGCAATATGTTCCGTTTTCAATACGAACAAATACTTGCTGAGGGTTATTAAAATTGGTGAAATTAAGAGGCAATTCATTTAAATCGTTATCCGCTTCAAAAGGGGATGGATGAAATGAAATACTTAAGGTTTCGGGAATAGCATTTGAAATTTCAAAAATCTTTTCGTTGAGGTCAAAGGTTGCAATGCCATCATTTGAAATATCGTCACAAATGAAGATGTCTGCAGGTTCATTATATAAAGGAAGTGAGCCAACTTCTAATTCAAATTGTGACGTGCCGTAACAGTCTTGATCGTTAAAATTTTCAACTCTTACATAAATCGTTTGTGGGCTTGTGGTGTTTTGATATGGCGAAAATTTGTTGATAATATTTACGCGATCTATGGCGTCTTGTGCCGTTTCAAAATACAATACATCTTTACCAGGTTGCCCGTTTAAAATTTCAGTATCTTTTAAATAGAAATAAAAATCAGCAATGGAGTTTCCATCAGCCTCACAGTTCTCAAAATTTGAAATTGGAATAAACTCTGGTAAGGTGTTGATATATGTGTAAAATCCAACAATAGTAAAGCATCCCGTTGTAACGCTTTCGACGCGTACATAAATATATTGCGTTGTAGTATCGTAATCATCAGGTGTTGTAATTTCATTTTCATCAACAAAAGCACTATTGTAATCTGTATGAAACGTGATGTTTAAGCCAGCTGTGTTGGCAACGATTTCTGAAATTTTAGTTTCAAGATCAACATTGAAAATCCCGTCTTGGTCGTCATCACAAATAATAATATCTGTGGCATTAGTTGCTGTTGGAGCACTCGATACATTTATTGTTAAAGGAGCGATGTCAAAACAATCGGTTATGGAGCTTGTTACTCTTACCCAAACCACTTGCGGATTTACGCTATTATAATAATATGGAGGTAAAATATTTTCGTTGTTGATTGCATCTTCTTCGGTTAAATAATATTTAACGCTAGCGCCATTGACACCTGTGGCGACATAAGTATTATAACTTTCTAGAAAAATAGAGGTGAAGCCATCTGTATCTTCATCACAATAATCAACTTCTCCAAGACCTTGAATATCTATGGGTGGACTGACTAATAAAAGTAATTCAACAGACTCAACACAATCGCCACTTACGACTACTGCATAAATGACAGCAGTAGTATCAACAGTATACGGTTGGGATTTATCAATTTCATTGACGAGGTCATTTGCATCTTCTAAGGTTTCATAAAAGCTAACTTCAAAATCATCATAGCCATCAACTAAATCAGTTTCTACATCGTTGAGATCAAAATCTTCAATACCATCGGCAGATATATCATCACAAGTTTTAAAAGATTCAACGCTAAATCCTGTTTGAATAATATCAGCGTGTAATTCTAAAGGCACAATCACATAACAACCAGTGGTGTCATCAACCACACGTATGTAGATGATTTGAAATCCTTGAACAACATTTTGATAGTTGGTAGTGTCTGCAATTGGGTTGTTCCCTGTTTCTGCATCCGTGAAAAGTTCATGGAAAGTAACGGTTACACCTGTTAAACCATCTAGTACATTATCAATAATTGAAGTTAAATCAAACTCTTCAAAACCATCTTCATCCTGTTCACAACTGTTGATCCATTGATTTTCTGTCGTGTCAATCATTGGGTTCTCAATGACTGAAATATCAACAGAAGTCGTATTTGAACAACCCGTTGTCACATCATAAATTCTGATGTAAAGCGTTTCGTTTGGATTGATATTACTGTAAGGCGAAAATAAAGGGTTTGCTCCTAAATCTGCATCTTCTTGTGTATAATGGTAACTCACATATAAGTTAGGATTACCACTAGTGACTTCAGTACTGGTATCATTTAAGTCAATTAAAGTGAAACCATCAGAAATTCCATCATCACAAGCAACAATCTCAGAAGGTTCATTAGCTTCAGGAGGAAGATTAACAATTAAATTGAAAGAAGTAAATGCAAGACATCCATTATTTAAATCTTCGGTATATACAAAAATTTGCTGTGGTGAAGATGTGTTTTGGTAGTTGTCAGGCAAGGGGTTGTCTCCTGTTTGTGCATCTTCTGCAGTTAAATGATACGTTGTATTGTAGTTTGAAAACGGCAATGAAGAGATGACTTCATTATCTTTTGTTGTTAGTGTAAATATTTCAACACCATCACTAGACGCGTCATCACAAAGCATATAATCAGAAATTGCTCCAGAAGCTTGTTCAGAATTTAAAGTGATTATCACTTCATCTTCAATCACACAAGCCGTGCTGTTTAATTGAATGCTGATTTCAACTTTGTAAGTACCAGACTGAGTAACATCAAGTGTAGGATTAGTTTCGCCAGTAATAGGTGTGTCATTTAAAAACCACTCGTAAGTAGCAAAGCCATTTTCAATATCACCATCTAAAAAAACAGAATCTCCACAAGTCACTACATCAGGTCCTAAATCTACAGCAGCATTAAAACTATTTCCTTCAATAAAAACTGCTGAATCATAAAATTCGTCACCTTGATCTGCAATAACCAATTTAATATGATATTGGATATTAGGCTGAATTGAAGCCGTTGCTGTTAATACTGTTGTACGACCATTATAATTCGTGTCTCCAATATTATAACCTTCAAAGAATGACTCATTAGATGCCGGACAGAAGCCAACAATTTCATCGTGTATCGTATTTGTATTTACAGGAATAGTAGTTCCTGGAAGCAAAGCGATATTAGCATAAGGTCCAGATGATCCTGTTTCTCGTATTAAAAAAGCAAAGCCATCAGAATATGAACAAGGATTAGTCCCTAAGTATTCTTCTGAAGCGAGTAAATAATTAAACTGAATTTGATTCGCTACCGAAATGAAGTCAAACTCTATTGAGGTCGCGTTTATGGTTCCTGTAAGTCCTAATGCGTTTTCTAAATCGGGATCTGTAGTCCAATTATCATCACCATCATTTAAGGGATTTGTATTTATTGTGTTTCCTGCGGAATTTATATTTCCTGTAGAAAGCATAATTCCGTTTTCAAAAGGGAAATCAGAACTCGCCTTATCAAAAGACCCGTAGCTTGAAAGTCCGCTCGCTTGACCATTAATACTCGTTGTTATATTTGAGATGTCAACACAGCCTTGCCCTAGATTATTTTCAATAAGTGCCTCTAGAGGTAGTGTACTATCTGTAGTAATTTGTTGCGCTTGCAATGTGAAGTTGATTACAGAAAATAATGTAATCACCATGTATAATTCCCTTTTCATTTAATGCATTTAAAAACAATGAAATAGGTTAATTTATTCTCGTAGTATTTGGGAATAGCAAGATATAAACGATTAAATTATAAAAAAATCCCCAGTGAAGGGGATATTTTTTGCTGAGTGGTTTAATTTTTAAGCTAAACTACTTATATGTGTTTTTGTAGTCGATTATTTACAGTTTTAAAGAGAAATGTCCTTTTACTTGAAAACTAATACTTCCTTTCTTAACATCAGCCACAAACCAATAATCTGTTGCTGGCATAACATTACCATTGTAAAGGCCGTCCCAACCTTTATCATTGGAGTCTAAGGTGGTCAGTAATTTTCCGTAGCGATCATAAATATACACAAGTGTTCCTGTTAAAGTTTCTACTCCTGTAATATGCCAAGTGTCAAAATACCCATCATTATTTGGTGTAAAGAATTTTGGTGCATCGATAACAACGATTTCTTTGGAAACTTCGGAACAACCATTTAAATCAATAATTGTAATGGTGTGATATCCTAAGCTCACGTTTTCAAACGTGCTACTTAATTGAGGATCTTCATCATCTAATTGGTAAAGGTAATTTCCGATACCGCTAACGGTTACCGTAATATTATTTGGATCAGAAAAATCGACAGTTTCAGTGATTTCAATAGTTGCAGCTTCCGATTCTGAAACAGAAAACACACTCGTAGTTTCGCAGCCATTTAATGTTGTGACTGTTACAGAGTAAGTGCCTATCTCAGTGATTTCAATTTCTGGAGTACTTTCATTTGTTGACCATTCATAGACATCACCTGCGTTATTAGTATTCGCACTTACCAGTAGTGGTAAGTTGTCTAGACAGATAACTTGATTGCCAATATCAACTACTGGTTTGGGGTGAATTATGGTCATAAACTGAGTAATACTATAGCATCCAGTCGTGTTGTTTTCTACACGAGCGTAAATGGTTTCGTCGGTCAAAGCATTGTAAGTCTCTCCTAGTGAATTTACACCTTCTTCAGCTATAATTTCATCTAAATAATAGCTCACTGTGAAGGTATTTGGATTTTGATTTCCAATAATTTGTGTATTCTGTTGGAATAAATTGAAATTATAAAAACCATCAAAATCATCATCACAAGTTTCTAAATTATTAGGTGGATTTGCAATAGGCAAGGGGTTGATGTTTAAATTAAATGGATGCACTATAAAACAATGTGTGGTCGTGAATTCTACACGAGCAAAAATTAAATCGTTAGTTGTGGTGAAGGTGTAATTGGTGTCTAATGGGTTATCTTGGTTACGCGCATCATCTTCCGAAGCATAATACGTTAACTCGACATTTGCAGTTTGCTGTAATATTACTGAATTTATTTCGGTTAAATCAAAGTTGTTAGCCTCATTATAACAGCCTTCAAAAGTAGTAATAGGATTGATTGCTGGTGGAAGATTCACAATAAGCTCTAAGGGAATAGTCACAAAGCAATTAGAAATGTTATTGGTTGCTCGTATATATACTGTTTGAGGATCCGTCAAGTTTGTGTAGTTTGTAGGGTCAGGAATGACATTGCTCTGAGAAAATGCATCTTCAATAGTTTCATAGTAGGTAATGACAATATTATCTTGTCTTACATCAAGTATATCAAGCTCAGAAAGCGTTAGATCAAAGGACATAATACCATCATAATCTGTATCGCACTGCACTAAAGGAACTGTCGGATTGAGATCTGGCGCAGCGATAACATTAAGCGCAAAGGAGGTGTAGGACTCACAAATGGATCCGTTGTTAATCCTCACATAAATTTGTTGCGGATTTACCGTATTTTCAAAACTTAAAGGCAACGGATTGACATTGTCTAGTGCATCATTTTGGGAGGTGTGAAAACTTAAATCTTGAATGCCAGGAAAGCCTTGTGTGATTTCGGCAATTTGAATATTAAAATCAAAATTCACACTACCATCATTCGTAAGGTCATCACAAATAAAAATATCGGTTGGTTCGTTAAAGTCCGGATTTGTACCAACTTCGATAGTAAACGATGATGCAGAAAAACAGTTCGGATCTGTAATATTTTCTACACGTATAAAAATAGTTTGCGGATTTGACGTATTGGTATAAACATCATTTTTATCAATG